>Ga0302196_10000026_pt1 | contig 138185 bp, 114 predicted proteins | sample II_Bog_N1_3_FD_198794 | JGI IMG/M metagenome (GOLD analysis project Ga0302196, IMG submission 198794) | Peat permafrost microbial communities from Stordalen Mire near Abisko, Sweden - II_Bog_N1_3 | ecosystem: Environmental > Terrestrial > Soil > Wetlands > Peat | place: Sweden: Abisko... | reverse complement strand
CGAGCTGTTCGGGCTATACCGGCAGCTCTCGCCGGGCGAGCTGGCGAGCGCGCGCGAGCGGCTGCACGCGCTGCTCGGCGGATAGCCCCGGACAACAGCGAATCGCGCGCGACCGCTCTGGGAGCGGCCTGGCGCAACGAGGAGCGGCGGGGAGGTCTTTGGAAAAGACCGGTACAAATGTACCGACTGGTACAATTGTACCGGTGTCGGCGGAGGAGATCCCTCCGCCAGCGCGGCGCTTCTTGCGGCTACTTCGCCGGCGGAACGACCGGCGTCGACAAGAGCGTCGGCGCGTACTTCTGGTCGGCCGTCAGCGTGCTCGGCACCGGAGGCGTGCGCGGCGCGGGCGGCGGACGCGGACCGGACGGATGCGCGCCGGTGTCCTGGTTGCCCATGAAGTGGCGGAGCAGATCGATCGGCACCGGGAAGATGGTGGTGCTCGACTTGTCGCCGGCGATCTCGACCAGCGTCTGCAGATAGCGCAGCTGCAGCGCGGCCGGGTGCGCGTCGATGACGTCGGCGGCCATGCCGAGCTTCTCGGCGGCCTGGAACTCGCCCTCGGCCGCGATGACCTTGGCGCGGCGCTCACGCTCGGCGCCGGCCTGGCGGGCCATCGCGCTCTGCATGTCGAGCGGCAGGTCGAGCTGCTTCACTTCGACCGCGGTGACCTTGATGCCCCACGGCTCGGTGTGCTGGTCGAGGATGATCTGCAGCTCGCGGTTGATCTTCTCGCGCTGCGAGAGCAGCTCGTCGAGCTCGAGCTTGCCGAGCGTCGAGCGCAAGGTCGTCTGCGCCAGCTGCGAGGTCGCGTAGAGGTAGTTCTCGACCTGGATGACCGCCTTCTCGGCGTCGATGACGCGGAAGTAAAGGACCGCGCTCACCTTGAGCGAGACGTTGTCGCGGGTGATCACGTCCTGCGCGGGCACGTCGCGCGTGACGGTGCGGAGGTCGACCTTCACCATCCGGTCGAGCATCGGGACGATCCAGTTGAGGCCCGCGCGCTTCACCTCCGCGAACCGGCCGAGGCGGAAGATCACCCCCGCCTCGTACTCCTGGATGATCTTCAGGCCGGTGATGACCCACAGCGCAATCGGTATCAGGAACACGAACAGGAACATGGTGACCCTCCAGAGTGCGAAACGCGGACGATGGATGAACGAGAGCTACTTGGCGTCGGGTTCGGCGGCGACGCGCAGCGAGAGATTTTCCACGGCGAGGATCTTGGCGCGCGCGCCGAGCGGGAGCGGCGCCTCGGCGCGGGCGCGCCACAGCTCGCCGTTGACCAGCACGCTGCCCTCGAAGGGAGCCCCGCTCGCGGGCGCGCCGTCGGGGAGCGAGAGCGGCTCGCGGACGATGCCGATCTGGCCGAGCAGCACCTGCGCGCCAGCCACCAGCTTGCTGCGCGCCGAGCGCGAGACTTTGTAGACGAGCGTCCAGGCGATCACCGCGAGCGACGCGGCGACCGGGCCGACCTCGTGCCAGCCGATCCCGAAGTCGCGGTCGGCGTAGAAGCCGGAGCTGACGTGGCCGACCAGCATCAGCGAGCCGACCACGATGCAGACGATGCCAGCGACGATGAACGCGCCGTGGCCGCCCGCGTAGAGCTCGGCGACCAGGAGCCCCACGCCGAGGAAGATGAGCGCGAGCGCGCCACCGCTGATCGGCAGCATCTGGAAGCCGATGCCCGCGATGATGAGGCACATCGCGCCGACCACGCCGGGGATGATGGTGCCCGGGTGGTACAGCTCGGCGAGGATGCCGAGCACGCCGAGCATGCCGATGAGATAGGCGATGGAAGGATCGGCGAGGAAGTGGACGATGCGATCCTTCACCGACCAGGTGAGCGGTCGCAGCTCGGCGCCCGCGGTGTGCAGCGTGCGCTTGCTGTCGCTGCCCGCGCCCGCGGAGCCGCTCGAGCCGCCCAGGTCGACCACCCGGCCGTCGAGCTTCTGCAAGAGCTCCGGCATGTCCTCGGCGATGAGGTCGATCACCTTGCGGTTGAGCGCCTCGGTGGCGGTGATGCTGACGCTCTCGCGCACCGCCTGCTCGGCCCACTCGACGTTGCGCGAGCGGCGCTCGGCGATGCCGCGCACGAAGGCGGCCGTGTCGTTCTCGACCTTGCGGGCCATCACCGAGTCGTCGTCGCCGTCGCTGGATTCGGCCTTGTCGTTCGGGTCCTTCTTCTTCGCCTGTTTGCCGCCACCGCCCGCGTCGACCGGGTGGGCCGCGCCGATGTTCGACGAGGGCGACATCGCGGCGACGTTGGCCGCCAGCGTGAGGAAGACGCCCGCCGAGCCCGCGCGCGCGCCGGGTGGGCCGACCCAGAAGATGATCGGGACCTTGCTGCTGAGCTCGGCCTGCACCAGATCGCGCGTGGTCGAGAGCAGCCCGCCTGGCGTATCGAGGCGGACGATGAGCGCCTCCGCGCCCATCTCGCGGGCCGCGTCGATCGACTCGAGCAGGTGCGCGCCGCTGCCGGGATCGATCGAGCCGAGGATCTCGGTGGTGGCGACGATGGGGCGCGCGGCCGGCGCGGTCTCGGCGCGCAGCGCGAGCGCACCGGCGGCCGAGAGGGCGCCCACCAGCGCGAGCACCGAGGCGCGCGGCAACGTCTTCCGTGCGCGCGGAAGTTGGCTCTGGGCGCGGGCGCGCACGATCTTCTTCGCGAACACGAAGCTCATTTTGCGCTCTTGGGTTGGAGGTTGAGGCGGGCCATCACTTGCTGCAGATCGCTCCAGACCTTGCCCTTCTCGCCCGGCGAGCGCAGCAGGTACGCCGGGTGGAAGGTCGGCATCAGCGGCACGCCCGCGTACTCGCGCCAGGCGCCGCGCAGCCGCGAGATGGGGGTCTCGTCGCGCAGCAGCGCTTGCGAGGCGAACTTGCCGAGCGTGACGATCACCTCCGCGCGCAGCGAGGCGAGCTGGCCTTTCAAGAACGGCTCGCACGCGCCCAGCTCGTCCGGCTCGGGGTTGCGGTTGTTGGGCGGCCGGCACTTCACCGTGTTGCAGATGTAGACCTCGTCGCGCGACAGGCCCATCGCCTCGATCATCTTGGTGAGCAGCTGGCCCGCCTTGCCGACGAAGGGGATGCCCTGCAGGTCCTCGTCCTCGCCGGGCGCCTCGCCGACGAAGACCAGCCGCGCGGAGGCGCTGCCGACGCCGAAGACGATGTTGTGCCGGCCCTTGTGCAGCTTGCAGCGCGTGCACTCGCCGATCTCGGCGCGCACGGCGTCGAGGGTGGGGAGCGCGAGCCCGCTCTTGCTCGCGCCCGCGCTGGTGTGCGCGGCGGGCACGACTTGCGGCAGCGACGGCCGCACGAACGCGGGCGCGGGGATGGGCGAGCCGCTCAGGGCGGAGACGGCGGGCGCGGCGGGTGGCTTTCGCGGCATCGGACTCTCTGGAACAGCGGGGCTCGGGAGAGCCGAAATGTTTGGTACACCAACAGTTGGCACCGCAACAGACTGCGCGGCCGCGGCGGCGACGCTCTTCAACCCGGCGTCGCCCGCCCACGAGAGGTGCGCGCGGAGGTCGGCGACCGCCCCCGCGAGCAGCTCCTCCACGGTCGCGCCGTCTTTCTGGCTGCTCTGCGCGGCGTCGTCTGTGTCCGGCATCACGTGCTCCTCGATTCCAGCGGCGCGGGCGCGCGGAGGAGGCGCTGCGCGATCAGGTCCCAGAGGCCGTCGGCGACGGCGAGCTTGTGGCCCGAGAGCTCGTCGCGGCTGCCCTCGCGGCCGAGCACCACGACGCGGTTCTTCTCGGCCGCGAAGCCCTGCCCTTCGGCGGCCACGTCGTTGGCGACGATCAGGTCGAGCTGCTTGCGCTGCAGCTTCTCGCGCGCGTTCTCCTCGAGCTTCTCCGTCTCGGCGGCGAAGCCGACCAGCAGCGGGCGCGTCGAGGCGCCGGCAAAGCGCGCGCCCAGCCCGGCGAGGATGTCGGGCGTGCGCACCAGGCGCAGCTCCTCCTCGCCCTCGCGCTTCTTCACCTTGTGCGGCGCGCGCACGGCGGGGCGCTGATCGCTCACCGCCGCGGACATCACCACCACGCGCATCTCGGCGGCGCGCGCCTGCACCGCCGCGTTCATCTCGTCCGCGGTGGTGGCGCGGACCAGCTCGACGCCGTCGGGCGGCGCGATCTCGGTGGCGCCAGCGATGAGCAGCACCTTCGCGCCGCGATCGCGCGCGGCCTGGGCGAGCGCGAAGCCCATCCGGCCGGTGCTCGGGTTGGAGAGAAAGCGGACCGGATCGAGGTGCTCGCGCGTGGGCCCGGCGGTGATGAGCACCGGCACGCCTTCGAGGTCCCAGGCCCGCTCCTCGAGATTCGTTGCTGTACCAACAGTTGCGATGCCACTCATTTGCGCCGCCGGCGGCGCGAGCTTCCCGGCCGCGCCCAGAGCGGCCGCGAGCGATCCGGCGAGAAGGACGATCTCGCCCGGCTCGGCGAGGCGGCCCACGCCCACGTGCGCGCGCTCGGCCATCTCGCCCGACGCGGGGCCGACAAACCGGGCCCCGCGCGCGGCCAGCACCGCCACGTTCTCGGCCACCGCCGGGCTCGCCCACATCTTCTCGTTCATCGCCGGCGCGAGCAGCCACCGCTCGGGGGGGATCGCCAGGAGCGTCGCGGTGACCACGTCGTCGGCGAGGCCCATCCGCAGGCGCGCGAGCAGATCGGCCGTCGCCGGCGCGACCAGCACCAGACCCGCCCAGTCGGCGAGTGCGATGTGGCCAGCGGCCAGCTCCTGCGCGGCGTCGAACAGCTCGGTCGCGGGCGGCCGCCCGGTGAGCGCTTGCAAGGTCAGCGGCGCGACGAACTTCTGCGCCGCCGGCGTCATCGCACAGCGCAGCTCGGCTCCCGCCTTGACGAGCAGCCGCGCCACTTCGCACGCCTTGTAGGCCGCGATCCCGCCACCGATGCAGAGGAGGACCCGCTGGCCGCGCAGTTCCGACATGGCCCCCTCTCTCGCACAGGCGCGCGCGCGACTCCAGCGCGGCCGCGCCCGAGGTCGCGCAGCCGCGCCTATTCGAGGTACGCGACGCTGCGGCGCGGGCGCGCCGGATCGCAGAGGACGACCAGCTGCTTCGCGGCGGCCATCTCGCGGATGAGCGATTCGTCATTCGAGCTGAAGCTGCCCCTGTACGTCTGCCCCTCGAGCGGGTAGCGCCAGAACGCGATCCACATCGGGCCGGTGCGGCGGCCGGTGCGCAGCCGGCCGTGCTTGTAGATCTCCGCGAGGATCGGCTCGCCGGTGCGGAAGGTGCGCAGCTGGATGTTTCGCGCGCGCAGCGCGAACCCCGCTCCGATCAGCGCGGCCAGTGGCGCGAGCGAGAAGAGCAGCATCCCTGGCGGGAAGTATGAGACCTCCGTGCCGACCGCGCGGGCCCAGCCGGGGCGCCACGCGCAGCGCTCGATCTCGATCGTGCCGTCGGCGGGATCGGCCGACGGCAGCCGGCCATAGGTGTGCGACTCGCCCTCGAAGCGCTGGCCGTCGACGACATAGGCGAAACGCAAGATGTGCGGATGCCGGCTGCTGCCGCGACCGTGGCCCCCCTCGGAGATGTGGGTGTTCTCCCGGGTCGAGAGCAGCTCGGCCCGCTGCCGCACCGGCGCGTTGGCGATCGCGAGATCGACCGGCGTGCCCCAGCCGACGAAAACGGCGATGGCGGTGGCCAGCAGCGCCACCACGAGCTGGCCGCCCACGCCCCCTTTCGCCCAGATCGCGAACTGCGCGCGCCACGCCGCCGCGGAGGGCTCGCGCGGCGCAGGGGGGACGGCGTCGACCGAGGTAGCGATCATCGCGCCACGATACCGCCCGGCTCGCGCCGCGGGAAAAAAGCCGCTAAGGGTGCGCGCGTGCCCGCCATGAACCAGCGCCAGCCGGCCTCGCCCGGGTTGCTCGCCGCCGTCGGCGCCCGCCGCCTCGCCGCCCTCCTCTACTTCGGTCCCGCCGTCTTCTTGCTCTCGACGATCGCGCTGGTGATCGGCCTCTATCGCCACGTCGATCTCGGGCCCATCGAGTACGTCGCGGTGGTGCTGCTCGCGGCGCTCGGCGTCTTCTCCGCGAACATCCTGCGGCGCCGGCTCGCCGAGGTGCAGGGCGCGCTCGAGAGGACGCAGCGCACCTCGACGGTGGGCCTGCTCACCGCGGGCTTCGCGCACGAGATGAAGAACGCGCTCACCATCGTCCTCGGCTACGCGGAGCTCGCGCGGACCGCGGCCGAGCGGCCCACCTCTCTTCCCGGCGGACAGCCCGGCCCCGCGGCCGACCCGAAGGTGCTGCGCCACCTGCGTGAGCTCGAGGGCGAGACGCGCCGCACGGTCGCGCAGCTGCAGAGCTTCCTCACCTACGCGAGCGGCGTGCGCGTGCCCAAGGTGCCGCGCGAGGTGAACGCGCTCGTGCAGGACTCGCTCGCGATGGTGCGGCCGATGGCGCGGATGAAGGAGCTGCTGGTCGAGGAGTCGCTCGGCGAGGTGCCCAAGGTGCGCTGCGATCCGTTCGCGATCAGCCAGCTGCTCTTGAACCTCCTGCTCAACGCGCTCGACTTCGCGCAGCGCCGGATCGTCATCCAGACCGCGCGGGGCGCGGACGGGAGCGCGGTCATCACCGTGCAGGACGACGGCGCGGGGGTGCCCGAAGGAGATCGCGCGCGCATCTTCCAGCGCTTCGTCACCACCCGGCCCGGCGGCAACGGGCTCGGCCTCTCCACCGCGCGCGAGATCGCGGAGGCGCACGGCGGGACGCTGGTGCTGGGCGACGGTCCGGGCGCGCGCTTCGTCGTCACGCTGCCCGCCGCGAGCTAGCCAGGGCCTCGTCGTTCGGGGCTGGCTTGCGGCTCCGGCGCCCGGCGCGGCCGGCGAAATTCCACCCCCGGCTAGGCGCGCGCGAGCTTCTCGCGGGCCAGTCGCACGCACTTCTCCACCACTTCGTCGAGCTCCATCCCGGTGGTGTCGACGCGCAGCGCATCGTCGGCCGCGCGCAGCGGCGAGAGCGCCCGCTCGCTGTCCGCGCGGTCGCGGCGCTGCTGGTCGGCGAGCACCTCGGCGAGCGGGATGGCGATGCCCTTCTCGGTCAGCTCGGCGTGGCGGCGGCGCGCGCGCGCTTCGTCGCCCGCGGTGAGGAAGAACTTCACCTCCGCGTCGGGGAAGACGGTGGTGCCGATGTCGCGCCCCTCGAGGACCGCGCCCTTGGCGGCGGTGCGCCCGAGCGTGCGCTGCAGCTCGAGCAGCTTCTCGCGCACCACCGCGCGCGCGGAGACGACGCTGGCGCCGCGGCTGATCTCGGGCGTGCGGATCGAATCGGTGACGTCCTGACCGCGCAGCAGCACGCGCTGCGCTTCGCTGGGCGCGTCGGGCGGCGGCGCGATGAACTGCAGCGAGAAGCCGCTCTCGAGGATCGCGCGCAGACCCGCGTCGTCGTCCCAGTCGGTGTTGGCGCGGCGCGCGGCGAGCGCGAGCGCGCGGTAGATGGCGCCGGTGTCGACCATGGTGAAGCCCAGCCGCCGCGCCAGCTGGCGCGCGACGGTGCTCTTGCCCGCGCCAGCCGGGCCGTCGATGGCGACGATGGGGACGCGCGCGTTCATGGACGTGCCGGAGCGCCCGCGTTGAGCAGCGGGCCGAGCTTGCGGAACTTCTGGTAGCGGTCCTCGACCAGCTGCTCGGGCGAGAGCGGCGCGAGCGCGGCGAGGTGCCTGCGCAGCGCCGCCCGCACGTTCTCCGCCGTCGCCGCAAAGTCGCGGTGGGCGCCGCCGGGAGCCTCGTCGATGAGCTCGTCGACGATGCCGAACCCGTGCGCGTCGCGGGCGGTGACCTTGAGCGCCTCGGCCGCTTTCTGCCCCTTGCTCGCGTCGCGGTAGAGGATGGCCGCGCAGGCCTCGGGCGAGATGACCGAGTACCAGCTGTACTGCAGCATGAGCAGCCGGTTGGCGACGCCGATGGCGAGCGCGCCGCCCGAGCCGCCCTCGCCGATGACCACGCTGACGCAGGGCACGCGCAGGCCGGCCATCGCTTCGAGGCAGACCGCGATCGCCTCGGCCTGGCCGCGCTCCTCCGCGTCGATGCCGGGGTACGCGCCGGGCGTGTCGATGAAGCAGATCACCGGCCGGTTGAACCGCTCGGCCAGCTTCATCAAGCGCAGCGCCTTGCGGTAGCCCTCGGGCCGCGGCATGCCGAAGTTGCGCCGCTTGGTGTGGTTCTCCTTCGCCGAGCGGCCCTTCTGCTGGCCGAGGATGAGCACCGGCTGCCCGTCGAAGCGCGCGAAGCCGCCGACCAGCGACTGATCGTCGGCGAAGCTGCGGTCGCCGTGCAGCTCGACCCAGTCGGTGAAGAGCCGCTCGACGTAGTCGAGCGTGTAGGGCCGGTTCGGGTGGCGCGAGAGCTGGACCACCTGCCAGCGCGAGAGGTCGGCGAAGATCTCCTGCTGCAGCTTCCCGCAGCGCTTCTCCAGCTTGCGCAGCTCCGCGTCGAGCGCGGCCGTGTCCGCGTCGACCTCGGCCGGGCTGTGAGCGGCCGAGCGCCGCAGCTGCTCGAGCTTCTCTTCCAGCTCGAGGAGGGGCTTTTCAAAGTCGAGCGCAAACGTGCTCATCGCGCACCCTCGTACCACCCGAGCAGGGTGGAACAAAGCGCGTCGAGCGAAGCGTCCTCTGCGGCCGGGCCGCTCGCGCGCCCCTCCGCGCTCCAGGGCAGCGGCGCGTGCAGCTCGTCGAGCGCGGGAGCATCCTTCTTGAACCAGTTGCGCTGCCGCTTGGAATATTGGCGCGTGCGCGCCGCGACCAGGCTGGACGCGGTCCGCAGCGATTCGTCGGTGAGGCCGGCGTCGAGCGCGGCGGCCGCTTCACCGTAGCCGATGATGCCGAACGCTTTGGCAGCGCCGGGGATCTCGAGCGCGCGGGCGCGCAGCCAGCGGGCCTCGCGCGCCAGCGGCGGGTCTCCGGCAATGTCGCCCTCGGGCCGCGCGAACATCGCCGCGGTGCGCCGCTCGATGCGATCCCAGAGCACCGGCCGCGGCGGGTCGAGCAGCACCACGCGGGCACGGAAGCGCTGCTCGGCGAACTGGTGCGCGCGGTGCAGCGACGAGAGCGTCTGGCCGCTCACCGCGTGCACCTCGAGGGCGCGCTCGATGCGCACGCGGTCGGCCGGCAGGATGCGCGCCGCCGCGTCGGGATCGGTGCGCTGCAGCTCGGCGTAGAGCGCGGGCAGGCCCTCGCGCGCGGACCGCTCGCGGAAGGTCGCGCGAAAATTCTCGTCGCGGCCGGGCGCCTCGACGAGGCCGCGCACCAGCGCGCGGATCCAGAGGCCGGTCCCGCCCGCGACCAGCACGCGCTTGCCGCGAGCGCGCACGCCGGCGATGGCCGCGTCCGCGCGCGCGATGAACGTGGCGGCGTCGAGCTGCTCCTCGGGCCAGGCGATGTCGAGCAGGTGGTGGGGCGCCCGTGCGCGCTCGTCCGCAGAGGGCTTGGCCGTGCCGACGTCGAGCCCGCGGTAGCACTGCTGGCTGTCCGCCGAGATCACCTCGGCAGAGAGACGCTCGGCGAGCGCGCAGGCGAGCGCAGTCTTTCCCGACGCGGTCGGCCCGGCCAGGATGATGAGCGGCTGCGGCGAGCGCATCAGCGCGCGAGGCCCGGCGCCGCGAGAGGATCCACGAGCGTCGCCGAACCCTCGCGCGGCAGGCGCAGGCCGTCGCCCTTCTCGCCCAATCCGTGCAGCCGCAGCAGATCGCCGCGCGCCGCCTCGTCGAAGCCGGCGCTCGCCGCGCTGACATCGCGATCGAGCCGCGACACGGGCAAGCGTCCCGCCTCCGCGCAGACAAACAGCCGCCGCTTGCCTTTCTCGAGCGGAGGCACGCCCACCACGCGCCAGAGCTCCGCGGGCGGCGGCGCGAGCTTGCGCGAGAGCAAGAGCGGCGCGAACGAGAGCGGCGCGTCGGCGTGCAGGCTGAGCGCGCGGGCGAGCTGCACCAGGTGCGGCGGCGCTTCCCACGCGATCTCGGCGGTGCACCAGTCGCGCGGGTGCGCGAGCGCCGGGCAGGCGGCCTGCGTCAGGCACGGCGCGAGCGCGCGCAGCGGCGTCGACGTGTCAGCGAGCAGCCGGTCGCGCACCTCGAGCAGCGCGCGGCCCGTCTCGCGCAGCGCCGGCTCGAGCACCAAGAGCGCGCCCTCGGGCGCCAGGTGCGCCGCGCAGACGCGCTGGAGAAACGCCGCCCGCTCGGGCGCCGCGCCGGGGAGCTCCGAGAGCAGGTGGGCCGCGCAGATCAGATCGAAGCTGCCCGGCTGCGCGTCGAGGGACGCGGCGGCGAGATCGCTGCGCTGGGTCTGCAGCGAGAGCAGCGGACGGTTCGCCGCCAGCGCGCGCGCCTCGCCCAGCGCCACCTCGCTCTCGTCGACGAGCCGCGCCTCGACGCGCACGCCGCGCGCGGCGAAGTGATCGGCGATGGCGAACGCGGCCGGCCCCGGCCCCGCGCCCAGATCGAGCACGCGCACCGCCGCGCGCCCCTCGAGCGCGAACGGCATCGGCGCCATCGCGAGCGCCGCCCGCGTGCGCGCGTAGCTCTGCGGCCACCACCAGAGCAGGTACGCGCCCAGGTGCGCGGCGCGATCGTAGGTCGAGGCCTGCGCCAGCAGACGCTCGCCCACCAGACCTTGGTGTAGTTCGGACACGAAGGCCGTCGCCCGCTTGAGCTCGCCGGAGCCCAGCTTCTCCTCGGTGCCGCCCGCGTCATGGAATTTGAGCAGCGCGCGGGCGCGCGAGAGCAGCCGCGGGATGTGCCCGCGCAGGTCGGCGTTCGCGCGCGCGTCCAGCTTCATCGGCGGGTCCCGTCGCTGCGCTTGCGGCCCGAGCGGTCGCCGCTCTTCTTCTCCAGCGCGCGCGCGTCGTGCTGCGAGACCTCTTCGGCGCCGCGCGCGCTGCTGGCGATCGCGCGCTTGCCCGCGCCAGGAGCGGCCCGCAGCACATCGTCGTCCGCGCCGCGCAGCGCCTGCGCCTCGTTCGCCAGCGCGTCCGCGTCGATGCCGAGCAGCGCGAAGGCCCCGGCCAGCTCGGGCGGAATGGGCGCTGTGCAGGCGATGCGCTTGCGCGTGATCGGGTGCTGGAATTCCAGCACCCACGCGTGCAGCGCCTGCCGGCCCACCGCGAGCGCGGCCTGCTTGAGGCGCGCAGAGTCCTCCAGCCGCCCCTCCCGCTTGCTGCCGCCGTAGAGCGAGTCGGCGAGCAGCGGGTGCCCCGCGTCGGAGAAGTGGGCGCGGATCTGGTGCGTGCGGCCGGTGAGCAGATCGACCTCGATCGCGCTCGCGCCCGAGCCGCCGACCTGCGCGCCGGCCGCGCGCGCCAGCACGCGCCAGCGGGTCACCGCGCGCTTGCCGCTCTCGACCTTCGAGCTGAACCGCTTGCGCTCGACCGGGTGGCGTCCGTAGAGCGTGTCGAGCTCGCCCGCGTCGTCGAGCTGCCCGTGCGCGAGCGCGAGGTAGCGCTTCTCCACCTCGCGCGACTTGAACGCGGCCTGCAGTCCGTGCAGCGCCGCCTCGCTCTTGGCGACGACCAGGCAGCCCGAGGTGTCCTTGTCGAGCCGGTGCACGATGCCCGGCCGCAGCTCGCCGCCGATGCCGCGCAGATCGGCGACGTGGTGGAGCAGCCCATGCACCAGCGTCGCGCCGCCGCCGCCCGCGCCCGGGTGCACCGCGATGCCGGCCGGCTTGTCGAGCACGAGCAGGTGTTTGTCCTCGAAGAGCGGCCGCAGCTTCAGATCCTGCGCGACCAGCGCGACCGGCTTGGGCGCCGGCACGGCGATGACGATCTCGGAACCTGCGCGCACGCGCTGCGCGCCCTTGGCCGGCTTGCCGTCGAGGAGCACGTCGCCTTCGTCGATGAGCTGCCGGGCGCGGGCACGGGACAGCTCGGGAGCGCGGGAGGCGACCAGCTGATCGAGCCGCGCGCCAGCCTCGGCCGCCTCGACGGTGAAGCGGAAGTCCGTCACCAGATCTTCGACTTGATGTGCCCTTTGCGAGCGAGGATCACGTCGACGAGCGCGCGCTCGAAGAAGTGGCTCGAGGCGTAGAGCTCAGGCTTGAGGCTCGCCTGGTAGTGCGCGCGCCCTTCTTCAATCTCCTCCGCCATCGCGGTGAAGAGCGTGTCGTTCTCGATCGCCTCTTTGATCTTCGCCTCGTTGTAGACGGCGAGATCCGAGGCGATCGAACGGGCCTTGCGGTTGGCGCCTTCCGGCGTGTCGATCAGCGTTGCCATTGCGCGACTCTACTCGCCCGAGAGCTCCGCGTTCCAGTACGCAAGCTCGGAGAGCGAGAGAAAAGGCAGCCACTGCGAGTAGAGCGGGCTGCGCTTGGGCGTCGGGCGCAAGAGCGGCGTCCAGCGCGGACGCACCGGCTCCTTGAGCAGCTTCATCCCCGCCTCCTCCGGTGTGCGTCCGCCCTTGCGCAGATTGCACGGCACGCATGAGCAGACCACGTTCTCCCAAGAGGTGACGCCGCCTTTCACGCGCGGGATGACGTGATCGAGGTTCAGCTCGGCGCGCGGCGGACGCTTGCCGCAGTACTGGCAGGTGTTCTTGTCGCGCGCGTAGATGTTGAGGCGCGAGAAGCGGACCTTCGCGCGAGGCAGGTGCTCGTAGGCCTGCAGCAGGATCACCCGCGGGACCTTCAGCCGCCGCGATGAAGTGCCAATCGAATCCTCGTGCACCGCCGCGGAGAGCTGCGCCCAGCTCTCGAAATCGAACGTCTGGTACTGCTCGTCCACCGCCCGGGCCGCGCCGCGGTAGAGCAAGATGATCGCCCGCCGCACGCTGGTGACGTGGACGGGCTGGTAGTTCCGGTTCAGGACGAGGACGCTCGAGGACAGCACGCGTGGGTTCTCCTGTGGGGAGCAGAATATTTTTCCGCAACTTCAATTGTAGCGACAGGAGCGCCCGCGCGCTCGCAATCCCCAGCGGGGCTTCACGCCACAGCCAGCGGGTGGCTAGCTCTCGAGCGAGAGCGCGAGCTGGCGAAGCGCCTCGAGGAGGATGGGCAGATCCTCGTCGCGCGTGCGGTGGTTGGTGAAGTTCACCCGGATCGCTGCGCGGCCGTGGATGCGCGTCGAAGACGTCACCGCGATGCCGCTCTCCTGCAGGCGGACGACGAGCTCTTCATTGAACGCGTCGATCTGCGCGTCGGTGCCGCGGGTGCGGGCGAGGAAGCAGACGACGCTCAGCTGCACCGGCGCCAGCCGCTCGAAGCGCGGGTCGGCGTCGACCATCGCCGCCAGCATCCGCGCCTGCCGCAGGTTCATCTCCATCGCCGCGCCGAGCTTGCGCAGGCCCTGCTCGCGCAGCGTGAACCAGATCTTCAGCGCGCGAAAGCCGCGGGAGAGATCGAGCGTGTAGTCGGTGAACCAAGGCTCGCCGCCCGCCAGTCCGCGGCTGGCGCGGGCGAGATAGTTCGGCGCGCTGGCGAAGGCGGCCCGGTGCGCCTCGCCGTCGCGCACCAGGATGCAGCCGGCGTCGTAGGGCACGTGCAGCCACTTGTGGAAATCGAAGGCGAGCGAGTCGGCCCGCTCGAGGCCGCGCAACCGCGGCGCGACGCTGGGCGCGAGGATGGCGGGCGCGCCGAGCGCGCCGTCGACGTGGAACCAGAGGCCGTGCGCAGCCGCGAGATCGGCGAGCGCGTCGAGAGGATCGATGGCGCCCGCGTCGACGGTTCCCGCGCTCCCGATGAGGAGAAACGGCTGCAGGCCACGCGCGCGATCGTTCTCGATCTCCTGGGCGACCCGCAGCGGATCGAGCCGCTGATCGGCGTCGGCAGGCAGGCGGCGCAGCGCCGCGCTGCCCAGCCCGGCAATGTCGAACGCGCGCACCAGCGAGTTGTGCACCGCCGACGACGCGTAGGCGACGAGGCGGCTCGCCGGCATGTCGACGCCGCGCGCGCGCACGTCCGCGCCCAGCGCGCGATCGCGCGCGACCAGCACGGCGATGAGGTTCGCCGCCGAGCTGCCGACGGTGAGCACGCCGCTGGCGGCGTCGGGAAATCCGAACAGCGCGCGCGACCAGGAGACGATCTGCCGCTCGACGTAGACCGCGCCGTGATCGCGGCCGCCGACGTTGGGGTTCATCATCGCCGCGAGGAAGTCGGCGAGCGCGCCGCCCGCGGTGCCGCTGCCCTGCACCCAGCCGAAGAAGCGCGGGTGGAGGTTGCCCGACGGGTACGGCGCGATGGTGCTCACGAAGTCGCGGTAGACCTCCTCGAGCGGCGTCGGCTCGAGCGGCAGCGGGCCTTCGAGCTGCGCGCGCGCCTCGGGCGGCACCGGCCTCCACGCCGGCTCCTGGCGCACGTTGGCGAGCCGATCGATCGACTCGTCGATCGCCTGGTGCGCGAGCGCACGGAACGCTTCCCAGTCCTTCGGGTCAAGCATCAAAGCACCTCGCGGCCGGCGCGCCGCTGCAGCATCTCGCGCACCGCCCGCTGCGCGCGCGCCACCGGCTCCGCGCGATAGGCCCACTGCGCGCCCTCGAGCGGCGGGAGGATGATCATCGTCGCGTTCGCCTCGAAGACGACCACCTCGCCGCTCGCGTCGAGGCAGAAATCGACGCCGCCGTAGTCGAGGCCCAGCGCGTCGCGCACGCGGACCAGGCTCGCCATCGCGCGCGCGCCGAGGACGCCGGGCATGTCGCGCAGGAACGCCTCGTCCTCCGCGCGGTGCAGTGCATTCGTCGCCATATCCGCCGTGTAGTAATGGACCTTCCAGCGCGCCGAGATGGCCAGGTGCAGAGGGAGAATCTCGCCGCCGATGAACATCGCCCGATACTTGCGATGGTTCCCGTCCGCTCCGCGGATATCGAGATATTCGAGAAGGAGCAGCGCGCGCTCGCTCGCGGGCAGCGCCGCCAGCGCAGCGGGAAGCGCGGCGGGGGATTCGACCTTCTCGAACTGCTCGCCCGAGTGAAATCCCGGCGCGCGCACGAGCAGCGGCCAGCGGAACCCGAGCGTCTCGATGCGCGCGATCGCGTCCGGCGATTCCAGCGCCTCTCGCGAGAGGGTCTCGATGCGCGCCGTCGTCACGCCCTCGATCTGCCGCAAGCGGTGCGCGTTGGCCGCCCGCTGCGTCTTGCGCACGAGGGAAGGCGCGTTGATGATCGGCGCGCGCGAACTGGCGACCAGGCGCTCAGCCGCCTCCAGCGCGGACGCGCAGTGATCGGCCTCGCCGATGGCGTTGAAGACGAGGTCGTGCGGCGGCAGGCCGTTCGCGGCGTCGAAGAACTCGGTGATGAGCGTCGTCTGCGCGAAGACGCGGTCGTCGATGAACGGCTCGATCGGCACGTTGTGCCCCAGCGCCGAGCGCAGCACGAGGAGCCGGATGGGCGTGCCGCCCCCGCGGTAGGGCCACGCCTGCGCGCGGCCGCCGTAGCCCAGGCGCGCGTGCTCGAGCGCCCGCTCGCGCTCGCCCGCGCGCAGGAGCAGCACCGCGAGGCCTTGGTGCGCCTGCGCGAGAAGCGGATCGAGCCGCAGCGCCTCGAGGTAGTGGGCGCGCGCCAGCCCGAGCTCGTCGCCGTCGAAGAGCATGGTCGCGAAGTTGGCCTGCGCCGCCGCGCTGCGCGGATGCATCGCCGCCGCGTGCGCAAGCGCCGTGCGCGCCGCCGAGCGATAGCCGGTCTTGTTGAGCAGCGCGCCCAGGCGGGTCAGTCCATCGAGGTGCGCCGGCGCGCGCTGGAGCAGCTGGAGATAGGCCAGCCGCGCCTCTTCATCGCGCCCGAGCTCGTCGAGGAGCCGCGCCCGCTCGAGCAGCGCCGCGGTGCGCTCGGTCGTGCCCAGCGCGGTCCGCAGCGCGCTGTCGACCTTCTGCAGCTTCGCTTCCTTCGCCGCGCGCGGCTGCGTGGAGTCCATCGCTTTCGCTCTAGCGGGCGGCCAGCTGCTGCGGCACCGCGGGCAGCCGCGCCGGGCCCGCTCCGTACAGGTAGAGGTAGGCCGCGTAGCTGCGCAGGCAGCGCTTGACGTAGCCGCGCGTCTCGTCCAGCGGGATCTCTTCGACGAACGCGTCCATCGGCTCGTTGCCGCGCGCCTTCAACCAGCTGCCGACGTTGCCCGGGCCCGCGTTGTAGGCGGCGTAGGCGAGCGCGGGGTGGTTGAAGTGCGCGACCAGATCGCCCAGGTAGCTGCCGCCGATGCGGATGTTCACCGCCGGGTCGTAGAGCTGCTGCGTGGTGTAGCCCTTGAGCTTGAGCTTCTTGGCCACGCCCCGCGCGGTCGCGGGCATCACCTGCGTCAGGCCGATCGCGCCCACCGTCGAGAAGGCGCGCGGGTCGAGCGCGCTCTCCTCGCGCATCAGCGCCTGCAGCAGATCGGGCGGGACCTTGGCGGCGGCGGTGCTCTTGCTGATCAGGTCGCGGAAAGCGAGCGGATAGGCGAGCGCGGCCGCGCGCAGCGCGAGCGGGAGATGCGGCCGGCGCAGGAGCTCACGAAGCTCGACGCGGACGATCTGGTGCGCGCTGCGCGGATCGCCAGCGCGAGAGAGGAGATCGGCCAGCAGCGTGAGCGGCTCGAAGCCGGCCGCGCCCGCGTCGCGCGCGGGCTGGCGGTCGACCGCGGCCAGCTCGCGCTGGGTCTCGCTGGTGAAGCCCAGCCGCAAGAGCGCGATGCCGGCGGCGAGGTGCGGGTCCTGCGCGAGCGCGCCCGCGTGCAGCGGGCTCGCCTTGGCGGCGGCGAGCGACTTCGCGACCGCGGCCGCGTCGGCCGACTCGCGCTCGGCGGCCGGCTCCGGCTCGAGCTCGAGGAGCCGCTCGCGCGCGAGCAGGCCGTAGTAGGTGAGCGGCCGCTCGTTGACCAGCCACACCAAGTCCGTGTGCGCGGCGGTCTGGGCAGCGGCGCGGGCCGCCTCGGTGTCGCCCGCGACCGGCTCGAGCAGCGTGCGCGCGCGCCAGTAGCGGGCCCGCTCTTCGCCCGCGCCGTCGGGGTCGGGCCGCGCCGCCAGCTGATCGAGCACCGCCAGCCCTTCGCGCGCGCGGCCCTCCGAGCGCAGCGACCAGAAGAGCTGGAAGATCGCTTCGGGCCGGGTGTCGGCGGTCTGGAACTGATCGACCAGCTTCTGCAGCAGCGCGCGCGCCCCCGCGCTGTCGCCCGCCTTGCGGCGCACCAGCGCTTCGTTGAGCAGGCCGTCGTCGGCGAGCGACGAGTTGGGGAAGCGCGTCGCCAGCGCGTCCCAGAGCGCCTCCGCGTCGGGCTTGCCCGCGAGCGTCTCGAGCTGCGCGAGCAGGAACAGCGCGCGCGCGCGCACGTCCGGGTCGGCGCAGCGGATCACCACCGGCGCGAGGTTCGCACGCGCCTGCGTGTAGTCGTGCAAGCGGCGCAGCGCGCGGCCCTGCGTGAGTCGCGCGCGGCAGGCGAGCGGGTCAGCCGGGTTCGCGGGCGCGCGCGAGATCTCCTCGGGCGTCGGCTCGCGCTGCACCGGGAGCGCGCCCGGCGCGAAGATCTTGATCGCCTCGGCGAGCAGGCCAGCCGGTGTGCGATCGCCCGGGCAGCCGAGCGTGCAGAGCGACGGCAGCGGCAGGTGCGAGACCTGATCGAGCGCCTCCTTCGAGCGCTGCGCATCGAGGAGGATCTCGGCGCGGTGGACCAGCTTCTCCATCGGCACCGCGTCCGCAGACTTGCCCGGGCCGAGCGCGCGGTCGCGCGCCTGCGCCGCCGCGGCCGCGCCGGAGAGCGGATGCTCGAGCCACGCGGTCCGGTAGTGCGCGCGCGCGGCCGCCTTGGCGAGGGCAGCCTCCTGCGCCTCTCCCGCGAGCAGATGGGCGGCGGCGAGATCGGCGCGGACGCGGCCGTCGAAGATGGGCGCGAGCGTCTCTTCGACGCGCGCGGCGGTGGCCGGCCCCGCGGGCCGCAGCTTCATCTGCTGGCGCGCCCGCTCTAGCAGCACCTGGTCGGCATCGACGTAGCGGAGCGAGACCTGCCCGAGCAGCAGCTCGCCGCGCGCCGAGTCGCCCGCGTCGATGGCCGAGAGCGCCGCCAGGTGCGTCGCGCGGTCGGCGAGCGGGCCGCCCTCGAGGACGAGCTGCTCGAAGAGCTTGCGCGCATCGGCCGGCTTGCCTGCCGCGCGCAGCGCCTGCGCGCGCAGCCAGCGCGTCGGCGAATCCTTGGGCGCGGAGGGGAGCAGCGCGAGCGCCTGCGCCGGCTTGCCTTCGCGCAGCGCCAGCAGCGCCGCCTTGCTCTTGCCGCTCTGGAAGTGCGGCGCGAGATCGGCCTCGCGGATGGCCGGACCCCGCAGCGCATCGGGAACCTCGAGCGCCGCGCTGTCGGGATCGGCGGATGGCGCGGCCAGCGTGCTCCCGCCGTCGCTCGCGCCTTGGGCGGGCGCGGCGATCTTCTGATCGATCGGATCGCCGCTCTTGGGCTGATCTCCCTTCGCGCCGACTTCTGCTGCCGCGGCCGGCGCGTCGTCCTGCGCGCGGGCCACCCGCACGCCCGCGACCGCGAGCGCAAGAAGGAGCGCTCCGCCCGGCCACCGCACCTTCGACGCTGTCATCCGCTTCATCGCGCGGGGAATCTCCCACCGCGATCCGCGAGCGTCAAAGAATCGCGAATCTTCGAGAGCTACCGGCCGAACTGCTGGAGCTGGAAGCTGAAGCGCACCGAGGGCTGGTTGAGCAGCGAGCCATCGCGGAAAGGAAGATCGACGCCGAGCATCAGCCCCGCGCAGCCGCACGGCGGCGTCCAGGTGAACGAGAAGGTGTGGACCGTATCGGGCGTGCCCGCGACCAGCGTGCCCGGGTGCCAGCTCAGGTCGTAGCCGACGCGCGCGCCTTTGACCGCGATGGGCAGCGCCCAGGCGACGCCGCCGGAGACGGTGCCGTTCGCGTCGCCGGGCTCGGCGGCGAGCAGCGTGGCGGCGAAGATCTCGTCGATGCCGGCCCGGATGCGATCGCCCGCGGCGCCGCGCAGCACGGTCTCGGTGGTGTGGATCTCGTCGCCGCGCGCGTCGTGCACCGCAGCCGTCGCCTGCGCGAAGGAGAAGAGCATCAGGTGCCAGTCCCAGCGCAGCTCGCCGTTCACGGTGAGGTACGGCAGCGCCAGCGAGAAGGTGCCCGAGCTGTCGGCGAGGCGAGCCGGGCCCGCGTGATCCCAGAGCACGAAGTCCTGCTCGAGCGTGAGCGAGGCGATGCGCGAAGGCGGGCCGTGGCCGGACGGCTTGCCCCACAAGGATTGCCGCAGCGCGAGCGCCGTCTCCACCTCGCCCGTCGAGGGGGCCGAGCCGTCGATCTCGTCGAGCGCGCGGCGCAGCGCGGGCACGCCCAGCGCGGTCGCGCCGAGCGGGTTGGTGAGCACGCCCGGCGCCACCGGCTGCAGGCCGAGCAGGCTCGGGTCGAACGGCGCGAACGGGCGCGCGGTGCCGGGCGGGACGTTCTGCTCCGACGCGAGCGGATTGGCCGCGTAGAAGAGCCCGCCGGTGTCGGCCGGATCGCCCAGCGGCGTTCCGTGCAAGAGCGCCGGCGCGATGGCGCGCGCGAAGATCTGCGGCTCGAGGGTGTGCAACAGATCGCCGAACCGCTTCTCGAGCACCAGGCTCGCCTCGGCACCTGCGAGCGGCTGCAGGCGCTGCGCGTCGCGATCTGGATGGCCGTCGAAGATCCACGCGTCGCCGCGCGCGCCGACGAACAGCTTGCCGCGCACGGGCGAGTCGGCAGGCAGCGCCAGCGAGAGCCGCGGAGAGAGATCGAGCCGCAGCGTGGTCGGGCGCGACAAGTCTGTGCCCGGCACGGACGGCGCGCTGCCCGCCCCCAGGTCGGTCGGGCCGAAGCCGGTCGCCTTCTCCTGCGCCGACGTGGCGAAGGTGGCGACGCTCGCCGCGCTCGCCTCGGCGGAGAACGTGAACGGCCCGAGCATCGTCGGGAGGAGCTGCAGGAATGGCGAAGGCAGGCGCGTCGGCGTCGGGCGCGCCTCGGCGCCGAAGAGCCGCCGGTCGGGCTGGCCGTAGTTGGCGACGCGCAGGTCCTGCAGATACGTCGCGTCGAACCCGAGCGCGAGCGTGCCGAGCTGCCCGAACAGGCCCACGTCCGTGCGCAGCGAGTCGAGGTAGCGCTCCATCTGCGAGCCGGGATCGGTATCGGCGATCACCATCGCGTCGCTGGCGAGCTTGCCGAGCGCGACGAAATGGAACGCGCCGAAGTCGGTCCGCTCCGCGAAGCGCAGCGTGCCGCGCAGGCCATCCAGGCCGCGCCCAGAGCCGCTCAGCGCTTCTCCCGGGAAGTTGCCGGCGGTCTGCGCGAGCGTGTTCTTCGCGGCGAAGTCCTGGAAGAGGTCGAGGCCGATCTCGCCGCTCGAGCCCGCGACCGGCGCGCCGCGCAGCTCGACTCCCAGCCGCGGTCCGCGCACGTCGCGGCTCGCCAGATCCGAGCCGTGGCTGTCGCCGAAGCTGCCGGTGAAGACGCCGGGCGTGAGCGTCATGTCCCAGCTGGGGCCGAGCGTGAAGTAGATCGGCTGCGCGACGCGAAAGCCGGTGGAGCTCGAGTAGCCGAGCTGCGGCGCGAGCAGGCCCGACTCGCGCGAGTCGAGCGGCAGCGCCATCGGCAGGAAGGGGACGCCGACGCCCATGAAGAGCACGCGCGGCCGGGCCAGCCACGCGCGGTCGCCCACGACGGTCACCTCGGGCGAATCGATCTCGTAGTCGGGGCGGCCGGCGCAGTCGCAGGGCGTGACGGTCGCGTCGCCGAGCACGGTGTCGCCGTTGTCGAGCTTGATCGCGCGCGCCGCGTGCAAGGTCGCCGCGTTGTGGCCGAGGCCGCGTGCGCCGGCCGGGTCGCTGAGCGCACGCAGCTGCGGGCTCCAGAACTGCTTCACGTAGAGGATGGCCGAGTCGAGATCGGTCGCGCGGGTGCCCAGGTCGATGCGCGCGCCCTGCGAGATGGCGACCTCGGTCCCCTGTACCGCCAGCACCGGCCCGTCGAGGAAGAGCGCCTGCGCCGCGTTGTTGAAGCGCGCACGCGACGCGTGCAGCACGCCCCCTTGCCGCTCGACCAGCACGTGGCCGTCGAAGATCCAGTCGCCCGCGCGGCCGTCGTACCAGAGACGATCGGAGGTGACGTCGAACGGAGCGGCGCCGCCCAGGCCCATCGCTGCGCGGTGCGCGGCGGCCACATCCGCGGGCGCCGCGCCGTCGCTCGCGGGCGCGGGCGAATCGCCTCCCGGCCGCGCGGGGAGCGGCTGCGCGGCGTTCGCGCCCATGGCCAGCGACGCGCAGAGCGCGAGGGCGGCCGCGGCGGCGCGGCGGGCAAGGCGGAAGGGGACGGTCACGGCGGGCGCGATTGTGCACCAACGCGGCGCGCTCACGCTGCCGACTTCGCGATCGACATCACGGAGCGCCGTGCGGCTCGAACGTCACGCGCAGCACGCCCCCGTCTTGCTGCAGCCGCGCCGCCGCCGGGCCGCGCAGCTCGATACGCAGGTCGATGCCGTCGGCGGCGACGCTCGGCACCACCCGCTCCACGTCGCCGCCGAAGAAGCTGGTGTCGAGCGGGCGGCGGTTGTTCGGCAGCGGGATGGTCGCGTCGGGGATGTGCAGGCGCACGCCGTGCGCGTCTTCGGTGACCGCGACCTCGAGCGGGCGATCGCTGCGGATGATGACCGTGCCGCCCGAGGCGGGATGGAATCCGATGCCGGTGATGCTGGCCTGCGCCTCGCGATGGCGAGCTGGCCGGCCGTTCGACTGCGGCGAGAGGTGGACGGTGCGCCGGGCGGGTCCGCTCTCGTCGACCGCTGGCGCGAGGGGCGCGGCGCGCTCGGCGGCGCCCTCGTTCGCGGCCCCGCTCAGCACGTCCGGAGCCGGCGCAGGTCGCTCGGCGGCGCGCCGCGACCCCGACAGCGCCACCGTGGGAAGCGACGCGCGGCGCTCCGCCTCGCTCTGCGCCCCCTTCTCGGCCGACGCGAGCCGCGCCTGCTCGTCCGCGCGCGCCCTCTCCGCGGCAGCGCGCGCCTGCTCATCCGCGCGCGCCTTCTCCGCAGCAGCGCGGGCCTGCTCGTCCGCGCGCGCCTTCTCCGCGGCGGCTCGCGCCTGCTCGTCCGCGCGCGCCTTCTCCGCGGCGGCTCGCGCCTGCTCATCCGCGCGCGCCTTCTCCGCGGCGGCTCGCGCCTGCTCATCCGCGCGCGCCTTCTCCGCGGCGGCTCGCGCCTGCTCGTCCGCGCGCGCCTTCTCCGCGGCGGCTCGCGCCTGCTCATCCGCGCGCGCCTTCTCCGCGGCGGCTCGCGCCTGCTCATCCGCGCGCGCCTTCTCCGCGGCGGCTCGCGCCTGCTCATCCGCGCGCGCCTTCTCCGCGGCGGCTCGCGCCTGCTCATCCGCGCGCGCCCTCTCCGCGGCAGCGCGGGCTTGCTCGTCCATGCGCGCCTTCTCGGCGGCAGCGCGGGCCTGCTCGTCCGCGCGCGCCCTCTCCGCGGCAGCTCGCACCTGCTCATCCGCGCGCGCCTTCTCCGCGGCAGCGCGGGCCTGCTCGTCCGCGCGCGCCGGCTCATCTGCGCGCGCCGGCTCCGCCGCCGGAGCCGCTGGCGCGCCAGCAGACGCGGGCTGCGGCGGCTCGGCCTGGGCGAGGCGCGGCGCCTCCGCGGCTGGAGACGGTTCGACAACCGGCGTTTGCGAATTCGATAATTTCGATAACTCGGCGGCCGCCAGCAGCTCTTCGACCGGGCGCATCGGGGGCGGAACGTGCTGCACGCGCACGTCGAGCCGCTGCCCTTCGCCGCGCACTTCAAATCCGGTCTCACCCGCGAGCTCGATCACCACCCGTGCCGTCCGCGTTCCCGCCTGCGCGGCGCCCACGCGCCGGACGGTTCCATCGTCGATGCGCTGCTCAGGCAGCTGCGCGCGCAGCTCGGTGTCGGGGAAGTCGAGGACCACCCGAGGTGGCGAAGAGAGCCGCAGCGTGGTGAAGCTGAGCGGGCGATCGGTGTTGACCTCGATCACCGTCGCGTCCGCCTCGGCGCGCGCGTGCAGCGAGAGCAGCTGCCCCTTGCGCGACTTGCCCGCGGGCGCTGGCGCGGCCGCGCGCGCGGAGAGCGGGCCGAGCGCGAGGCAGGCGGCCACCGCAGCGGAGAGCGTGCGCAGGATGAACGCAGAGCGCAGAGAGAGCCGGGCACGTGCCATCAGATCGCGGCCCCGCCACCCAGCGCGCGCAGCGGAGGCAGCTTGCGGCGCGCCACCGGCACGTCCGCGCTGCTCTTGGCGTAGAGGACCAGCTCGCGGATCGCCTCGCAGCACTGCCGCACGTCCGCGCCCATCGTCAGCTCGAGGTGGCTGTTCTCCGCCACCGAGCGCCACCGCTTGTACTCGCTCGAGGCGCCGCGCGCGACGGCGGCGGTGCTGTGCCGCGACGCGAGCCGGTCGAGATCGCCGTAGAGGATGGCGAGCGGCACGTCGATCTTCGCGTAGCCCTCGGTGTAGTCGAAGCCGGTCCGCGCGCACGTCATGCGGCCGTCGCGAATCCAGCGGGCGAACTGCTCGACCACCTTGCGCGGCTCCTTCTCGCCGCCGCGCTGGAGCAGCCACTGCATCTCCTCGTGCGCGACCCGCTTGGGGTTGACCAGCGAGCCCATCCGCTGCGCCAGTCGCTGCAGACGCGCGAGCCGCGCGAGGTTCTCCGGCGTCGCCAGCCCGGAGAGCCACGGCATCACGACGTCCATCGGGATGTGGCGGAAGCGGTGGTGCTGCGGCGCGCTGCCCGGCGCGGCGAGCCGGTCCGCGGCGCGCGAGAGCAGGCGCACGCGGCGCAGCGTCCGCGCGGCCGAGTGGCGCACGTGATCCGCGCGCGTCGCGGCGGAGAAGAGCGCGTCGATCGCGGCGCCCAGCACCGGCGGGCCCAGCGACGCGAGCAGGCGCAGCGCGGGAAAGCCGCGCCCCAGCTCGCCCGGCGCGGCCAGCGTGGCGAGCGCGAGCAGGTCCTTGTGCTGCGCGGCGTAGCCGTAGCCGATGATCCCGCCCATCGAGTTGCCGACCAGCGAGATCTTCTCGCGGCCGGTCCGCGCCTTCACCGCGCGCACGCCCGCGGGCAGGTCCTCGAGCAGGTAGCTGTCGAGGTCCCAGTCCCACTCGAGATCGCGGGGTGGCGCGCGGTGCTCCTGCGCCGCCCGCGCGAGCTGCAGCTGGCGCGAGGAGAGCCCGTGGCCGCGCAGCTCGAGGATGTGCACGTCTGCACCATCGAAGAGCAGGTGCTTGACGAAGTTGCCGCAGGAGAACGCGTGCCGGTTCTGCGACCAGCCCGGCACCAGCAAGAGCGGCTCGTCGAAGAGCGGCTGCGCCCAGCGCTGCGCGACCGGCTTGTAGCGGGTGATCTGCAGCACCCAGCCATCGCGCGTGACTGCGTCGTAGATCTCGCGCGTGTAGAGCGACTTGATCGGGACGTCTTCGAATGGAGGGGGAGCTGCGCGGAGCTCCAAGCGTCTCATCTGCGGAAAATCTACAGGCGGGATCGGCGAGGGGCAAACGAGAAGAGACGGGGGCTCAGGCTTTTTCGCCAGCGGCGGGAACGGGGGACGGCTGCTCGGCTCGCGCGGCATGGAGCACCTCCGACGGCATCGCTGCGTGCTCTCGCTCCTCGAGGAGCGAGAGCAGCTCGCCCACCAGGTAGAGCGAGCCGCAGCCGAGCACGGCGCCCCGAGAGCCCTCTCGCGCCGCCGCGCTTCGCGCGCCTGCGAGCGCCTCGGCGGGCGAGCCGTACGCCTGACAAGAGAGCGCAGGAGCCAGCCCGGCCACGCGCGCCGGGACCGCGCTGGGGGCGAGCGCGCGCGGATTCGAGGGCGCGCAGGCGTGCAGGCCGGCGCACATCGGCAGGAGCGGCCCGAGCAGCTGCGCGAGGTCCTTGTCGGCGAGCGCGCCGAAGACGATCTGGAAGCGGCGCTCGGGAAACTCTTCGTGCAGCGTGCGCGCGAGCGCCTGCGCGCCGTGCGGGTTGTGCGCGCCGTCGAGGAACAGCAGCGGCTCGCGGGAGAAGAGCTGGAGCCGGCCCGGCCAGCGCGCCTGCTGCAGACCGAGCGCGAGGTGCTCAGGGCGCACCGCGCGGCCGCTGCGCGACACCAGGCCGCGCTCGGTGGCGAGCGCGAGCAAGGCGCCTGCGAGCGCCGCGTTCTGCCGCTGGTGCGCGCCGCGCAGCGCCAGGCCCGAGCGGGGATCGCGCGCGAGCTCCCCCGCGGCCTGCGTCGATGCGACCGGGGCCAGCGCGACCGACCAGGCGCGATCGTGTGGGGTCCCAATCATTTGCATGCCAAACATCTCGGAGTCGCCGCGCGCGTACTGGTAGCCGCGCCCGGCGAGACAGAGCGGCGCGCCCACTCGCAGCCCAATCTCCTCGAGCACGCGCAGCGCACCCGCCGGCTGCTCGGCGATGGCGGCCGGCGCGCCCGCCTTCAAGATGCCGCCCTTCTCCGCCGCGATCGCCTCGAGCGTGTCGCCCAGGTACTGCGTGTGCTCCAGCGCGAGCGGCGCGATGGCGCAGGCGAGCGGCTCGACCACGTTGGTCGCGTCGAGCCGGCCGCCCAGGCCGACCTCGATCACCATCGCGTCGACGCCCGCTCGCGCGAACGCGAGGAACGCCATCAGCGTGACCAGCTCGAAGAAGGTGAGCCCATCGCCCGGCTCGCCCCCGGGAGTTCCCGACAGCGCCCACGGCACGCGCGCGAGGATCTCCTCGAGCAGCGCCGCCGCGCGCTCTTCGGAGACGGGCGCGCCGTCGATCTGGATCCGCTCGCAGAAATGGACCAGATGCGGCGAGGTGTAGAGGCCGGTCTTGAAGCCGGCCGCGCGCAGCGACGCCTCGGTGAACGCGCAGGTCGAGCCCTTGCCGTTGGTCCCCGCCACGTGCAGCACCGGCGCCGACCGCTGCGGCTCGCCCAGCAGCGCGAGCGCGGCGCGCATCCGCTCCAGCCCGAGCTTCATCCCGAAGTTGCTGCGCGCGAAGAGCAGCTCTTTGAGCTCGGCGAACGTCATGCGGACCGCTCTAGGCGCGGGCGCGCAGCACGGCCGGCGTGTTCAGGCCGAACGGCCGCGCATCGTAGCCGCCGAACAGCTCGACGTTCGAGAAGCCGGCGCTCTCGAGCAGCGCCTTCAGCTCGCCCGCGGTGTAGACGAGGTAGCGCAGGTGCTTCTCGCGCACCTCGCCGCCCTGCTCGAAGGTCATCCGCGCGTGCTGCTCGCCGGCGATCGGATCGAACCAGCGCTCGATGCGCAAAGGCCCCGTCTCGCCCGGCAGGCCGTCCATCTCTTCGATGTCCTCTTCGGTGCTCGCCGCGCGCGCCTCGTGATCGCGGTGCGTGCACTCGATGAGGATCTGCCCGCCCGGCCGCAGCGCCGCACGGGCGTTCGCGAGCATCGACTCGGTCATCGCGCGCGTGCCGAACGAGATGGAGTTGTAGAGCATCACCACCGCGTCGAAGGCCGCGCGCAGCGGCAGCCGCCCGCCGTCGGCCTGCACCCAGAGCGGCTGCGCGCTCTCTTCGCCGAGCACCGAGAGCCCGCGCCGCTGGGCCGCGCGCAGCATGGGCGCCGCGAGATCGACGCCGCACACCTTCATGCCCCGGCGCTGCAGCGGGATCGCGTGGCGGCCGTCGCCGCAGCAGAGGTCGAGCACGCGCGCGCCCTCGCGCAGCGAGAGCAGCGAGACCACCGAGGCGACCTCGAACTCGGTGCGCACCGGGTGGAGCAGGCCCGCGTAGAACTTGCGGTAGTTGTCGTCGAAGAAATCGACCCAGACTTGGTACGGCCCGCTCATCCGAGCAGCCCGATCAGCTGCGTGAGCCGCGCGCGCATCTCCTTGCGCGGCACGATCGCGTCGATCATCCCGTGCTCGAGGAGAAACTCGCTGCGCTGGAACCCCTCGGGCAGCTTCTGCCGCAGCGTCTGCTCGATCACGCGGGGCCCGGCGAAGCCGATCAGCGCCCGCGGCTCGGCGAGGATCACGTCGCCGAGAAACGAGAACGACGCCGCCACGCCGCCGGTGGTCGGGTCGAGCAGCACCGAGATGTACGGCTGCTTCACCGCGCGATAGCGCGCGAGCGCCGCCGAGCTCTTCGCCATCTGCATCAGCGAGAAGATCGCCTCCTGCATGCGCGCGCCGCCCGAGGCGGAGAAGACGATCGCAGGGCACTTCATCTCGGTGGCGCGCTCGAAGACGCGGGTCACCTTCTCGCCGACCACCGCGCCCATCGAGCCGCCCAGGAATCCAAAGTGGAACGCGCCCAGCGAGACCTCGCGGCCGCCGATCTTCGCGGTGCCGGAGAGAAACGCCTCCTCCTCGCCCGAGGTGCGCGCCGACGCCTTGAGCCGATCTTTGTATTTCTTGCTGTCGCTGAACGTGAGCGGGTCGGTGCTCTCGAGGCCGCGGTCCATCTCCTCGAACGTGCCCTCGTCGACCACCAACTCGAGGCGCCGCCGCACGCCCATCGGGAAGTGGAACTCGCACTTCGGGCAGCAGTCGAGCGCCTTCTCGACGTCGCCCTTGAAGACGATCTCGTCGCAGCCCTCGCACTTGATCCAGAGCCCCTCCATCCGTGCGCGCTTGTCGGGCGTGGGGAACTTCCTCGAGGGAACTTTTTGATACCAGGCGGCCATGGGGAACCTCTTCTACTCGTCGTCGTCCAGACCGAAGAAGGTCTGGATGCCGGCGAGGATGCGGCTGCGCTCGGCGGCGACGCGGCCCTTGCGCTCCTCGGGGCCGAGGTTGTCGCGCACCGCCTGCAGCTCGACGCGGCGGCGCGCCATCACCGCGCTGATGCTCTCGGCCAGCTCGGGGCGCGCCTTCACCAAGCTGTGGAACATATCGCGATCGATCCGGTAGCACTCGACGTCGGTGGCGGCCGAGACGGTGGCGGTGCGCGGCTCGCCGGTCATCACGCCCATCTCACCGAACACGTCGGGCGCGCTCAGGCGCGCGACCAGCTTCTCCGTCGTGGGCTGCCCCGGCCGCGTCACCTTCACGCGCACCTCGGCCTGGCCCTTGGTGAGCACGTAGAGCCAGTGCGCGACCGCGCCCTGCCGCGTGATCGCCTCGCCGCGCGAGAACGGCGCCAGCCGCATCCGCTTCGCCAGCTCGATGCGCTCGTCGTTGTCGAGGCACTGCAGCATCTCGATCGCCTCGAGCGCGGAGACGCGCTGCGCGACCTCGCGCGCCTCTTTCCGCTCCTGGTGCTCCTTGTCATCGTGCGAGACGAAGACGGCCGCGCCCGGCAGCGCGAGCGGGATCTGCGCGCGCTTGAGCGCCGCGAAGATGCGCACGCGCACCGCGCTGTTGGTCGAGTCGTGCACGCCTTGGTCCGTGAGCCAGTAGCGCACGCCGTACGTCACCGTGCCGTCGATGGCCCCCTGCTGGCCCAGGTCGATGCAGAGGCAGGTAGCGGGCGGATCGTTCGCGACACGAACTATCGGCGCCGACTGGAGCGCGTCGTCCACCGCGCGCATCACGTCCTCGGGCGGGTAGCGGTAGTCGACGTGGAAGTAGATCCACTCGCGGTGCTGCCGCGGGTGATCTTCCTTCTGCCCGAGCACCTGGATCTGCTCGCCGAGCATCAGCGAGTTGGGGAGGATGAGCGTGTCCCAGTTGCGCGTCTCCAAGAGCGTGGAGCGCCAGCGGATCGCCTTCACCCGCCCTTGCTGGCCGTCGCGCAGCTGCAGCCAGTCGCCCACCTTGATGCTGTCGTCGATCTGCAGCGCGATGCCGCCGATCACGTTGGCGAGCGTCGCCTGCAGCGAGAGGCCGAGCACCGCCGTGACCACCGCCGAGGTCGCGATGATGCTGGAGAGATCGAAGCCCGCGCGGTGGATGATGGCGATGAACGTGAGCAGGTAGACGCAGCCGACCGCGAGCGCGCGGTAGATGTCCGGCAGGTCGATGCGCACCGCGGTGAGCACCAGGTCGAAGAGGAAGATCGACAGCACGTCGACGATGGTGAGCACTTCGAAGACGTCGGCGAGCAGCCAGGTGCGCCGGCTCCAGCCCTCGGCGCCGATCTGGTGGAGCAGCGCGGCGACGCCGAAGGCGACCACGTAGCAGGCGGCGAAGAGCGTCGCGCGGGCGATGCGCTTGCGCTTCTTCGGCACCAGCCGGTGCACCAGGAAGGCGATGAGCACGACCAGGCCGATGAGGAACGGCGGCGTCCACGGCGAGGCGTAGCCGAAGAGCGTGTGCGCGCGCTCGTCGGGCGCGGGGAAGGCGAGCACGTCGCGGCTGGCCTTGAGCGTGGAGGCGGTCGCGGTGGTCGCGGCCGCGGCGCCTGCGGCCACCGCGATGGTCGCGCCGGTCGCCTCGCCCGCGCCGCCGCCCTCGTTGAGCAGCTTGGTTGCCTCGCCTTCGGGCGCGGCTCCCGCGTGCTCGGCGGCCGGCGGCTCCGCGGCCCTTCCCTCGATGGGCGGCTGGCTCTGTTCGTGCGGCGCCGCGCGGGGCCCGAGCAGATCGGCGCGCGCGCCGATGGCCACGAGCGCGCAGGCGACTGCGAGCCAGGGCAGGCCGCGGCGGACGCGGCGGGCGCTGTCAGATGGAGTAGACGTCGTCGAGCTCGCAGACTTGTAGATAGTCCCGTCCCAGCGCCGCGATCGCGTCCTTCAGCTCGGCCGAGACCGACGGCTTGAGATGGTAGAGGTAGATCTTCGCGCCGCGCCGGTCGAGCTTGTCGAGCTCCGCCATCAGCGTACGCGGCGTCAGGTGGCCGGAGAGATCGGCGAGCCACTGCATCGAATCGGGGAAGCTCAGCTCGACGAAGACCGCCTTCACGTCGGGCGTGGCGTTGATCGCCTTCCACAGTTCGACAGTGGGACCGGTGTCGCCGCTGAACGCGACGCTCCCGTTCTCCGTCTTCAGAATGTACCCCACTGAATATACCGGGTGGTGCACCGGCACCGCGAGGATCTCCAGCCCCTGCAGCGTGAAGGTCTCGCCCACCGGGATCGGCGCGAACGAGATGACCGGCTGCTCGGGCGACGGGATGGTGCGGAAGTCCGGCCAGAGGCGGTTGTTGAACACGTCCTCGCCCAGGCAGCGCAGCGTCTCCTCCGGCCCGCGCACCACCAGCGGCGTCTCCCGCTTGCCGACCAGCAGGTCGGTCATCAGCGGAATGTCCTTCACGTGATCGAAGTGGCTGTGCGTGAGCAGGATGTCGTCGACAGCGAGGATCTCGTCGAGAGGGAGCACCGACGTGATCGCGCCGCCGTCGATGCAGAGCTTGCCGTCGATCAGGAAACAGGTCGTGCGGTGGTGGGGCAGCTCGCCACCGTGGCAGCCAAGAACGCGGATCTTCATCGAAGGATTGAACCCGCTCCTCTCTTGCTGCGCGACCAGGAAAACCGCTGCTAGCTCTCGCCGAACTTCTCTTTCATCTCGAGGAACTCGAGATACTTCATCGCCTTCGCGACGTCAGGCACCACCACGCCCGCGGGGTGCTCGGCGCCCGGCTGCGAGCTCTCCGGCGCGACGAGCAGGATACGCGCCTTGCTCGCCCGCAGCACCGCCTGCTCCACCTCTTGCGAGGTCAGGCCGATCTGCGAGTGCAGCTCGGCGAGATTGACCGCCACCAGCGCGCCCTGCGACGTCGCCCTCCCGCGCCGCTGCGAGGCGCGGACAAAGTAGTGCACCACCCGGCTGACCGGGTCGCGCATGAGCAGATTTTCGATCTGCTCGTCGGCCTCTTGCAGCCGCTCGGAGAGCTTCTTGATCAGGCGGGCGGCGATCTCGCCGTTGCTGCGGATCATCGCCTCGAAGTTGCGCGGGTCGATGACCAAGAGGCGTCCGTCGTCGGCCATCACCGCGCCCGCCGAGCGCGGCTTGTTGCTGAGGATGGCCATCTCGCCGAAGAACTCGCCCGGCCCCAGCGTCGCGAGCAGGAGCTGCGCGTTGCGGATGGCCTTGGTGATGTTCACCCGGCCCGACTGCACCACGTACATCTCGCGGCCCGGCTCCCCGTCGCGAAAGAGCACGTGTCCCTTGGGGAACTCGCGCCCGAATCGCTGGATCAGCTGGTCGTCGCCGGACATGGTCCCTCTGCGGCCGCGAAAAATGAGCGAACCGATTTTGCTACCAGAGCCGTCCGGTGGCGGTCAATGAAACGAACGCGGCCGCGCGCTTTCTCGCGGCGCGCGCGGGCGCTACTTGTGCGTCATCTTGAAGACACCGTTCCACGTCTCGTCGGGCGGGTGGGCGATGAGCTGCTCGAGCCGCTCGAGGAAGAGCGCCGCCGGCCCGTCGCCCGGCGCTAGCGAGAGGCAGCGCTGGAACGAGCCGCGCGCCTCCTCGAAGCGGCGCGCGCGATAGTGCGCGAGGCCCTCCGCGTAGGCGTCGAGCAGCGGCCGATCGCCCGCCGGCACCGCGCCCTTGCCGCGCAGCTCGAACAGCCGCACCGGCTCCTTCTTTCCCTTCACCGCCACGAAGTCGAGCTCGCGCGCAGCGAGGCAGTCGGCCCCGCCCGCCGCCTGCGCGGCCTTGAGCGTCGCCTCGGAGATGAGCACGTGCGTGCCGTACTCCTTGTTGAGCCCTTCGAGGCGCGAGGCGAGGTTCACGTTGTCGCCCATCACCGTGTAGTTGAAGCGCTGGGTCGAGCCCATGTTGCCGACGACCATGCGGCCGGAGTTCACGCCGATGCCGATGTCGATGTCCGGCAGGTCGGGCTGCTCGATGCGCCAGCCCTCCTTCAGGCGAGCGAGCGCCGCCATCATGTCCAGCGCGGCCTCGCTCGCGTCGAGCGCGTTGCGCTGGTTCTCGATGGGCGCGCCGAAGAACGCCATCACCGCGTCGCCGATGTACTTGTCGAGCGTTCCCTTGCGCGCAAACACGATGTCGGTCATCGGCGTCAGGTACTCGTTCATCAAGTGCACCAGCGCCGCTGGCGCGAGCTTCTCCGAGATGGTGGTGAAGCCGCGGATGTCGCTGAAGAGCACGCTGATCTCCTTCTCTTCGCCGCCCAGCTGCAGCTTCTCCGGCTGGCCCAGCATCTCCTCCATGACGTCCGGGTTCAGGTAGAGCTGGAACGCCCGCCGCAGCTGCCGCTTGTCGCGCTCCTCGGTGAAGAACCGGAAGACCGTGACCAGCACGAAGATGGCGCCCATCTCGATGATGGGCAGCGCGGTGAAGACGTCGTAGCCGAAGCGGAAGAGCAGGAACGACGCGTACCAGAGCAGCACGCCGGAGAGCGTGACCACCAGCAGCGAGAGCCGCACCTGCACCCGCGCAAACAGGAAGGCAAAGAAAGCGCCGAGCACCAGCAGTGCGATCGCCTGCAGGCCGGTGACGAAGACGTCGCGGCGGAGGAAGCGGCGGTCGAGCATCGTCTGCACCGCGTTCAAGTGCGACTCGATGCCCGGGGTCATCCGCTCGAACGGCGTGGCGCGCTGATCGAAGGTTCCTTGCGCGGTGACGCCGATGAGCACCAGCTTGTTCTTCAGCGCGCCCGGCGGCATGCGGCCGTCGATGATGTCGGCGACCGAGTAGTTGGTGAAGGCCCCGTCTCCTCCGTAGTAGTTGACGCGCATCAGGCCGCGCGCGTCGGTGGGAACGTAGAGCTTCTCGTCGAAGTCGACGCCGTCGATGATGCCCAGGCCGGTGTCGTCGGTGACCACCGGCATGATCCGCTCGGGCCGCACGCCGAGCGCGCGGGCGACCATCATCGTCTCGATCGACGGGAAGAACTTGTCGTTCACCTTCGCGACCAGCGAGATGTTGCGGATGACGCCGTCCTCGTCGGGCAGCGAGTTGAAGAAGCCGAACCCCGCCGCCCCGCTCGCGACCGCGGTCATCGGAGCGGCCAGCGCCGGATAGGTCTTGAGCTGCGTGTGCTCGAGCTTCTCGACGCGCAGCTGCGCGCCCCGCGCCTCGCGCAGCTCAGGCGCGCCGATGGCGCTGCGCGAGATCCGCTCCACCCCTTCCGCGATGTCCGCGGGCTTGAGCGACTTCGCCTCTGGCTTGGTGAGCAGCACGAACCCGACCACCACGTTGCCGGCCTTGTCGAGCGAGGCGCCCAGCACGTGATCCGGGTCCTGCCCGTGCAGCTCGGCGTCGAGCTCCTTGGCGAACGTCTCGTGCTGCTTTTCTAGCACCTCGAAGTCGCTCTCGGACGCGCCCAGCTTGCCCTTGCCGTCGTCGAGCCGGCCGCGCGCGGTGCGGTAGATGGGCTGGCCGGCCGGCGTCACCTCGTGCCCGAGCGAATCGAGCGCCGAGGCCGCGCCCGCCACGTCCGCGGCCGCCTCCGAGAAGCGATCGATGGCCGCCTTGCCGCGCCCCTCCGCGAGCGAGATGTCGGCGAAGCGCGAGCGGAACCGCTTGGCGCCGGCGAACTGCGCGCCCAGGTCCTGATCGGAGAAGGCCATGTCGAAGCCGATCACCTGCGCCCCCTCGGCGGAGAGCTTGTCGACCAGCTGCGCGATGACCCGGCGGTCCCAGGGGAAGCGGCCGAACCGCGCGATCGACGCCTCGTCGATGGCCGCGACGACGAGGCGCCCGTCGTGGGCCACCGCGCCGCGCTGGTGGAACTTCACGTCCTCGAGCGCCGCTTCCATCTTGGTGAGCACCGGGATCTCGGTGCGCGAAGCCAGCTGGTACGAGTAGACGATTGCGAAGACCAGCCCGGTCGCGAGGCCGATGCGAAACGCGGTGATCTTCCGGAGCCAACGCAGGAGGCGGAGCATGGTTGCGAACCTATACCGACTCTTTGCCGCCGACTCTTTGCTATAAGGTCCGCGCATGCGACGGCCCGCTCCCGCACTTCTTCTCCTGCTCGCGCTCGGCTGCTCGCCGATCGAGCCGCCGGTGGTCGACGCCTCGGCGCTTTCCGACACCACCGACACCACCGGCCCCTACGAGGTGACCGCGCGCGTGCAAGCGCAGCGCTCGATCAGCACGGTCACGCTGGTGTGGCGCAACCTGGCCGCCGACGCCGTCGACGCCAACCGCGTCCCGATGCTCGAGGACTCCTCGGGCGTCTGGCGCGCGGACATCCCCGGCGCGGGCGTGGGCGCGCAGATCGCCTTCCACGTCGAGGCGACCGACACCTCGGGCGATACCACCGACGCGCCGCTCGCCGGCTCGGCCTCGCAGTGCGGCGACGAGTTCTGCTTCCGCGTGCTGTCGCCATGAGCACATCCGGGTCCGGCAGCCACCCGAGCGGCGCGACCTACCGCGACGCCGGCGTCGACATCGACGAGGGGGACGCGCTGGTCGAGCGGATCAAGCCGCACGCGAAGCGCACCTTGCGCCCTGAAGTGCTCGCCGGCATCGGCGGGTTCGGCGGCCTCTTCGAGATCCCCAAAGGCTACGACCGTCCCGTCATGGTGGTCGGCACCGACGGCGTCGGGACCAAGCTGAAGATCGCCTTCGAGAGCGGCCGCCACGAGACGGTGGGCATCGATCTGGTCGCGATGAGCGTCAACGACGTGGTGGTCTGCGGCGCGGAGCCGCTGGTGTTCCTCGACTACTACGCGACCAGCGGCCTGCGCGCCGCCGACGCGGAGAAGGTGATCGCCGGCATCGCCGAGGGCTGCGTGCGCGCGGGCTGTGCGCTGGTCGGCGGCGAGACGGCCGAGCTGCCCGGCTTCTACAAGGACGGCGAGTACGATCTGGCCGGCTTCTGCGTCGGCGTGGTCGAGAAGGAGCGCATCCTCGACGGCTCGCGCGTGCGGCCCGGCGACGTGGTGCTCGGGCTCGCCTCGACCGGCCTGCACTCGAACGGCTACTCGCTGGCGCGCAAGGTGCTCCTCGAGCGCGCGGGCTTGAAGCTCGAGGGCGAGCTGCTCGAGCAGCTGCTCTCGCCCACGCGCATCTATGTGAAGGAGTGCCTGGCGCTGCGCGACGCGCTCGACGTGCACGCCTTCGCGCACATCACCGGCGGCGGCCTGCCAGGAAATCTCCCGCGCGTATTGGGCGACGAGATGCGCGCGCGCCTCGACGAGAAGGCCTGGCCGCGGCCAGAGATCTTCGCGCGCATCGCCGCGCTGGGGAACGTGGCGCCCGACGAGATGCTGCGCACGTTCAACTGCGGCATCGGCATGTGCGTCGTGCTGCACCCCAGCGACGTCGCCGCGGCCCAAGCGCTGCTCTCCGCGCGCGGCGTGCCGTCGTGGCCGATCGGCAGCATCGAATCGGCGCCCGGCCTCGCCGAGCCTGAGGTGGTGTTCGCGCGATGAAGTCCGCTCGGCCGCTGCGACTGGGCGTGCTCGCCTCCGGCTCGGGCTCGAACCTGCAAGCGCTGCTCGACGCCTGCCGCCAGGGCGCGCTGCATGCCCAGGTCGCGGTGGTCATCTGCAACGTGGCCGGCGCGCGCTGCCTGGAGCGGGCGCGCGACGCGAACGTGCCGGCTCTCCTGCTCTCGCACCGCGATTTCCCTTCGCGCGAGACCTATGATGTCGAGCTGGTCGCGGCGCTCGAGCAGCACGGCGTCGAGCTGGTCTGCCTCGCCGGCTTCATGCGCATCGTGACGCCGACGCTGCTGCGCGCGTTCCCCGATCGCGTGCTCAACATCCATCCTTCGCTCCTGCCCTCGTTCCCCGGCCTGCACGCGGTCCGGCAGGCGCTGGATGCGGGCGCGCGCATCTCCGGCTGCACCGTGCACTTCGTCGACGAGGGCACCGACACGGGCCCGGTGCTCATCCAGGCCGCGGTGCCGGTGCTCGACGGCGACAGCGAAGAGTCGCTTGCCGCGCGCATCCACGCACAGGAGCACCGCTGCTACGTGCGCGCGGTCGAGCTGGTCGCGGCGGGCGCGGTCGAGTGGAGCGAGCGCGGCGGCAAGAAGCGGGCGCGCATCGCCGCGTCGGCCGGGCTGCCGCGCGAGAGCATCGCGAGCCTGCTCTGGCCGCCGCTCGCCGCCGACGAGAAAGGCAAGACGTGAGCCCGCCCGGACCGCAGCCGAAGACGGGGCCGCTCGCGCTCGCGGGCGCCAAGCGCGTCTACGACGTGGTGGTGCTCGGCTCGGATCTGGGCGGCGCGGCCACCGCGGCGCTGCTCGCCAAGCGAGGCCTGCGCGTCTGCATGGCGACGCTGGGCCCGGCGCAGGTGGCGAGAGAGAGCCAGGGCTGGCTTCTGCCCAACGCGCACCCGGTCGTCCCGCCGCTGCGCCAGCTGTCGGGCGCGAGCGCCGCGCTCGACGAGCTCGGGCTCGGGCAGGACCTGCAGCGGCTCGCCTCGCCGGGCGCCAGCGCGATCCAGATCTTGAGCGACCGGCTGCGCCTCTCGCTGCCGGCCGACCTGACCCGCCGCCGCGCCGAGCTGCGCCGCGAGCTGAGCGCCGAGGACGCCGCGCAGGTGGAGAGCGGCCTCGACGCGCTCGAGCAGCTCGGCCGCCCCTGGGACCCGTTCCTGGTCGCCGCGCCGCCCTACCCCGCGCGCGGATTCTTCGAGCGGCGCCGGCTGGCCAAGATGATCCCGACGCCGCCCGCGCTGCCGCAGGGCCTCACCGGAGCCGCGCTGGACGCGGTCGCGCCGTTCGCCGCCTCGCTGGTGGGCGAATGCGCGCCCGAGGCGCAGGCCCGCGAGGCAGCGGCGCTCCTGCGCGCGCCGCTGCGCATCTGGGGCGGCGCAGCGCAGCTCGCCGATCTCTGCCGCAAGAAGGCCCTCGAGGCGGGCGCCGATCTCTTCCCCGAAGACGTCTCGCGGCTCGAGCTGGAGCGCAAAGGCGTGGTGCTGCAGCTGGGCGGCGCCGAGGTGCGCGCCTCGAGCTGCATCGTCGCCTGCGACGGCGCGAAGCTCACGGCCATCTGCGCGAACGTGGGCCGCAGCGAGCGCAAGCTGGCCGAGGAGGCCTCGCTGCTCGTCTCGCGCAAGGTCGCGCTCTGCCACTTCGTGGTGCGCGCCGACGGGCTGCCGCTCGCGCTCGAAGAGGCCGCGCTGCTCCTGGGCGCCGCGGGCGGACCGCTGCTCGTCTCCTCGCTGCCCGCCCGCCGCGTGAAGGGCGAGACGCAAGGCGAGCGGCTGCTCACCGTCGCGCGCGCGGTCCCCGTCGACGAGTCCGACGCACCCGCGATCCTCGAAGCGGTGCGCGCCGCGCTCGAGCCGGTGCTCCCCTTCTTCGATCGCCACATCGTCCACCAGGCCGCCGACCTCGACCCGGCCCAGCTGCAGCCGCTCTTCGCCCCAGACCCGGAAGGCCAGCCGCTCGGCCTGCGCCCCGACAGCGACGCGCACAACCGCGCCCTCTTCGCCAGCAGCGGCGTCTACCCAGGCTTCGGCCTCGAAGGCCAGCTCGTCGCCGCCCGCACCTGCGCCAACACCGCGATGGAACTCTCCGGCCGCAAGCAGGTCGCCGCCGTCTAGTCTTTCTCCGGACCCGCTGCACAGCGGCGAGAGAACGAAAGGCGCGGCCGGAGTCGCTCTTCGCGACCGCGCGCAGCGCCGCACTCCCCTTGCGGGAGTGCAGAGCGAGCACGGCGGGAAGAGCGATCCGAGCGCGCCGATCCCTTCGCTCCCCACTTGACAGCCCCACCCACATATGTGATCTGCCGCATCCCCGTTTCTCAAGGCAGGCATCCGATGGCGTTCAAGTGTGACCTCTGTGGCAAGGGCCCCCTCACCGGCAACCAGGTGAGCCACGCGAACAACAAGACCAAGAAGCGCACGCTCCCGAACCTCCAGCGCGTTCACGCGACGGTCGGCGGCCGCAACCTGCACATGCGCGTCTGCACCCGCTGCCTCAAGAGCGGCCGGGTCGTCAAGGCTGCTTAAGCCCACGGCGTGTTCTGCAACGACGGCGCGCCTCGGGCATCCAGCTCGGGCGCGCCGAGTCATTTTCTGCGCCAGCATCTCCACGCACGCCCCCTCGAGGCCGCCATGTCCGGTACCGACTCCGCAGCGCTCCGCCAGATCCGCGCCGCGCTCGCGCAGACGGGCGGCCGGCAGAAGCTCGATCTGATCCTCAACGCGCCGAACCCGCGCGAGCTGGTCCAGTCGCTGCCGCCGCAAGAGCTCTACCTCGCCATCCTCGACATCGGCCTGGACGACTCCGCCGAGCTGGTGGCGCACGCCTCGAGCGAGCAGTTCAAGTTCTTCATCGACGCCAGCTGCTGGCCGCGCCGCGACGCCCCGCCCGACCCGCGCAAGATCATGCGCTGGCTGACCGCCGCGCGCGACGGCGGCGGCGGCACCGAGCAGGGGATGCGCCGCTTCCACCTGAAGCTCGCCTCGCTCGACGCCGAGCTCTTCTCGCTCTTGATGCGCCGCGAGCTGAAGGTCCACGACCTGACCGCCGACGAGTTCCCCGAGTACGCCGACGACGTGCCCACCTGGCACACGCCGGACCGCCGCTACATGGTCGAGTTCCACGAGGAGGGCGCACCGTACGCGATCCTCAAGCGGCTGCTCGACGACCTGGTCGAGCAGAACGCGTTCCACGTCAGCCGCATGCTCGAAGCGCTGCGCTGGGAGCTGCCCAGCGAGCTCGAGGAGACCGCGCGCCGCTTCCGCGACGGCCGCCTGCGCGACGCGGGCGTGCCCGACCTCGACGAGGCGCTGGCGTTCGTGGCGCGGCCGGCGCGCAAGAAGAGCGACAAGAGCGCCGACCCGGACGCGAGCGCGCACGCGCTCCGCGCGAAGAACCTGAGCGCGACGAATCTCGCCGCGGAGAAGAGCGCGGCGCAGACGGCGGCCGACGTGCCGGGCGCGGCGCTCGCCCTGCCCTTCCACGCGCCGGCGATGCTCGACCGCGCGTTCGGCAAGCTGGCCGACGAGGACCGCGCGCACGCCGAGGAGGCGATCGCCTACGCGGCCAACGCGGCGCTGGTCGCCTGGCAGGTGCAGCTCGATCACACCGAGGAGCTGCGGCCGGCGCTCTCCAACGCGCGCGCGCTGCTCTCGCTCGGCCTCGAGCTGCTCTCGAACGGCGACGACGAGTTGGCCGCCGACCTGCTCGCGACGCGGCCCGTGCGCGAGATCTTCCAGGCCGCGATGGGCGAGCTCTACCGCCTGCAGTCGCGCGGACGCGCGGTGGCGCAGGCGGCGCGGCTGCCGCAGGCGACGCGCGCGACGCTCTTCGGCGCGCCCTACACGGCGCTCCTCGACGGTCTGCATGGCTCGCCCCCGCTCATCGACGGCGTGCGCATGCACACCTCCGCGCCGCACGCGCCCGACTCGCGCGCGGAAGTGGCGCGGGCCGATCTGCTCCTCGACGAAGCGGCCGCGCTGCCCAAGCTGCTCGAGGGCGTGGGCCTCTCGGTCGCGAAGCTCGGCGCCGCAGTGGAGGAGGCCAAGGTGGCCGCGTCGTCGCTGCGCGCGACCGACGCGATTCGCGCGCTGGTGCTCTGCGATCTGCGCGGCGCCGGCTTCACGCTCGCCGATCTTCCCGAGTCGGGAAGCCCCTTGCCGGTGGGTTTCGTCCAGCAGCTGGACGCACGCCTCTCGCAAGCGATCGCTTCCGTCCAGGCGGGTCCAGAACGAGCCGCGGCCGGTCGCATTTCGGAACGCCTGCGGGCGCTGCTGCTCGCGCAGTAGCTCGCTGTCGAGTGAAGCGTGGCCCGCGCGGTGGAGGGCACGCTTCCTGCTCTGCGGAAAAGCCTCTCGCCAATGCCGGCGCGAAAGGCTTCGCATGCGCTCCTTCGACCTCGCCCTCCCTCGCTTTCTCGCTTCCGCGCTCGCGGCTTGCGCGCTCGCCGCCTGCTCGTCCGGGGGCGATCTCGACGCCTCGAGCGACGACGCGCTCCACCGCACGCTCGCGCCACAGTCGCTCCAGCACGGCACCGTGCGCGCCGGCTCGAGCCTCGTCTTCGACTTCGCCGGCGAGGTCGGCGACGCGGTCGTGCCCGATGTCTGGCCGACCGGCGGCACCGGCAGCCCGCTGCTGCCGACCCTGCAGCTGTTCGGCCCTCCCGACGCCTCGGGCACGCGGCCCCTGCTCGCCAGCGGCACCCCAGCCAGCGACGGGCCCGCGCACCTGTCGCTGCAGCTCGATCTCCCGCAGAGCGGCAGCTACCAGCTCGCCGTCGGTGGACAAGGAGCATCGGCCGGCCGCTTCTCGCTGCGGATGTGGAGCTCGGCGAGCCGCACGCCGCGGCCCGAGGCGATGCAGGTCTCGCTGCTGCTGGCGCCGACCGCGCCGGTCGAGGCGGCGCTCGACGTTCACGCCTCGGGAGGTGCGCGCGATGGCGTCGCCTGGAGCGCCAACGAGATCGACGCGATCGTCGCGCTCATCCGCAGCGAGACCGATCTCATTGGCGCGCTCTCCGACTGCACGCTCCTCTACTCGACGATGGAGTACGCGCACCAGCAGGGCCTCGCCGCCGACGCGCTGGTCGAGAAGGCCGAGCAGATCGGCGCCGAGCGGGTCGGCGACCCGGCCACCTTCGCGCGGATGCCCACGAGCGTGCAGAGCTTCGCGCTCTACTGGCTCGGCGTGGTCCAGCCGGCCGTCTTCCGCCCGACCGAGGAGAGCACCACGCGGCCGCAGCTGGCGGCGCCGCTCGCCCGGGTCGCCGAGCGGATCTCCGCGCTGGTGGCGAGCTGGAGCGGCGCGGTCGAGGTCGCCTCGGCGCGCAAAGTCACCTCGTTCACGCGGGGCGGCGCGCTCTACGGCTACGCCGCCGACTGGCAAGCCGTGCAGCTCGACACCGACGGGGTCACCCAGGTCTTCAGCTGGTCCTCGACCGACTTCTTCGGAGCGGCGGGCGGCTGGCTCGGCGAGTCGTCGCTGGGGGCGCTCGAGCCGGACGACGGAGACTAAGTGCGCAGCGAGGTCCGGTTGGGGGCAACCGTGCTCAGCCAGGTGCTCGGCGCACACGTGCCGTCCCCTTCGTTTCATGTCCGCCTGCGCAACTGCGCGCGGCTGCCCCCATCGTCACCCCGCGGCTTACGACCGCTCAGAAGCAGGCGAGCGGGGCCGCTCCAAGACGGACTACGCGGGCGCAGGGGCGCGGAGCAGGTCGGGCAGCTGGTTGGCGAACGCGCCCTTGGAAAGCACGCGGTCGCAGCCAGCGGCCTTGGCCTGCGCGATGATCTCTTCCTGCTCGTGGCCGATGTAGCCGATCACGAGGATCTGCTTGGTGGCCTCGGCAGACTTGAGCGCGCGGATCGCGTCGACCGGCGAGTTCTTCTGCGCGCCGAGATCGACCAGCAGCACGTCGGGCTTCTGCTCGGTGGCCCAGGCGGCGAGCGGCGCGCCGCGTGGGAGCCACACCACGGACTGGCCGGCGGCGGCGGCGTTGACCTTCGAGGAGAACATCAGGTCGTGGATGGCGGCGGCGATCTTCATGTCGGGCTCCGGGGACAGCGTGTGCGCGATCGCAAGATCGCGGAATTGAGGGGACGGGGTTCGTGTCGATCGGACACGATCCTTGCACCGAGTCGGAGACGCTAGCTGCGCTTGCCCGCGCCCGGCAGCGAGCCGAACGGCAGGCCGAGCACGGTGGCGGTGCGGCCGTCGGGCAGGGCCAACTCGGAGCCGGGCTCGATCTTCTCGCGGTGGACGAGGCCGAGCAGGAGCGCGCGATCGCCGGCCGCGGCCGACGAGGTGACCTTGCCCTTGCCCCCGCGCGCCACGTCGAGCGGCGTGCCGGCAGCGGGCGCGGGCCCCGCGACCTCTAGGCGGACCAGGTTCCACGGCACGCGGCCGCGGTAGGTCGCCATCGCGATGACCTCCTGGCCGACGTAGCAGCCCTTGTCGAAGGCGATCTGCGCGTCGAGGCCGGCCTCGAGCGGGGTCGAGTCGGCGTCGAAATCGACCGACCAGCGAGGCACGCCGAGCGCGAGGCGGTGCAGCTCGAGCGCTTGCGGGTCCGGCCGCTCGGGGAGGGCCGCGAGCAGCTCGCCGGCGAGCGGAGCGTCCAGCAGCAGCTCGAACCCGAGCGGCGTCGCGGCGCCGCGGAGGCCAGCGAAGCGCTCGCGCTGCGCGGGCGAGAGCCGGCCGAGCAGCTCCTGCGCGCCGCCGGGCGAGAGGCGCAGCGCGCGCAGGCCCGGCGCGGTCGAGAGCTCCGCGTCCTCCATGATGAGGTGGTGCTCGAGGTGCGCGAGCAGCGCCTCTTGCTCCGAGCGCGGCACGCGGATCCGCAGCTCGTCACCCAACCGCCACAGCGTCCCGTCGCAGAGCGCGCGGCCGCGGGTGTTGAGGAAGAGCGTCGGAGCCGCGCCGCCGACAGGGACGCGGCGCACGTCCGCGGTCTGCACGCCCTGGATCCAGCTCTCGCGGTCCGGGCCGGTGACGCGCACCACCGCGGCCCCGGCGCCTTCGAGCGCCTCGAGCTCGGCCAGCCCGCGCGGCAGCGGCGCAGAGATCGAGGGGGCGCGGCCGTGCGAAATCGGCGGCGCCTCAGGCTGCCAATCGAGCAGCCGGACCGCCAGGGGCGCAGGCGCGCCGCTCACATCGAGGAGCCCCGACGCCCCCGTGAGAACTGCGTGATCGCTGGTCTTGCGTGTGATCGTCGAGCCCATTTGCGTTCGCTCCGGTTACACTTCCTGCGTCCCCGCTGTCTGCCGCGCGCCCATCGAGCCGAGCAGTCTATGACCGAGCCCTCTGGCAGCAAGCCGATCCCCGCCGACGATCTGCTGACCCCCGAGCGGACCGCCGACGTCGCTTCGCACATCGACGACCCCTGCGACGAGGGCGGATACGATCAGTTCTGCCGCGATCGCAACGGGGCGCTCTGCGCCTTCCACGAATCGCACTGCCACGCGCCCGACTATCCCTGCCTCGATCTGCTGCGGCACAAGCTCGCCGTGCTGTTCCTCGAGGATGTCTCGCAGCGGCGCCAGGCGCGGCTGGCGCTCGACGGCGAGCCCAGCAACGACTAGCGCGCGCCGCGGCGGCTCGCCCAGCGAGCGGCACGTCAGCGCGACGCGAGCGCCGCGGAGAGGATCTCCTCGGTGAAGAGCGGCGCGACGCCGCCTCCGCCCACGATGTTGACAATGCGTCCGGGGGCCGCGCGGCAGACGCTGCCTCCCTCGCTCGCGTGCGGGAGCAGCGACGCGTAGGTGCTGATGTCGAGGTGCAGAGGCAGGCGCCTGGCGCCCCGCCGGCCCTCGGGTGAGCGCACGGCAAGCCAGCGCTCGCTCGAGGGTGCATCGACCAGCTCCTGCGCGACCCAAGTGCCCGCACGCTCGCTCCGCGCGGACGCGACCGCCTCGGCGAACTTCGCCGGCCCGGCCTCGCGGCCGATCACCACGCTCTTGCCTCCGTAGTCGTGCGAGCGCTTGAGCACGATGCGGTCGCCGTCGCCCAGCTCCGCGTCGGTCGCGTCGTCGAGGATGCGCGTCCACGGCAGCAGCGTGCGCGCGTTGGCGAGCTCCTCCGCGGTGAGCAGCGGCGAGGAGGGGCCGGCCCGATCGACATGCAGCGAGAGCTCGGCGACGAGCCCCTTGGTCTCGAGCCAGCCGTTGACCCGGTTCCAGATCGCGTGCCGCCGGGGCTCCAGCAGCGCCCGCCCCAGCGGGCTCTCCTTGTCGACGTAGCGCGCGAAGAGGTGGCGGTAGATGGCGCGGCGCGGATCGCCGTCGAGGATGACCTCGTCCGGCGTGACGGTGCGGGCGCTGGCGCCGCGGGCGCGCAGCCGCTCGACCAGGCCCTGCAGCTCGGTGATCTGCGGGTCGCCCGCGCGGTGGAGCAGCTGCACCTCGAGCCCCTGCGGGAAAGGCCGATTCGGATCGCCGCGGCCGGCCGCCTGGGCCGCGCCGAGAAAAGTATCGAGCAGCCAGGACGCGTTGCTCGGGCACTCCGCCGCCAGCGCGTCGGCTTTCTCGCGCGGCAGGAACGCGTGCAGCCAGCCCGAGGCGGCCGCGTCCGAGTAGACCTGCATCGCCGGGATGGTCGAGTTGACCTCGAGCGCGCGCACGCGGCCGCCGGTCTTGTCGATGAACCAGTCGACGCGCGCGACGAGCAGCTCCTCTCCCTCGGCCGAGCGGGTCTCCAGCGCGGCCAGCTCGAGCGGCGAGAGGTGCGAATAGAGCAGCCGCGCGCGGGCCGGGTCCTGCGCGAGCAGCTGGCGCGAGACCTTCACCAGCGCGGAGACGAGCAGCCGCGCGGCGCGGCCGAGCTTGCGCAGCTCCTCGCGCGGCAGCGCCACCGGCGAGAGCACCAGCGGAATCTCGTCGGCACCGCGCATCAGGCCGTGGCGCGAAGCGGTCTCCTGCGCTGTGGCCGCGAACGCATCGCGCGCGGCCGGGTCCAGCTGGGAGAGCAGCGCGTCGGTGCGGGCGGCGGCCTGGGTCGGCTCGAGCAGATGGAGGTTCACGTGCGGCCTCGAGAGAAAGGGGCGCAGCATCGATGCGCGCGCCCGCGCCTGGGTTCTCCCCGGCGGCGAGATTTACTGCAAGGGGAGGTCGGCGTTGGGAGTGCGGCTCGCATCCATCCGTGCCTTCCTCCGAGCGGTGCCGCCGCTGGCAACGACGTCCAACGGCGGCTGCTCCCAGAGCGCGAAGGCCGATGCCCCAAGCCCGGTCAAAGCGCCGCCGACATCCCCTCTTCGCCAAGAACATCGAGCGCGCGTGCGCTGCCGGCCGCGCGCGGCGCCTGGGCGTCGACGAGCGAGATCTCGGTGACCTCGGGCCGCGCGCCCAGACGCACCATCGGGACCACGCTGCCCGCGCCCCGGTTCACGTAGAGGAACTGCGCGCCCGCGCGGTAGAGACCGGCGACGAACGGCGTGATCAGCCGCGCCAGCGAGAGCGAGCGGTGCAGCCAGGTCGCCGCGATCTGCCCGCCGTGCGTGTGCCCCGACAGCTGCATCTCCACGCCCAGCTTGCGCGCGAGCGCCCAGCTGTTGGGCTGGTGCGAGAGGAGCAGCGTCACCGCGCCCTCGGGCTTGCCGCGCAGGGCGGCGGGGAGGTCGAGCTTGCCCGACCAGGGGTCGTCGACCCCCGCGAGCCACAGCCCCGGCGCGATCGCCACGCCGCGGTTGCGCAGCACGTGCACGCCCGCGCTCTCCAGCGCCGCGGTCACCGCGTCGGCGCCGGCCCAGAAGTCGTGGTTGCCCAGGCAAGCGTAGACGCCCAAGCGCGCGGGGATCGCCGCGAGTGCGCGCCCCGCCTGCGCCGCGAACGCGGCCGAGTTGTGCACGATGTCGCCGGTGACCACGACCAGATCGGGCTGCAGCCGCGCGGCCCGGCGCGCGATCCGGCGCAGGCGCGCCTCGCTGACGTGGCGGCCCGAGTGCAGGTCGGAGAGCTGCACGATGCGCAGCCCGCGCAGCTCCGCGCGCAGGTTCGCCACCGGCAGCTGCACCTTGTCGTGGCGCAGGAGCGATGAGCCGAGCAGCGCGCCATAGGCCGCGAGCGCAAACGGCGCCAGCTGCACCCAGACCGGCAGCGCCTGCGCGGGCCCGCCCAGCGCGCGGGCGAGCGCCATCAGAGGCAGTGCCACCGCGAGCATCAGCGCGTAGAGCAGGCTGCCCAGCCACCAGGCGGTAAAGAGCTGGTAGAGCCCCGACGCGAGCGCGCGCGGCAGGAACGTCACGTGCCGGCGGCGCGCCACCTCGGCGAAGAGCGGCAGGTTGAGCACCGCGAGCCAGAACGGCAGCGAGAAGCGGGCGGCGCCGAGCGGGCCGTGCCGCTGCGCGAGCCACTCCGCGAGCCGGGCGGCGGCGAGGATCTGCGGCAGCAGCGTGACTGCGACGAGGACGAGAAAGAGGCGGGCGCGGCGCATCCTCCACTCGTAACCGCTGCGGGCCGCTTGCGCACGCCCGCGCCTCGAGCCCGGGCATGATTCGCGCGTCCGCGCGCATTGACGTCTTTGCGGCGCACCCCTACTCTGCCGCGCCCCGCCGCTCGAGGCGGGCGCGCTTTCGCGGGTGCCGGGTGGACGAGATCAGCCTCGAGTTTCCTGTGGTGCCCGGCGCCGAGCTGCTCCAGCGCGCGCCGCTCTTCGCCAAGCTCGGCTACGAGGAGACGATGCTGCTCGCGCGCATCAGCCACCTCGAGACGCGCGCGGCGGGCGAGCTGATCATCGCGCAGAACTCGCTGGGCGGCGCGCTCTACATCTTGAAGGAGGGGCGGGCGCGCGTGCGGCTGAACGACGCGAATGCCGCGCCGCGCGAGCTGGCGACGCTTTCGCGCGGGGAGCTGTTCGGCGAGATGACACTCATCGATGACCAGCTCGCCTCGGCCGAGGTGGTCGCCGACGGTCCGGTCGAGCTGCTGGTGATCCCGCGGCGCGCGTTCGACGATCTGCTCGCGGAGAACCCGGCGCTGGCGATCAAGATCTACCGCTGCTTCTGCCGCGCGCTCGCCGACAAGCTGCGCAAAGCGAACGCGCGCATCGCCGAGCTGGGCCTCTCCACGGCCGGCGCGCAGGAGGCGCGCTGATGGAGCAGCGCACGTTCAACCAGCTGCTCGCCGCCGCGGTGAAGAACGGCGCGTCCGATCTGCACCTCAAGGCCGGCGCGCCGCCCGCGCTGCGCATCAACGGCGCGCTCCTCCCGGTGAAGATCCCCGCGCTCAACCCGGACGACACGCAGAACATCGCCTCGTTCATCCTGGCCGGCGCGCGCTGGACGGGCGACCTCGCCGAGCTGCGCGACTGGGACACCAGCTACGCCGTCGAGGACGTGGGCCGCTTCCGCTGCAACATCTTCCGGCAGAAGGGCCACTTCGCGCTGGTGCTGCGCGCGATCCCGCTGCATGTGCCCACTGTCGAGTCGCTCGGCCTGCCGGCGGTGGTGAAGGGCATGGCCGGGTTCGAGCGCGGACTCGTCCTGCTCACCGGCGTCACCGGCTCCGGCAAGTCGTCGACCCTGGCGGCGCTGGTGCGCGAGATCAACGAGACCACCCGCGCGAACATCCTCACCATCGAGGACCCGATCGAGTTCCTCCACGACGACAAGCTCTCGCGGGTGGTGCAGCGCGAGATCGGGCCGGACACGGGGAGCTTCTCGGCCGCTCTGCGCGCGGCCCTGCGGCAGGACCCTGACGTGATCCTCGTCGGCGAGATGCGCGACAGCGAGACCATCGAGATCGCGCTCAAGGCGGCGGAGACGGGGCACCTCGTGCTCTCGACCGTGCACACCACCGACGCGGCGAAGACCATCTCGCGGCTCGTCGACGCGTTCCCGGCCGAGGCGCACGACGGCGTCCGCCACCGGCTCGCGGAGAATCTCAAAGGCATCATCAGCCAGCGGCTGCTCCCGCGCGCCACCGGCAAGGGCCGCGTCGTTGCCGCCGAGATCCTGGTGACCACCGAGTCGATCAAGGAGTTCATCGTCGACAAGAACCGGACCCACGAGATCTCGGACTATCTGGCGAAGAATCGCGACATCTACGGAACGCAAAGCTTCGATCAGCATCTGGCCGAGCTATACAAAGCCGGTCAGGTGACGCTCGACGTGGCCAAGGCGGCCGCGTCGAACCCGAGCGACTTCGAGAGGGCGCTGAGCTTTGAGTAGACCGGACACAGCATCGCAGTCGGCGCGCCGGGCCGCGCCTGGCGCGGCTTTGCTCGCGTTCGCAGCCGCCTTCGCGCTCGGGGGGCCCGCACGCGCGCAGACCGATGCCGGCCCCGCGCAAGCGGCCGATGGCGGCGGAAAAAAGGCGCAGCCGATCGCGCCGTCCATCTCCATCGAAGAGAGCGACGCCAAGGCCGAGCTGCCGCCGCTCCCGGTCGGCGAGGAGAAGCGCGCCATCGGCGACTACATCCACGGCCACAGCGGCGGCATCGAGGACTGCTACCGCGCCCGCGTGCGGGAGCGGCCGACGCTGCAGGGCAAGCTCATCGTGCACTTCCAGATCGGTCCGAACGGGCACGTCATCGGCGCCACCGCCGACGGCATCGCGGACGCGCCGCTCAACGCCTGCGTGCTCGGCGAAGTGCGCAAGTGGGAGTTCGAGAAGCCGGCCTCGGGCGGCAAGCTGCGCGCGGGCTATCCCTACGTGTTCCAACCGCAAGCGTCGCAGTAGACGCGGGCGCAAAGGAGCGCGATGCGGCTCAACGTCATTCCGCTGGGGACCAGCGCCGGCCGGCCCACGCTGCAGCGGGGCGCGTCGGCGCTCGCGGTGGTCGACGAGACCGGCTGGATGCTCTGCGACTGCGGCGAGGGCGCGCAGCTGGGCGCGATGCGCGCGGGCCTGTCGCTCTCGCGGCTCGACGCGGTGCTGATCACGCACCTGCACGGCGATCACTTCAACGGCCTGCCCGGCCTGCTCGGCTCGCTCGGGCTCGACGGCCGCTCGCGCCCGCTGCTGGTGGCCGGTCCGCGCGGCATCCGCGCGCTGCTCGAGACGCTCGGCGCCGCGGGCGCGCTGGGCCTGGGCGACATGCCGCTGCACCTGGTCGAGCTCGACGGCGAAGGCGGCGAGCTGCCCGCCGCGGCCGAGGGCGCGGCGCTCTCGGTGATCGCGCGCCCGCTCTCGCACCGCGCGCCCACCTTCGGCTATCGCATCGCGCAGCGCGACCGGCCGGGCACGCTCGATGTGCAAGCGGCCATCGCGCGCGGGGTGCCGCCTGGCCCGCTCTTCGGCGCGCTCAAGGCGGGCCAGCGCGTCCGCCTCGACGACGGCCGCGAGGTCTCGCCGGAGGGACTGATCGGCCCCGCGCAGCGCGGCACCTCGGTCGCGTACACGCTCGACACCATCCCCTGCCCGGGCTCCATCGAGCTCGGCCGCGGCGCCGATCTCCTGGTGCACGAGGCGACCTACGAGCACGCGCGCGCGCAGCTCGCCCACGAGCGCGGCCACTCCAGCGGCGTCGAGGCGGCGCAGGTTGCCAATGACGCGGGCGCGCGCAAGCTGCTGCTGACCCACTTCAGCCCCTCGGTCGACGTGAGCGAAGTGGCCGCCGAGGCGGCGGCAGTGCACCGCGACGTGGTGGCTGCGCGCGACGGCGAGCCCCTCGAGATCACCGCGGCAGCCGCGCGCTAACGCCTCCTCCGTCGACACGCCGATGAGCCAGCGCTAGCCGGTTGAACGGCCGCTACTGCACGCCCTCCAGCTTCTCCGACGTATTCGCGATCACGTTATTGAAGAAGCTCGGGTTGTGAATGCCAAACGTATTGTCGGCATTCAAGAGGCTCAAGTTCCAATAGGCCTTGAGCAGCGTCGAGATATCTCCATTCGTCCAGGGCGGCAGATAAGCGATCGGGCCGGAGCCAGTCCAATCGACCGCGCCCGTCCACGGCGTGTAGTTCGCCGCCGCATATCCGGGCGTCGCCGGAATGGCCTGATTGGTGCGGATGCTCGAGAGCAGGACCGTCAAGCTGCTCAGGCTCGCGGTGACATGCGGGTTGTTGTTCGAATCATAGAAGGTCACGTTGGTCACTGGGGTCGCCAGCGTCAGTGTCAATCCAGCGATCGAGTTGAATCCATAGGCGGCATTTCCGTTTACCGCGCCGATGTTGGCCCAGGAGATCGCGGTGACTTGGGGGATGGAGATATATTGCGCGGCCGTTGTGCTGGTGTAGTAGCCGGTCACCGGATCATAGGCCCGCGCGGTCACCCGCACTCCGGTGGAGTTGATGGCGGCGTTGAGGTTGGTCTGCAGCTTGGACGCCCAGAGATTGCGCAGGTCTTCCAGCTGCGCGCGATTGGCCGCGATCAGCGCCGCTCCGTCGACCCCGGCCGAGTGGCAGGTCGCGCAGCTGGTGGTATCCGCGATGAACGAGTGATTCGAAGTCTGGCCCGCCGCCGCCTGGCTCGCCGTCGGAATGCGCGCGTGGCAGCCCGCGCACGAATCGGCCACCGCGAGGTGCGCGGACGGCATATCGCGAGCACCGAAGTAGGCATTGAATCCATAATAGACGTCGGTCTGCGCGCCCGCGTGCGGCGCCGCGAAGGTGGCGAGCGGCCCGGCGGCATAGAGGCCCGTGGGCGTCCAGACTGGCGCGCTCTGCGTGCCGGTATTCACCAGCTGGCGGATCTGCGTATTGAAGTCGGTGTGCTCCCCCTGGGCCGAGTTGTGGCAGGCCGCGCAGACTGCGCCCGTCCCCATGCCATCCAGGTTCACCTGCCCGTTCGGCAGCGCCGCGAAGCTGTCGTAGACGCGCAGTTGGTTGGGATTGGTCGACGAGTGCGGGTCGTGGCAGGCCGCGCAGGTCTGCGGCTCGACGCTCGCGGGAGTGATTCCCAGGCTGCTCAGCGTGGCCGGCGTCGCGGGCGTATTGGACGCAGTCGGCGCCGGATAGGTCACGTCGAGCGGCCTCCCATCGTTGGTCAGGTTGCCGATGAATCCAGCGGGCAGGTTCGCAGCATAGGCCGCAAAGCCTTGCGCGGTGTGGCAGCGCGCGCAGTCTGCGGCGTTCGGGTTGTTGGCGATGGCGATCGCCGCTCCACGATCGGAGTGTGACCCCGCGCTGCCCAGCTGGGCCCATTGCGCTGGCTTGTCATAGGTGGCGGCGGCCTGGTGGCAACTCGAACAGACCTCCTCGGACCAGGAGATTCGAGCAGCAGAGTCCGTGGCGGCCGTCGAGTGGATGACGTTGCTGACGCCGCCATGCGGTCCGTGGCAACTCTCGCACTGGATACCGGCGAGATCGGCCAGGTCATTCGGAGACTGGACGCTCTCGAGCGCCGACCAGTTGCCTGGCTGGTTCACCGAAGGAAACGTCCAGCCCGAGGCGGCGGCCACGTCGTCGAATCCATGGTTGTTGGCCGTCTTGTCATATCCAACAGTATGGCATTCCAAGCAGGACACATTGAATGCCTGTCCGGCCGAACCCTCGAGTTTGCGCTGCAGCGCGGTCGCGTGCGTCGTTGTCTGCCAGGGCGTAAATGCGTCCGGTGCCGTCACGTTGTTGTGGCACTCCATGCAGTTGGCCGTCAAGACACTGCTGCTGACCTGGACAGGCGGCGCATCGTTCGGGCCGGTGATGGTCATGACGCCCATCCAGCTCCCCGCGTAGACATCGAAGCTGCAGGGAGTGCCATTCGCGCCCGACTCGGTGAGCGAATAGACGCCGGCGATATCGGGGATGAAGCGTGCATATTGACCGCTGGCACCGCTGACATAGGGAAGGTCCGTGCCATTCGCGGCGAGGAGCATGGCCGCCGAGCCGTTGGGGGTGGCGGTGAGCGCCCAGCTCCAGCTGCCTTGGACCGAGCCGCCGTCCAGCGGCAGGGCCGGGCCGTTGCCTTCAAGCCACACCGGAACGCCGAGCGGGACATCGCGCAGGCCCTGCGTCGGCCGCGTCGATTCGACGTGCACAGTCGAAGTGGTGGAGATGCCGCCTTGATCGGTGACCACCAATTGGAAGATGGAGCGGCTCGCCTGATCGCGATCGATGCCGCGCACGCCGCAGCGTGCATTGGCGACGACATTGTTGCTGCTCGAGCTCTGCCCGAGCGCGCCGTAGCTCAGCGCGCTGGCGAACGAGGGCGTGCTGAATTGCAGCGTCGACGTGTTCGCCCCCAGGAGCGTCAGCGGCGGACCGCTGAGCTGGGTCCACGCATACGTGAGGCCCGTGCCAGTGGCCGTCGCGGCGAGCGCCACCGGCGTGGAGAAGCCGGCGTTGAGCTGATCGCTCACGCTGACGGTCGGCGGCGGCCCCGCATCGGGCACCGCGGACAACACGACCTGCACGGTCGTAGGCCCCGAGAGATTCACCAGCACCACGGCAGACTGATCGACATATCCCGCGAGTTGGAACGCGAGCTGATAGGCGCCGAGCGGGAGCGCGGTGAACGTGAATGCGCCGCTGCTGTCGGTGGCCGTCGAAGGTCCGCCCGGCTCCACGACCGACACGGCAACTCCGGCGAGCGGCGTGCTGCCGTCCGAGGTCACCGTTCCCGAGACGTCGTTCACCAGAGGAGGCACGAGGCCAGTTGCGCCGGTCGCGCCGGTGCTCCCCGAGCCCCCTGTCGCGCCGGTCGCGCCCGAGCTGCCCGTCGCGCCAGTCGTGCCCGTCGCGCCGCCGGTGCCGGTGGGGCCGGTGTTGCCCGTCGCGCCCTTGGCGCCAGCCGGGCCGGTGCCTCCCGCGCAGCAGACCAGGACAGAACAGACGACGGCGAGCGGCAGCAAAGAAGGATTGCGCATACGACCTTTCCGCGAGAATACGCGGAGCAGTGTCAGACGGCTCCATGGGCGTCAATGACGATAAAGCCGCAGGGGGGATGCCTCGCACGGAAGGTCGCCGTTCCGAACGGGAGCTCATTGGGTGGCATACAAAGAAATGCCAACTCGAATGATTCCACGAACTCAGATCGCGAGTTGCGGACAGACATCGCAATCATCGCGCGAGCCCATCAGCAGCTCTGGCCAGGCGCACAAATCCGGCCTTCTCCGTCTCCGCTTTCACACCCTTGGAGAGAGACAGAGCCAGCGGCCGATTCGCGCGGCGCAGCGCCAGCCGCGCGAGCCCGAGCTCCGCTTCCCACCGGGCCACCGCATATCCATCGGAGAGAAATCGCTCGCGCGCGGCCTGCAGCTCCTGCGCCGCGCGCTCCATCTCCCCCGGCGATTCGGCCAGCTCGGCCCCGAGCAGCCGCGATTCCAAGATGGCGCCGTCGTACTGCTCGAACCGCGGCTCGGCCACGTAGGCCTTGCGCAGCGCGATCGCCGCGTCGCGGTCACCATTCTTCAGCGCGGCGCGCGCGGCCATCGCGGTGAGCACGCCGCGCGAGTAGACGCGCAGCCCCTGTGTCTGCGCCGAGGCGGCGAGCGCCTTCTGGGCCTCCTTCGAGCCGGCGGCGAGCAGCTGGCGGCCTTTGAAGATGAGCAGGAACTGATCCTCTTCTCCCGCGCCCTCCGCCTTGAAGAGCGCCTCCGCTTTCGCCAGCCGCTTGGACAGCGCGCCCTCGTCGGCCCGCTCGAACGCATTGATCGCGGACTCGAGCGTCTCGCTGCTGCGCACCGTCTCCATCTGGTTGCTGTCGAGCAGGTTTTCGAGGAGCGCGACGTGCTTCTCCGCGCCGTTCAAGTCCCCTCCGGCGCGCAGCTCGCCGATGAGATTGAGCTCCTCGTATCCGATCGGATCGGGCCCGCGACGCTCGTGCAGCTCGGTGAGCAGCTGGATCGCCGCGCTCATCCGGCCCAGCTCATCCAGCACCGACGCGATGTTCGGCCGCGAGCGGGTGTCGGCGAGATCGGGCCGGGACGCGCGCAGGAACGCCGCGGTCGCGGCCGCGTTGGTCTCCACCGCCTCCCTCGGCCGCCCCAGATCGGAGAGGCCCACCGCCTCACCGTTGAGCGAGTGGCCGAGATTGAGCTGGTCGCCGACGGCCGCACAGAGCGAGGCGCTGTACTCCGCCTCGCGCAGCACGTCCTCGGGCTTCATCTCCGATTCGAGCAGCACACCCGACTTGATGCGATGGGCGAGCGCCAGGCCGAAGCGATCTCCCTCCTTCGAGAGCAAGCCGAGCGACTCCTCGATCTCGCTGGTCGAGCGGTCGGACTGCCCGAGCCGGTAGAGCGCGAGCCCGTGCATCGCCAGCGCGCGGCCGAGGAGCACCTTGGCGTCAACCTTGCGCGCCTCGGCGACCGCGAGCGCGCCCAGCGCCTCGAGCGGCCGGCTCTCGAACTTCGGCTTGTTGTAGAGGAGCAGCACGCGATCGAGCGCGAGGCGCGCTGCGACCTTCGCATCCGGCTGCTTCTTGGCGACGCCGTCGAGCAGCTCCTCCGCCTTGCCCGTCTGCGCGAGCGGGATGAGCGCCTCCGCGTACTCGAGCGCGACGAGAGGATCGTCGGAGAAAATCGTCAAGAGCGCCTCGTGCAGCGGCAGCACGTCCTGCAGCTGACCGGCGGCGCGGCGCTCGACGATCTCCAGCTCGAGCTGCATCCGCCGCGTCAGGTGCGCGCGGTCCGCGCGCGCGCGCTGGGCCGCGCTGGTCGCGGCGTCCCAATTTCCCAGGCCCGCCTCCGCGCGGGCCAGGAGCGACTCGGCCGCCGCCGGCTCGACGCTCTTGTCGAGCGCCAGCGCGAGCTCGCGGGCGCGGGCAAACTCCATCAGCAGCAACTGCTCGAACACCGCGCTCTGCGAGCTGGCCACAGCGCGCTCGGCGACGACCGCGTGGTGCCGCCGCCACGCCGCGAGCGTCGTGACCGCCGCGAGAAGCAGCAGCGCAGCTGCCGCGCCGTAGAGCGGCAATCGAGATGCGCGCGAGCGCCGCGGCCGCGCCGGGGGCGGGCGAGAGACGCCCTGCCCGCCGGTAAGCGACTCGAGCAACTCCGAGACCGAGGCGAATCGATCGAGCGGATCGCTCCGCAGCGCGCGCTCGATCACCGAGGCCCAGGTGCGATCAAGTCCGCGCGGCAGGTCCTTGGCAGGCGGCGTCAGGCTGAGGTGGCGCGCGACCGCCATCAGCTCCTGCCCGCGCAGCGGCCACGGACCGATCACCAGCTCCCAAAGAATGGCACCCATCCCGTAGACATCGGTTCGCTGGGTCGCGTGCGAACCATTGATCTGTTCTGGCGCCATGAACGACGGGCTGCCGATCACCGTCCCTTCGCGGGTGAGCGCGCGCAGCCCGCCCTCGCCGTCGATGCGCTCCTCTTCGGTGAGCTCGAGGCAAGCGATGCCGAAGTCGGCGAGCACCGCGTGCTCGCGATCGGCCCGCTTCACCAAGATCACATTCTCTGTCTTGAGGTCGCGGTGGATCACGCCTGCGCGGTGGCAGCTCTCGAGCCCGAAGAGGAGATCGGTCGCGAGCGGCAGTGCCTCGTCCGGGCTGTACGGCCCGCTCTCCTTCAGCCGATCGCGCAGCGAGACGCCCTCAAGCAACTCCATGGTGATGAACGTGACCGGCAATCCATCGACCTGCGCCGAGCCGATGTCGAAGAGGCGGCAGACGTGTGCATCAGTGACCGTTCGGGCCAGCTGCACCTCGCGGCGCACGCGCTCCATCGCGACCCGGTTGTTGGCCAGGTGCGGCAGCACCGTCTTGACCGCGACCCGCGACTGCAGGGTGAGATCGATCGCCTCGTAGACCTCTCCCATTCCGCCTCGGGCGATGAAGCGGACGATCTGGTAGCGGTCGCCGAGGAGTGCGCCCGGTGGCAGCGGACCGGCCTCCGGCTTGGGGGCGCCGGGCGAGCTAATGCGGCGGCCCGGTGCGTCGACGCTGGTAACCGCGTTCGCGGAGGAGTCGCCGGTGCCGCCCTTCCCTTTCGCCATCACTTCCTCGCTCTGCGGCGATGAGCTGTGCAGCCGCCGTGGGCCTGGCGGGCGCGGTGTGGCGCCGCCGCTGCCAGGCGCTGCGCCACTGTACTCTTCAAATCTGTTCAATTGTGGAAGCGATGCGTGCGCTCAAAGTGCGCTGCGCGGGCGAACGGCGTGCCGGCACCGGCAACCTCGCGCCGCCTCCGGGGATCAATGCGCGAACGCCCGGGCAGACACGCCAGCGAGGGCTGCATCGCTGGCGTCTGAAGCCAGCAAGCGGCGTGTCCGGCCCAGGTTCAAACAGAGAGCAGCCGCGCCGCGGCGGCAGCGCCGGGCGCCGGCTGCCCTCTGGCCATCGGAACGCCTAGGGAATCGTATACGTCGTCACCGGCAGCATGGTGGAGTAGTCGTAGTTCTTGATCTGCCACCCGGTCGAGAGGCGCTCCACCGTGGTGAAGCCGTAGGTCCCCGACGTGAGCGGTGCGCCGCCGTTTCCGACAATGATCTCTTTCGAGCCGGAAGAGCCGCTGAACTCGTGGGTATGGCCCACCAGCGACAAGTCATATGAGCTGCTGCTCATCATGCTCTCGACGGTATTCACGCACGGCCCGGTGTTGGCCGCCTTCGGCTCGTGCCGCGCGAGAATGGTGTAGGTCGTCGGCTTCGCCAGCGTGGTCGTCAGCCAGCTCTGCTCCGCGGTACCCCAGTAGTTGCAGGCGACGATAATCACCTTCGCGGTCCAGCTGCCGTCGGTCGCGTTGAAGGGAATCGAATAGTAGGGCAGCGCTTGATCGTCCGGCGCCAACACGGTCCCCATGAATGCCTTGATATTGTCGGACTGGGTCAGCGACGTGCAGTTATCGGCCGTATAACCATCGCACTCGTGGTTGCCCATGGCGGGGAAGAACGGACCGGAGAACGCGGAGCGAGCCTGCATATAGAGCGCCGCCTGCGGCTGCGCGGTGCCCGTGTTGGTATTCGCGTACATATAGTCACCCGTTCCAACCACGAACTGCGGGCGGGGGCTCAGCGACTCCATGTCCTCGAAGATCTTGCCAATGACCGCAGTCGGATAGTTCGCCGTTTGATCGATATTTGCCGGACGAGAGTCGCCGACCACGGCGAAGTAGAGGTGATCGACGGTGCCGCCGTTGATTCCCACGCTGCCCGAGCCGCCTGCGCTGCCGCCGCCCGAGCCGCCCGCGCTGCCACCGCCCGAGCCGCCCGCGCTGCCGCCGCCTGAACCGCCTGAACCGCCTGCGCTGCCGCCGCCTGAACCGCCTGCGCGGCCGCCGCCCGAGCCACCCGCGCTGCCGCCGCCCGAGCCACCTGCGCTGCCGCCGCCCGAGCCGCCCGCGCTACCGCCGCCAGCGATTACGGTGATCGTGAAGGTCGCCCAGGTCGTCTTTCCGCTCGAGGAGGTCACCGAGCAAGTGGCCGTCTGCGTCCCCACCGACGAGGGCGCGTCGAGCGAGACGCTCACGCTCGAAGACGAGTCGGCGCGGATGGAGAATGTCGCGGGGCTCGCGGTTGCGCCGCCAGTGCAGCTGATCTTTCCCGAGTGGCTGGTCGAGTCTTGGTTCGCCAACGACACCGACGCTGCGGAGGGGGCTTCTCCGACGCTCGCCTCGACCGTCTGCGCGGCCGGGCTCGGCACGATGACGCTCCCCGCGCCCGTGAGGGCCTGGCCGGGATTGGTCTGGCACTCACCATTCAGGCAGATATCGCTGGGGTCGCACTGAGAGTCGCTGTTGCAGGGCAGCCCCACTTGCTGGGCGCACGAGATCACCAAGGCGAGGGCCGCGCAGGGCGCGAAAGCCAAAGGGCGAAGACGGAGAGACATTCACGCTCCCAACCTGCTCGCGATCCGATGGACGCCTCAAGAAGGCTCAGCGGACGACCCAAGCTCCATTGCTCGGGCGCGTGCATTGGCGGCCAATGAAGCGACGGCGCCAATTGGTGGGCGACTCTGCGCAGGTCTCCTCCACTCTCCTGATATCTACGAATTTCGAATGGTTGCCAGAGTGTAGGCAAAAGCCCCATCGACCTGCTGTTCGATATATTCGTATATCTGGCGTTTATCCCCCATTACATGAGAGTGCGCTCATCCGGCACGAGCACCAGCTTGCCTTTCACTTCGCGGCGCTCCATCCGCTCGAGCGCCTCGCGCGCCCGCGAGAACGGCAGCACCGCGTCGATGCGCGGCGAAAGCTTTCCCTCCGCGACCCACTGCAAGATCTGCTCAGCGTGCGCGCGATTCTTCTCCGGCTCGCGAAAAGCCCACATCCCCCAAACGACGCCGACGATCTGGCAGTTCTTCAAGAGCGGCAGGTTGAGCGGAATCTTCGGGATATCCCCTGCGGCGAAGCCGACCACGAGATATCGGCCGTCCCATGCGATCGCGCGCAGCGCCGGCTCGGAGTAGGGGCCGCCGACCGCGTCGTAGATCACGTCGGCGCCTTCGCTGCCGCACGCGCTCTTGAACGCCTCTTTCATCGCCTTCGCGTCGAGCCCGCCGTAGCAGACGCCTGCGTCGGCGCCCTGCGCTTTGCAAAACGCGAGCTTCTCCTCGGTGGAAGCAGCCGCGACGACGCGCGCTCCGAGCAGCTTGCCGATCTGGATCGCCGCCGCTCCCACGCCGCCGGCCGCGCCGAGCACGAGCAGCGTCTCGCCCGCGCGAAGATGACCGCGATCGAGGAGCGCGTGCGCCGAGGTGAGGTACGTCAATAGTGTCGCCGCGCCCGTCTGGAAATCGACCGAGTCGGGCAGCTTGACCACCAGCGACTCCGGCACCGCGAGCTTCTCCACGAACGAGCCGGAGATGGTGGTGAGCGCGACCCGATCGCCTCCCCGCAGCGTCGTCACGCCCGCGCCCACCGCGCTCACCACGCCGGCCGCTTCGCCACCGGGCGAGAACGGCAGCTCCGGCTTGTGCTGGTATTTGCCGTACGACATCAGCAGGTCGGGAAAGTTGACCCCAGCGGCGCGCACGTCGATGAGGACCTCGCCGTCGCCCGCGACCGGGTCGGGCACCTCGTCGAAGCGCAAACCAGAGGGACCGCTCAGCTCGTGGATTCGGATGGCTCGCATGCGCGGATGCTATCCGGTTTACCGAGGGCGCGCCGCGAGACGCAGGGCCGCCGCTCATCGTTGCTTGCGCAAGAGCAGCAATCGCCGCTCGCCGAACGGCAGCCGCAGCGCCTTCAAGAGGAGCGCGTCCACCGCTCGATCGAGAGATTGAAATGCCCGCCAGAGCGGCCGCAGCGGCGAGCGCGCGCCGGTCGCTTGCACCCAGTAGCGCGCCGCCTTGGAGAAATAGATTGGACGATCGCAGAGCCGCTGAAATCCGAGCGCCTCGAGCTGGGCGAGCAGCGCCCGCTTCTCGAACGTCTTGAAGGTCGCGCCCTCGCGGCTGCGGCCGCGGAACAGCTCGACGACGCAGAGCAGGCCGCCCGGCGCGAGCGCCGCGGTGAGCGGCTCGAGCAGGCGTTCAAACGTGCCCGCCTTGTTTACATAGAGCAGGACGCCCAAACAGAGGATGCAGTCGAATGGCTCGGCGAAGACCGGCAGCGACCCGCCGTCGTACAGGATGAACGAGACATTCTCGAGGCACAGCTCGCGCGCGCGTGCGCTGGCCGCGGCGATGGCGCGCTCGGCGAAGTCGATCCCCGTGATGCGCGCGCGCGGCAGCCGCTGCGCGAGGAACATCGACCAGTGTCCAGAGCCGGCGCCGAAGTCGAGAATGCGCGCGTCGGGCGCGAGCAGCCCCGAGGCGAGCAGCCGCTCCAACTCGCGCTGCCACTGCGCATGTTCGAGCGCGCGATGCTCGGGCGGGCCGCCGAGGCTGTCGCGCGGCTCGGCCCAGGCCTGATTGAAGCTCGCGTGAATCGCGGCGGCGGCGCCGTTCGCGCTCTTCGAATCCATTCGCGGCGATTACCACAACTGCCATGCGTGGGCCGCATCGTCGCGAAGAGCCCGCCTGCGATCAGCGCGGTCCCCGCGGCGAGCACACCGCGCGGCCCGCTGGCATCAGCACGACCAGGGTGACGTCCACCGCGCTCGCGCGGAAGCCGCAACTCGCACAATGGACCTCGCGATGCGCTGGCATCTATTGCGCGAAGGACTTCAACATGTGGGCGCGCTTCACCGTCAACCACGCCTTCGCGCTCGCCGCCGGCACCGCCGGATACTGCAGCGATATGAACGCGGCAAAGGCGTCGCGATATCCCTGCCACGCCGCCTCGGCGGCCGCGATTCCCGCCGGCGTCACCGTCCCCCACGGCTGCGCCGTGACATCGGCGTGCTGCGTCTTGGCGAAGAGAGTCCGCTCCTTGTCCGCCTCTTCGTCGAGCTGCTTCGCGGAGTACTTGTGCCCCTTGCCCTTCGCGTAGGCCTCGAGCATCTGCAGCAGGTCTTCGCGCTGAATTGACTCTTCGCGGACCATGAATGCGCTTCGTGCCGTACCCGAGAGATCGATCTCGTTCTGCACACGCGCTGCAATGAAGGCTTCATTGGCCACGCGGAGATGGTCAAAGGCGGCCTTGGCCGCCGGCGAGACCTGCGCTTCGAACGCGCCCATCCGGTCTCCGCGCGCGGCCTGCTTGAGCTGCTCTGCCTGCGCCGCGCACTGGCCACTCATGTATCCGCTGGATATATCGTCGCAGAGGCTGAAGTCGCTGCCCGTCCAGTGAGTATCGCGCAGCTTCTCGAGGTGCGCGATGCGGCCGCTCATCTCCGCCGGCGCGCCATCGAGGGCGCAGGCGAATCGCAGCGCGAGCTCGAAGCTCCGCGTCGCGCCGACTCCGTTCGCATAGAGGGTCATCAGCATCGCGTCGCCGCCGAATACCTCGTCGTTGCCTCGCTCCAGATAAGCGCACTTGCGCGCCTTCTGCGGATCCTTCGCGACGCCGATCCCATAGTAGAGCGCCGAAGAAGAGCAGCCTTTCAAGGATGCTCTCTCCTCGGGTGAAGGCTGATCGGCGGCGGGGAGCGCAACCGACTGGTAGGCCGCGCACGCGGGCGGGACAGGCGCGTCCGCGAACGAGGCGGCGCTGGCGCACAGCGCGCTGCAAGCGGCGGCGAGCGAGGGAATAAACTTCGCAGCGGACATATCGAGTTCCCCATCCACAACGATGTAAGCCGGAACGGCGCAAGCGGGTTCATATCGTATGCGCGGGCATCGCGTCCGCCTGCGAAGCGGCGCGCAGTTTCTGCGGGGCGCGCTCGTTTCGCGAATGGATTGCACGGCGCTCAATGCGCTCTGCGCCGTGGCGTCCGCGGCACGCGCGTTGCTCCTTGGCGCTCTGATTGAACTCGCCGCGCGCAACGCCGCACCACGAACCAGAGCCGCTGGCGGCGCGGATCTATGCGCGCGCATTCGCCGCATGGAGCAGCCCGCGGACCAAGCGCAATGTCGCGAGCCTGCTCGCGGCCGTGTTTCTCGGCGCCTTCTTGCTTGCCGGGCTCGAGCGCCACGGGCTCCTGCCTGCGTCATTCCCGGCGCCGCGCACCTATTTCCACGCGGTCGGCCTGGTCTTTTCATGTCTGCTGTTCTTCGAAGCCTTCGAGCTGGTCTTCAGCATCGCCGACTCGACCGCGGACTCGCTGGGAAAGCAGCTGGAGATCTTCTCGATCATCCTGCTGCGCCACTCGTTCCAGGAGCTGAGCGCGCTCGACGAGCAGCTGGGCGGCGCGCTGCTGCCCGGCCTCCTGGTGCGCCTGCTCGCCGACGCCACCGGCGCGCTGCTCATGTTCGTGCTCACCGCGCTCTACTATCGATTGCAACGCCACCGGCCGGTCACGGTCGAGGAGAACGAGCGCCGCTCATTCACGGCGGGAAAGAAACTGATCGCGCTCTCGCTGCTGGCCGCGGGCGCGGGCTTGGGCGCTCGCGGGATCTGGTCGCTGCTGCACGGCGAGTCCGGTGAATTCTTCGGCCCCTTCTTCACGCTGCTCATCTTCAGCGACATCCTGCTGATGCTGCTCTCGCTGCGCACGTCGTCGGTGTTCCGCTTCGTCTTTCGCAACTCCGGATATGCGCTGGTCACCGTCGTGCTGCGGCTGGGATTCTCGGCGCCGCCGCTCTACAACGCGGGCCTCGGCGTGGGCGCAGCGCTGTTTGCGGTGGGCCTGACGCTCGCGTTCAACTTCTTCGAGACGCAAGGGCCGCGCGAATAGGACGCCGGCCCCGCGCCCCGCAGAGTGAGCGCGCGGCGCCGGTCCCCGTGCGCATTGCACCTTCGCGTCGGCGCTGCCCGGCGCTCAGGCGTACAGGCTGACCGTCGCGCCCGGCACGCTCGACGGGCTGGTCGCGCTGCTCGAGCTGCCCGTCGTCGCGCTGGAGGGCGCCTCGAGCGAGACCAGCGACGCGTCCAGGCTCGTCTCGCTGGTGCTGGCGCTCGAGCTCGCGTCGCTGCTCGAGCTCGACGAAGCGCTGCTCGAAGAGCCGTGATGGTGGTGTGAGTGGCCGCCCTCGATCCGGCTGGTCATCTTCGCCAGCTGCGATGCCGAGGCGTTGGGCAGGTCCGCCTTGAGCGCGGTCTGGATGGTGCTCTGCAGGTCGCTCGCCGAGACGCCTTTCGACGTCGCTATCTGGGAGAGCGTCTGCCCTCCTTGCAATGCCGTCTGCAGCGCGCTCGAGGACATCCCGAGCTTTTGCTCCACCGCCGTCATCGCGTCCTTCATGGCCTGCGCATATTGCGATTGGCTTGCGCTGCCGGTGCCCGTCGCGCCTGAACTGCCGTCGATTGTCTGGACCATAGGTGCTTCCTCCTTGAGGAGCGCATCGGGACAAAGCGGGCGAGCCATTCACCCGCGCGAAGCGGTCGAAGCGCCGCCGCCTGCGACGTTCGCTCCCGCGCGGCTCAGTCAACCCCTGGAACAGAGGCCCTTGAAATGTTTCAGCCAGCGATAGGTCGGAAGAGTGCGTCGATTGTTCCTCTCGAGAGATGTCGTTCGGAGAGCGGGCCAGCAGCGCGTGTAACGAGGGCTTTATTCGAACGTCTATGCTTGAACCGAAGGCCGCCAGACAGGCCCGGTATCGAGGTCGCAGATGCGCTCGTGGCTCCTGCTCGCTGCTCTTGTTGCCGCTCTTCCTGCCCGCGTCGAACCCGCGAATGTCCATCGCGCCCCAGGAAAGGCGCGCACGCCGGTGCTCGTCGAGATGTTCACCTCCGAGGGCTGCTCGAGCTGCCCCGCGGCCGACGCGAACCTGATCCAGCTGGTGCGTGAGCAGCCGCTCGACGGCGTCGAGTTGATCGGGATGGAAGAGCACGTCGACTATTGGAACGACCTCGGCTGGGCCGATCCATTCTCGTCGCCCCTCTTCACGCAGCGGCAAGAGGCGTTCCTGCGCGCGGTTGGACGCGACGGCATGTTCACGCCGCAAGCGGTGATCGACGGCCGCGCGGACGCGGTGGGCAGCGACCGCGCAGGCCTCTTGAAAGCCGCGGCGCGCGCGGCCGCCGAGCCGCACGGAGCCGTCGCGCTCACGCTGGTGCGCCGCGATGCGCACGCGCTCGAGCTGCGCGCAGAGGCGACCGGCCTCGGCCCCGGCCGCGCCGAGCTCTGGATCGCGCTCTGTGAAGACGCGCTGCTTACGCAAGTCTCTCGAGGGGAGAACGCTGGACGCAGCCTGCCGCACGCGGGGGTCGTTCGCGCGCTGGTCAAGGTCGCGGCCACCGAGGAGCGGAGTGCAGCTGCGTCGCTCGCGGGCACCGCATCGATATCGGTCGATCCCGCGTGGAGCGCCGCCCATCTGCGCCCGATCGCTTTCGTGCAAGACCCCGCATCGCGCCGCGTGCTCGCGACCGGCGAGCTGTAGCGCGGGCGGCCGCGGAAACTCCGGCGTCGCGGCGCTCTTGAAAAACACGGCGGGCGCCTCGATCGCTCGAGACGCCCGCGTGGTCTTCCCTCTGCGCAAGCGGCGCCCGGCCGCCTGCGCGCTTTTCAATAGGTCCAGCTCGTCGTCAGATCCCACCCGTCGATGAGCACCTGCCCGGCGCCGCCTGGCACGCCCAGGGACGCGCCGCCCGAGACCGCGATTCCGGCCGGCGCCGCGACGGTCACGGAGCTCAACCCCGCGGTGCTCGAGATGGTGACGGACCCTCCTGGGCCGCCGGCGCCCTCGGCAGCGCTCGCCGCGCCGCCGACATCGACGAGAGCACCAGAGTCGCTCACTTGCGTGCCCAGCAACACGATGGGGCCGGCCGCGCCACCCGCGCTGACGCCCGCGCCGCCGCTGGCGTCGATTTGATTGGTGTTGCTGACCGGGCCGCCTTGCGACGCGAGCGTGACCGTCGGCTTCCCGTTGTCGCCGCCCGCGCCAGCGAGGCCATTTCCTCCGCGCGCGATCAGCGCACCGCTGTTGGCGACGCCGGTCCAGCCCGACAGATAGATGCCTTGGTTGCTGCCCGTTCCGCCGCTGGCGGCATCGCCGCCGGAGATATCGATATCTCCCGCATTGATGACCTGCTCGAAATTATCGCCGCTGAAGAAATACTGCTGCTGCGTGGTCATCGTCACATATCCGCCCGAGCCGCCCGTGCCGGCGCCCGAGTCCGCGGCGCCACCTCGCGCGACGAGATCGGCATAGTTGATGACACCGCCGCCCGGACCATATTGACCGTCGATGGGGATGGTGTTGCTGCCGTCTGCGGTGGAGTAATAAGTGTTGCTCAACTGGATGTTGCCCGCGCCTCCGCCGTTGACCCCGCCCTTCCCTCCGCTCACGTTGATCTGCGCATATCCATAGAGCGTGATCTGCTGTCCGTCGGGCATCACGTTGGAGTCGAGGCTGATGTTGATCGAGCCTGCGTTGCCGGCGACCGCGCCGCTCCCGCCCGAGGTATCGATGGCTCCAGAAAGGACCAGATCTCCCGGCGCCACGGCCGGGCTGGCGCCGCCGCTGACACTGATGGATATCGGGCTACCCGAGCCGCCTGCGCCGCTCGGCGAAGCACCGCCGGCCGCGGAGAGAGATGCATTGTTCACCAAGGTCCCGTTGGTGGCCCACACGCTGATTCCCCCGGAGCCACCCGCACGGCATTGGATTCTCCCTTCCTTGCCCGCGTCCGCGCTGGCGGGCGTGCAGTCGGCGGCGACGCTGCCGCCGACGGCCGTCAGGCTCCCCGAGTTGCGCAGCGAACCGTCGTCGGCGCCCAGCTGGATCTCTCCCGCGCCGCCGCCGTAGCTCAGGCCCGCGCCGCCGTTCGCTTGCATCGAGCCCGAGTTGTCCACCTCGCCCGGCGTTTCAACATCGATCATTCCGCCGGAGCCGCCGCCGCCCATCGTCGCCGCGCCGCCGTTGGCGAGGATCGAACCTGCGTTGAAGAGGCTGGCCGCTGCGACGATCGACGCGGCCCGTGCCTGCGCTCTCGTGGGCCTCCCTAATCCATGGGCCTGGCAGGCAAACTCAAACTCCGGCACGGTCGCGCCGAGAGAGATGAAGCCGCCTCCGCCGCCGTTCTGCCCGCTGCCGCCATTGGCCGAAATGGTCCCGCGGTTCCAGAGCTCTGGAGCGCCGAGCGAAACACCGCCGCTCGACAAACCATCGTTGTTCGCATCGCCGTCTGCCCCATTGTTCTCGACTCCAGAACCGTCGGCGCCGTAATACGAGCTGCAAGTCACCTGCATGATCGGAGTCGAGCCGGCGTCCGCCGCCGTATCGTAGGCGAGCGCGATCTCCCCCGCGTTCAAGCAGGGACCGGAGACGTGCAAGAGCCCCACGGGAACATCCATGGTCTCGTTGGCGCACTCATACGAATAGATATTCGGCACGAACGAGAGCGTCGCTCCGGCCGCGATGGAGAGTCCGGTGACGAGCGACGAGCCGCCGTCGTCGGGGTTGTTCAGGACATAGAGAGTGCCGGCATCGTCGGTATAGAGCGTGCCAGCGCCGGCGTCGGCAGCGAGCGTCTCCTGCGTCTGCACGACGGTGTTCGCGGCGACGATCGCGGGCGACGCTCCCAGGTTCGCCGCGGGCGCAGCCGGGAAGGCAAAGCTCGGATCGGCAGCGCCGGTCTTGAATACCTCGACGTTGCCGCCTTCGCTGCCGTTGACAAAGCTGATGATGACCTGTCCACCAAAGCCGCCGTCGCCGTCGTCATCTTCTCCGCCAAGCGCGGTGATCGAATAGCCGGGCGCATCTCCCGGGGGTGGCGTGATGGAGCCGATGTTCCAAGCATCCCCGTTGCAGACGTAGCTGGTGCTGGTCACCTCACCTGGCTCGAGGATTCCATCGCCCGCGGTGGCGCCATTTGCGCCATTGTCGAGGCCGCTCTCCGTCTCCACGCCTCCGCCGGGGCAGTTCGCGTCGCCGACCGGCAGAGTGAGCGTCTTGACCAAGGTCGTGAATCCATCCGCGCCAGTGCCGCCAGTCGCGCCGGTCACGCCGGTCGCGCCAGTCGCGCCAGTCGCTCCGGTCGCACCGGTCGCACCGGAGACGCCAGCGGAGCCGGTCGCGCCCGTCGCGCCGCGTGGACCATTTGCGCCGGCGCCGCTGGAGCAACTCGCCAACAAGAGGGCCGACAGTGCTGACGAGATGCAGAGTCTAGGGAACATGGATGTCCTTGTGGGTGAAGTGGCGAGAGCAAAAACACACCATGCGTGCGCGGTAGCCGCAAGCAACGTTGTCATCCAAGCGATTGTGTGGGCATCGCGGAAGCCCTCGTCTTGGTGCGGGCGCGATCGTGAATGCATCGAACCCGAGCGGCGGGCTCGGCAGCGGCGTGAGCGGCGCGATTCCATGGCGAGCGCGCTCAGCCGCGTGGTGTTCGCGGTGCTCCAGCCGGACGAGGCGCGGCTCGTGGGGCTCGCGGCACGCTGGCACGGCCTCATGATGAGCCGTTGATTCGGGCCCCGCGAAGGACGCGCGCGGCGAGTTTGCGGCCTCAAGCCCTCTATAGAGCCAGGGACGCCCCGAATATTGCGAGCCGTAAAACGATACCCCCGGCAGCGACGCGATCGCGTGGAAAGGGTATGACAGGTGGCGAGTTCGAGCCTCAGGTCCCTTGGCCGCGGCTCGCAACGCCCCTGAGGAACCGAATGCGCCTGCTTTCCATCTCCCTGCTCTCGCTCTGCGCCGCGGCCGCAAACGGATGTGCCACTGCGCAGGCAGCGCCGACCCCGGCGCCGGCGGCACCGGAGCCCGAGCCAGCGCGAGGGATACCGCCTCTGACGCTCGCCTCGCTCACCGCCGATGATTTCACGCCGCTCTCGTTTGTGCTGCACGCGAACGGCACGCTCGGCCCTGGCGCGAGCGGAGCCGAGCTCGCCTGGAGTGCGAAGAGCGATCTGGGCCCGATGGGCACAGGCACGGTGGCGCTGGAGCCCGGCGCCGATCAGTCGTTCAGCGTATCGATCCCGGTCACGTTCGCGAAGGACCTGAAAGAGCTGGCGGCCTACGAGAAAGAGGAGTTCATCGACGTGACGCTCGACGCCACCGTCGGCGACGCCGCCGCCTCGCGGTCGCTGCACATGCGCAGCCCGCGGCTCCCGAGCTTCACCATCCCCTCGGTCGAAGCGACGGTGCAGAATGGCGGCAGCATCGCGCTGGCCTATCAGCTCCAGATCGAGAGTTCGAACGCCTATTCACTCAAGCTCTCGGCCATCGATTACACTTGCTACCTCGGCGGGAAGGTCGTCGCCGAGGCGCATATGCCCGTCTTTGAGAAGCTGCGGCCGTCTTCGCACACCGAATACACGCTGAACCAGCACGCGACGGAGGAGACCTTCGGCAAGGAGCTCCGCGCGATGGACAATCAAGCTTCGTTGAGCTGGAAGCTCGAGGGCGTGGCCCACTTCACCGACCTCGACGAGCCCTTTGCCGCCGAGGGAGTGGTGCAGCTCGACCGATAAAGGGCAGCCTCCTTTCGCGCCCGCGCGCTGCGACATCAACCTCGCGCGGCGCGTCGCTTCCGGCCGCGCGAAGGCGCCGGATTTGGCAACGCCGCGGCGGCCCGCGCGATCTCCCGCCGGAGAAACGCGTGCGCAGGATCGGAGTCGTGCCGGTCGTGCCAGAACATCGCGATCTGGAAGCCGGGCACCTCGACCGGCGGCGCGAACGTGGTCAGGCGAAGCGGCCCGGCCAGAGCGGCGGCGATGCGCGCGGGGACGATCATCACGAGATCCGTCGCCGCGACCACGTGGGGAGCGGCCAAGAAGCTCGGCGTCGTGAAGGCGATGCGCCGCTGGCGCTTGTGCGCCCGGAGCGCTTCATCGACCCGCCCGCCGCCGGGCTGCCCGCGCGGCGCGATCACGGCGTGCCTGGCGCGCGCGAAACGCTCGAGCGTCACGCGCCGGCGCGTCAGCGGGTGCCCGCGCCGCGCGAGCCCCACGAACTGGTCGTCCCAGAGCTTCTGCATGTGATAGCCGCCGGTCTGTTCGCCGGAGTTCGGCGGCTGGATGAGCAAGTCGAGTTCCCCCTGTTCGAGCGCGAGCGAAGGCTCCGCCGAGACCGGGCGCGCAAACAGGTCGATGCCCGGCGCCACTTCGGCGAGCCGCTCGAGGAGGCTGGGGAACAGCAGCGACTCGACATAGTCGCTCGGTCGAACGTGGAATGTGCGGCGGACGGTGCCCGGATCGAACGCGGGCGGCGAGAAGAACGTGTGTTCGAGCGCGTCCAGGGACGCGCGCAAAGAGGCGGCCATCGCCTCCGCGCGCGCCGTCGGAACCAGCCCTGTTCGCGTTCGCACGAAGAGAGGGTCATTCACGGCGTCGCGCAGGCGCCCCAGGGCGTGGCTCGTCGCCGACTGGCTGAGCCGCAGGCGCCGGGCCGCGCGCGAAACGCTCCGCTCGTCGAGGAGCGCGCGCAGCACCACGGCGAGGTTCAGATCGATCCTAGAGATATGCATGCTGTGCATATACAATCTGTCATCGTTGCACTCGACGAATATTGTCGAGGCGCGCATCTTCGCCGGCGAAAGGAGAAGCCCCCATGACCTTCGCCGTCGCAGGCGCTTCAGGAAACACAGGCTCCGTCGTCGCGGACTCCCTCCTCGAGCGCGGGGAGAGCGTCCGCGTGCTGGTCCGCGAGAGCGGCGAGGCCGCGCGGTGGGCGGCGCGAGGCGCCGAGACCGCCGTGGTCGATCTGGAGGATGCGCGCTCGCTCGCGGGCGCTCTTCGCGGCGCTCAGGGCGCATATCTTCTCATTCCTCCGAGCTTCACCGCGCCGAGCCTGCGCGCGCACCAGACGCGCATCGCGCGGTCGCTCGCCGCCGCGGCGGCCGAGAGCCACCTCCCGCACCTCGTCTTCCTCTCCGCCTTCGCCGCGCAGCGCGAGAGCGGCAGCGGCCCGCTCGCCGGGCTGCGCGAGGGCGAGCAGCTCCTCGGCGCAGTCCCCGGCCTTCGACTGTCCTCCATTCGCGCCGGCTACTTCTACGAGAACGTGCTCCCGCTGCTCGAGGTGGTGCGCACCACCGGCGTGCTGCCTTCGTTCTTCCCTGCCACGCTGCCCGTACCGATGGTAGCCACGCGCGACATCGGCCGGCTGGCCGCAGAGCTCTTGCTGGACGGGTCGAGCGAGGGTGTCGTCGAGCTGGGCGCCGGGCTGACCTACGCGGAGATCGCGCGGACGCTCGGGGCGCTCCACGGCAAGCAGGTGCGCGTCGAGGAGCTTCCGCTCGAGGCCATCGCTCCGGCGATCTCGAGCCTCGGATTCAATCCCGACCTGACCGAGGCCTACGTCGAGCTCATCACCGGCATTCGCAGCGGCGCGCTCACCTTCGAAGGCGGGCACCGGCGTGTCGCGCCGCGCACGGCGCTGGCCGAGGTCTTCCAACCGCATATCGCCCGATGAAGGCGACCGAGAGGAGCACGATGTCGAGCCGGGCCTACGCCGCATTCAAGCCGGTCGCGCCCTACTTCGAGCTGGCCCGCGGCGCGCTGGGCGAGCTCGTCGAGGGGTCCCACTTCTTCGACATCGTCGACGAGAACACCGTCTATGAGGTCCTCTATGACCTCGGGTGGCCGCGGGTCATCCGCGGCCGCCGCGCGCTGATGGCCGCCTTCCGCGGCTACGCCGAGAGCATCGCCATCCGCGCCGCCGATCATCTCGTGACGCACCAAGCGGACCAGGGACGCGTCGTCATCCTCGAGTACGAGGTCCATGGAACGATCCTCGCGACGGGCGTCAAATATGACAACCGCTTCTGCTCGATCGTCCGGATAGAGAATCGAAAGATCGCCCATTGGCGCGACTATATGGATTCGCTCGCAGCGTGGAAGGCGATGAACGCTCGCGGCACATAGACGCACTCGCAGGGGCGGCGCGCCGGAAGTTGCGCGGACTGGTTGCGCGACATGCCTTTCTTCTTGGCCGCATCGGGCGCGTGCAGCGCGGTGACATCGAATCCACGTTGCGGCGTGAGCTCGTAAGTCTTTCCATCGCAGAGAATGCCCACGCGCATGGCGCAGCCATCGGCATAGACCGCGAGGCACCGCGCGCTCTGCTCGGTCTCCCCGATCACGTCCTCGTCCCCATTCGCGAAGCGAAGCCGGCGCTCGACCACCCCTTCACCGGACGACCGCTCTTCGACGCGCTCCGCGACACCAGCAACGACCTCACGCCCGCCGACCATGCCGTCCGGCCGATGATCGGTCAGGCGAGAGCGCTTGTGCGAATTGCCGGGCGCGCGGCGCACGCCATTCAACCGATGGGGCTGTCGTGAAGCGGCGAGCAGAGTCGTGAGATGCGAACGAGTCGAGCTGGCAATGCGTGGAAATGGGCGGTCGCGGCGTTCGCAGCGTGCGCGATGGGCTGCTCGCGATCCGACGCACCCATTGCGGACGGCGGCCCCGGCGACGGCGGCGGAAACGAGGCCGGGAGTTCCGACGCGGGCGAGGGGCGCGACGCGGGAAATGGCAACGCAGGAAATGCCGACGCGGGCGCGAACCTCGACGGTGGAGCAGACGCCGGCGCCTCGATGGCGTCACTGCACGGCCTGGTCATCTTCGACTCGTTCAACGGCACACCGCTTGTGCCCGCGAGCAACTATCTCATCGGCATCGCCGATGGCGGCTCGATCACGACCGACGGCGACGGAGGATATGCGCTGTCGGCTCCCGTCAATCAGCCGCTGTTGCTGCTGGCCGAACTCGACGGCGAGGTCTCCGTGCAGAGAGTCGTTGTCGTGCCCTCGCAAGGAGCGCGGGTCGACCTGCACAACCTGGATATCGATGCCTGGGTCGGTTTGTCGGAAGCCCCTGGCGCGCCACAGATCGACGATGACGACGATGGACAGCTGGTGATTCGATTTCCCGGCTCTGGCGACGCGGGCGCCGAGGCCGCAATCGTCGGAGGCGGCTCGGGCACCGGCAGGGTGGTTCGCGGCGACTCGGTCTATTTCTACAACATCGCTCCTGGCAGCGTCGGAATCACGCTGGGTGCCGCGGACAGTGGCTGTGTCGATACCTTCGCGCCCGGGACCGCGCTGTATCCCGTGGTCGCGGGAACCACGACGGAGATCGTGCTCTCCTGCCCGCAGCAGTGAACGCTCCCATCACGGCTCCGCGGGCCTGCTTTGGCCCCTTGCCCCGCGCGTGCGGCCGTGCTCTGTCCGCACGCGCGACGCTCGATCCATTCCAACGGAGTCTCCGTGACGCGACAGACTTTGGCCTTCTCTCTCTGCATCCTCCTCGCCGCTTGCGGAAGCACCAACAACCCGGGCGACGCCGGACCGGGGAGCTCGGACAGCGGCACTTCCGACGCGGGCAACTCAGACGCGGGCAACTCAGACGCGGGCAACTCGGACGCGGGCCCGGGCGACGCCGGCCCGTCCATCGGGGGAGGCATCGAGTTCTCTGCGGGCGCGGGGCCGGACGCGTTCTTTGATGTGGTCGCGGACTTCGCCAGCATCACCGTCACCGGCACGAGCCACTACTCGTGCGACACCGCGATCAACGGCTGCCAATACTGCCCGCCCGTCCCCACCGTCCCCGCCGACGGCGGCGTCAGCACGGTGTTCACCTTCCTGAGCGCGGGCACGCTGACCATCGATGACAACAGCTCGCTCTTGGCGACCCTCTCGTACGACGCGGACGCCGGCGTCTACTCGACCTTCCAGGCAGGCGACGACTCGCTATCGTGGAATCCCGGCGACTCCTTGAACGTGGTGGCGAGCGGCGGACAGATCGCCGCGTTCAACGCGTCGGTCACCGCTCCGCAGCTGCTGAGCAACGTCGTGCCCGCGCTGAGCTTGACGAGCGCGATCACCGTCTCGCTGAGCAGCCCGTTCAACATCTCCTGGACGCCCAGCTCGGACGGCGCGTCGATGAACCTGGTGCTCGGCGCCGACTCGGCCAACGGCGGGACCATCAGCTGCACTGGCCCCGAGAGCCTGGGCCAGTTCACCGTGGCGGCGAGCATCCTCGCGAACTACGCCGGCGCGACCGGGGGCACCGCCTCGCTGACCAAGTCGGTCACTCACTCTTTCGATGCCGGCGCGGCTGCGCTGGAGATCACGGCCGACGCGCCGCAGGCGACGGGCTCGGTGACGTACACCCCCTAGGCCGCGGCCGCGCGCACCCGCCCCGCCGCGACGGAGTCGGGGGTTCGCGGCCTACCTCATCTCGATCTTCAGCCGCAGATACCCCGCGAGCAGGAACAGGTCTCCATTCGACAAGACGCGCCGGCCGATCCGCTCGCCCTGGAACAGCGTGCCGTGCTCGCTGCCCAGATCCTCGAGCGCCCAGCCCTCGGGCCCGTCGACGATCTGCGCGTGCTGCGTCTCGATGCGCGGTGAGTTGATCCAGATGGTGTTGCGCCGCCCGCTGCCGAGCGTGCAGGGGAAGTTGATCACCTCGAGCGGCATGCCGCCGTCGATGCCGCGGCCGTCGAGCGCCACGTAGAGGCGCTGCGGCAGCGAGCTGGGCGAGTAGGCCTTGGCCGGGCTCGACGACGAGACGGTGCGCGCGGCGAGCGGGGTCGTGTCGATGGGCATCGACTCGATCACGCGCTGCGCGGGAGCCGCGCCCGGCTGGGCCGCCGCGGCCTTCGCGTCCGCGCGAGCGGCGCCGCCCGAGGGAGCGGACGGCTTCGCCTCCGCCGAGGCCGGCTTCTGCGCGGCCGGCGCGCCCTCGACGTGGTGCAGACCGAGGCGCTCGGCCAGCTCGTGCACCGCGCGCTCGATCGCCTCCTCGACGCGCACGCCCAGCATCGCGGCGACGCGGACCGCGAGCGGGTGGCGCGCGGGCGCCTTGGCCTTCGCCGCCTTTGCCGTGACCGGCTTGCGCGCGGCCTTCGCGGGCGCGCTCTTCTTCGCCGCCGCCCTGGCGGCCGGCTTCTTCGCCTTCGCCGCCGGACCGCGCTGCGCGTGCTTCGCCGCTCTCTTCTTCGACAACGCCATGGCGCTCTCTCTTTCGTCTGCGCGCGGGGACGCGCTTTTTCAGTTCGCGGGAATCAAGCAGCGGGCGCTGTGGCCTCTTCGAGGAACGCGCGGTGGAGCGCGCGCACGGCCTCCTTGCCCTGCGCTTGCGGGACGAGGAACGACAAGCGCAGCGGGCCGGCGAAGAACGCGGCGGCTCCGCCCGGCGGCGCAGAATGCGCTTGGTGCGCGTCGGGCGGCGGCAGCGACGCGAGCGCGGCGAGCGCGCGCTGCAGCGGCTCCTTCGAGGCGCCCACGCCGCTGCCCACCAGCGAGACCTGCGAGAGGCCCTGCTGCACCTCGGCGTGCGGCACCTTGGCGAGCGCCTCGAGCAGCCGCGGCAGGCCGTGCACGTTCTCCAGCGAGATGAGCGCGTGCGCGTGCTGGCCGTCGTCGCGCAGCTCGCGCGGCCAGGCGCCGTGCGCGGCGAGCAGCTCCGCGAGCGCGCTCGTGCGCGCCAGCCCGCCCGGCGCGCGGACGATGAGCAGGTCGCTCTCGAGCGAGACGCCGCTGATGCGCAGCTCGCGCGCACCCTGGGCGCGGCCGACGCGCGTGCCCTCGCCCGCCGCGAACGTGCTGCGCGCGTGGATGGTGATGCCGCGATCGCGGGCGAACTCGACCGCCTGCGCGTTGAGCACCTTGGCGCCGGAGAGCGCGAGCTCCTGCATCTCTTCGTGAGAAAGCTCCGCGAGGCGCCTCGCGCCCGGCACCACGCGCGGGTCGGCGGTGTAGACGCCGTCGACATCCGAGCAGATCTCGCACAGCTCCGCGTCGAGCGCCGCCGCCAGCGCCACCGCGGTGGTGTCGCTGCCGCCGCGCCCCAGCGTGGTCACTTCCTTCTCGCGCGAGACGCCCTGGTATCCGGCGACGATGACCACCTTGCCGCGCTCGAGCTCCTCGAAGATGCGCACCGGCCGCACTTCCAGGATGCGCGCGTTGGTGTGCGCGCCGTCGGTGATGATGCCGCTCTGCGAGCCGGTGAAGCTGACCGCCTCGACGCCGAGCGCCTGCAGCGCCATGCCCAAGAGCGCCATGCTGATCCGCTCGCCCGCCGAGAGCAGCATGTCCAGCTCGCGCCGGTGCGGGTCCGCGCTCACCTTGCGCGCGAGCGCGAGCAGCTCGTCGGTGGTGTCGCCCATCGCCGAGACCACCACGCAGACCCGCTTGCCGGAAGCGCGCGTCTTCGCGACCCGCTCGGCGACGCGCTTGATCTTCTCCGCGTCGGCCACCGACGAGCCGCCATATTTCTGCACGATGATCGCCGAAGGAGCAGAAGCCTCCGGCGCGGCCGCGATCTCTTTCTGGCTCGATGGGGACACGCCGTCTTCCTCGCATGAACCGGCGGTGGGAACAACGAGCGACCGCGCGCGGCCCGCCCGGCGGCATTTGCCCGCTGCCCGCGCGTTGTCTGCTATCAACGCGCCCGCGGCGCAAAGCAGCTCTCCCGCGCGCCGCGAATCTTCCGGGAAGAAAGCGCGCGCGTCCGATGTTCCGAGCGCCTTGACAGCCCTCTTCGGTTGTCTAGATTGCGCGCGCTTTTTTTCAGACGAGGTCACGCATGATTGAAGTTTCCCATCTGGTGAAGAGCTACCGCGACCTGAAAGCGGTGCAAGACCTCTCGTTCGAGGTGAAGTCGGGCGAGATCCTCGGCTTCCTCGGCCCCAACGGCGCGGGCAAGACGACCACCATGCGCATCCTCACCGGCGTGCTGCCGCCGACGTCGGGCACCGCGAAGATCTGCGGCTTCGATGTCTTCGAGCAGCCTCTCGAGGTGAAGAAGCGCATCGGATACCTGCCCGAGACGCCGCCGCTCTATCCGGAGATGACGGTGCGCGACTACCTGCGCTTCGTCGCGCGCATCAAGGGCGTGGCGAAGAAGCAGATCGAATCCGAGGTCGACCGGACCGCCGCGGCCACCCACTGCGATCTCTACATCGAGCGGGTGATCGGCAACCTCTCCAAGGGCCAGCGCCAGCGCGTCGGCCTCTCGCAGGCGCTGCTGGGCAACCCGGAGGTGCTCATCCTCGACGAGCCGACCGTGGGCCTCGACCCGGCGCAGATCATCGAGGTGCGCGAGCTGATCAAGGGCCTCGCCGGCAAGCACACCATCATTCTCTCGACGCACATCCTCCCGGAGGTCACCGCGACCTGCCAGAAGGCGCTGATCATCGCGCACGGGAAGATGGTCGCCTACGACACGCTCGATGGACTGCGCGCCGCCCACTCGGGCGCGCTCACCGCGGACGGCCAGCCCGGCCCTTCGCTGTCCCTCGAAGAGATCTTCCTCAAGCTCACCTCGGCTTAAAGAGAGCGCTTAAGACCATGAGCAACGCACTCGCCATCGCCCGCAAAGAGCTGAACATCTACTTCTCGACGCCCATCGCGTACGTGATGTTCACGCTCTTCACCATCATCGGCTCCTACTTCTTCCTGCAGCTGCTCGGGCAGTACGAGCAGGCCTCGCTCTACTTCATGCAGGCCAACTCGCAGGAGATGATGAACCGGCTCAACTTCCAGGACATGATCTTCCGCGCGCTGTTCGGAAACCTGGGCGTGATCCTCATCTTCATCGTGCCGTTCTTGACGATGCGGCTGCTCGCCGAGGAGAAGCACTCGCGCACCATCGAGCTGCTCTACACGACGCCGATCGGCCCGGCCGACATCGTCTTCGGCAAGTACCTCGCGGCCGTCGCCATCCTCTTCTGCACGCTCGCGCTCACGCTGCTCTACCCGGTGCTCTTGCACGTGCTCGCGCGCGACGCGGCGGGCGTCGAGTGGCGCTCGGTGATGCTCGGCTACCTCGGCCTGTTCCTGCTCGGCGCGGCCTATATGTCGCTCGGCCTCTTCGTCAGCTCGCTCACCGACAGCCAGGTGGTCGCGGCGCTGGTCACCTTCGTGCTGCTCCTGATGACCTGGATCATCGGCTGGGCCGCCGGCCAGACCGAGGGCGCGGCGCGCGAGTTCGTCACCTATCTCTCGTCGGTCAGCCACCTCGACTCGTTCAGCCGCGGCACGCTCGCGCTGAAGGACGTCCTCTACTTCCTCTCGGTGATCGTCCTCGGACTGTTCGCCACCCACCGCGCTGTTGAAGCGCACCGCTGGAGCTAATCGATGGCCTCGAACGACATGAGCCGCCGCCTGCTCGGGCGCAAGCTCGGCCTGGTCGGCGTGGTCGCGCTCTTCTCTGCGCTCTTCGCCGCCCTCTTCATCACCAGCAGCTTCCGCGACGCGGCCATCTGGCTGCAGCTGCTCGTCGCCGCCGCCGGCATCGGCGCCTTCTTGGTGACGAACTTCGGCACGCTCGGCGAGAACTTCTCCGGCCGCGGCACCGTCTTTCTCGCCTCCAGCGTCGTCTCCACCGTGATGGTGATGACCGCGCTCATCGGCGTGAACTACATCGCGGTGAAGAAGCCGAAGAGCTGGGACCTGAGCAAGGACCAGGTCTTCACGCTCTCCGACGAGACGAGCAATCTGCTCTCGGGTCTGAAAGATCCGGTCGACGTGCTCGCCTTCTTCGCGCCCGGCGAGCCGGCCTACGGCGAGCTCGACATGCGGCTGCGCCAGTACATGGAGAAGAGCGACAAGCTGAAGGTGCAGTTCATCGATCCGAACAAGCACCCGAGCGAGGTGAAGGAGTTCAACATCTCGATGACCGGCCCGCGCGTGGTGGTCAAGCAGGGCAGCAAGGAGAGCCGGGTCAAGGAGCCCACCGAAGAGGCGCTCACCAACGCCATCGCCGAGGTGACTCGCGGCGCGACCAAGAAGGTCTACGTCTCGCGCGGGCACGGCGAGCGCGACCTGAAGGACGCGACCGACCGCGGAATGAAGGCCTTCGCCGACAACCTCAAGTCGGACGGCTACCAGGTCGAGGAGATCCTGCTGGCCGATCAGAAAGAGATGCCGGCCGACGCGCAGGCGCTCATCATCGCCGGTCCGACCACGCCGCTCTCCGAGGGCGAAGCGAAGATGGTTCACGATTGGGTCGAGCAGAAGGGCGGCAAGCTCTTCCTCATGGTCGACCCGACGCTGCCGAGCGGCCTCGAGAAGGCCGCTTCGACCTGGGGCATCTCGATCGACAACGACGAAGTGATCCAGCCCGCCTCCGAGCAGCCCGAGTTCGCGCTCGCGGCCTCCTACGCGGACCACCCGATCACCGCGCCGCGCAGCAGCGCGTTCCAGCTCGCGATGGTGCTGCCGCTCGCCCGCTCGATCTCGAAGATCGGCGCGCCGGCCGGCTGGACGCTCACCGAGCTGGCGAAGACCAGCCCGCGCGCGTGGGGCGAGACCGAGGCGGTCAACGGCGGCACCGTGCAGTACGACGAAGGCAAGGACATCAAGGGACCGGTCACGCTCGCCATCGCCGGCTCGCACGGCAGCGGCGCCACCGAGTCGCGCGTGGTGGTCGTCGGCAACTCGAACTTCGTCGCCAACGCGTTCTATCTGATCGGCGGCAACCGGGACTTCGCGCTCAACGCGGCGGCCTGGATCGCGCACGAGGAGAACAAGATCGCCATCCACACGCGCAGCCGCCAGTCGAACCACCTCTTCCTCTCGGCCGAGCAGAAGCACTCGATGACGTTCTTCGCGCTCGACCTGCTCCCCTTCTCGCTGCTCTGCGCGGGCCTCCTGGTCTGGCAGACACGCAAGTCGCGCTAGAGGGACCCACGATGAAGCAGACCACCAAGACGCTGGGCACGATGGGGCTGCTCGCCGCGCTCGCGCTCGCGGTCGCCTTCGCGGCGGCGTGGGCCGGGCGCGACGAGGAGAAGAAGGTCGAGGAGAAGGCCAAGGCGGAGAAGCTCTTCTCCTTCGACAAGGCGCAGGCGCGCCGCGTGCTGCTCAGCCGCGACGGCAAGCTGGTCGCGGACATCAAGCGCGACGACGAGAAGGCGCGCTGGATGATCCTGCAGCCGGTGCATACCGAAGCGGATCAGCCGGCGGTCAACGCCATCGTCGACAAGCTCGAGACCCTCCAGCAGAAGGCCGAGCTCGACGGCATGGACGAGAAAGCGGCCGGCCTCGCGGAGGGCGCGCCCGCGCGCATCGAGGTCACCATCGCCGACGGCAGCGGCAAGAGCCTCGCGGGGCTCGCGCTCGGCGAGGAGAACTCGTTCGACTCGACGCTCTTCGCGAAGAAGCTGGGCGAGAAGACGCTGCGCTCGGTGAACAAGGCGGACCAGACGCCGCTCGAGAAGGAGCTGTTCGATCTGCGCGACAAGCGGGTCGCGCGGCTCGACGATGTCACCCAGGTGCAGGTGCTCGAGGTGGACCCCTCGTCGCAGGGCGTGCTCCCCGGCGGCGCCGCGATGGCACCGGGCACCTTCGGGTATCTGCTCACCCGCAACCCAGGCGGCTGGGATCTCTCGCGGCCGGTGAAGGGCGCGGCCGACCCGGCCACCGCCGAGCGGATCCTCACGCAGCTCAAGCTGCTGCGCGCGACCAAGATCGCGGCGGAGAGCGCCGACGACGCCGCCCTGGCGAAGTTCGGCCTCGCGTTTCCCAAGGAGACGATCGCGCTCACCCTCAAGCTGCCGGGCGGCGAAGCGCAGGCGCGCACCATCCGCATCGGCCAGCCCGCGCGCACCGATGGCTCGGTCACCGTGAAGACGTACGCGAAGAGCAGCGACAGCCCGCTGGTCTACGAGATCGACAGCGCCATCCTGCGCGAGCTGAGCAAGGATCTCTTCGAGCTGCAGGACAAGTCGCTGGTGAAGTTCGATCGCGAGGCGGTGCGGCGCATCGACTTCGCCTCGCCCGGGCACGAGACGCTCTCGATCGCGCGCAGCAAGAGCACACCTGTCGACGGCGGCGCGCCCGATGAGAGCTTCACGCTGCTGCAGCCGCAGCCGGGCCCGGTGCGCAAGTGGAAGGCCTCCGGCGCGCTCTTCTCGCTGGGCAATCTCAAGGCGGCCGCGTTCGGCGAGGCCACGCCGGCCGACCCGAAGGGGCTCGCCCGCTTCGGCCTCGACCACCCGCGCACCATCACCGCGTACGGCGACAACAACGTCGTGCTCGCCAAGGTTCTCCTCGGCGGAGAGGTGCCTGGTGAAGCGCCCAAGCCGGGCAGCAAGACGCCGCCGAAGAAGCGCCACTACGCGATGGTCGAAGGCGGGCAGCACATCGTCGAGGTCGACGCCGCGCCGCTCAACGACTTCCCGCAGACGGTGCAGGAGGTGCTCGACGTGCCGGTGACGGCCGGCGACGCAGGCGTTTCGATCAGCGCCGGCGCGAGCCCCGCGAACCTGGTGCACCCGGCGGAGTAGCGCCGGGGCGGCCTGCTCGGTGGACAGCGCGGGCCAACTGATGTAGTGAGCGCGGTTCTGCATTGCGTCGCGTTTGGAGGATTCAAGATGGCTCGCGTCACTGTCGAAGATTGCCTTCCGCTGGTCGACAACCGGTTCGCCCTCGTCCTGCTCGCCACCAAGCGCGCCCGGCAGCTGATGGCCGGCGCCCGCCCGCTGCTCGAGGCGAAGGACAAGCCCGTGGTTCTCTCGCTGCGCGAAGTCGCGACTGGCAAGGTCCGCTTCGACCGCAGCGTGCGCGAGGCGCTCGCTGGCAAGTTCGACTCGGAGAAGCTCCCCGCGTCGGCGGCGCCCGCCACGGGCCGCCGCCGCTAGGTTTTTTGTAGCTGCTGTTGTCTTCACGATGCGGCGCGCGCGATCCGTTCGCTGCGCGCCGCTTTCGTTTTCTGCGCACCGCCGTCAGCGCGCGAGGCTCTGCCAGAGCCCGGCCGTGCGCGCCTCGGGCCTCGCCGCGAGCTGCACCAGCTGGTCGCCCACCCGAAAGCGGATCTGCTCGAGCGCCGCGGGCGTGCCGTCGTAGCGGCCGTCCTCGGTCGCCAGCGCCCAGTCGCTCTCGCCGAGGAGAAACAGCGTCGCCCGCGGCTGGCCATCGTGCGCGCCGGCGATGCGCACGGGCCCGCCGCCGCCTTGGAAGATCGCTACCTCGCCCAACACGGCGTCAGGCTTGCGCGGGTTGCTCGCCGGCGCGACGTATGGGACCGGCGCAGCGCCGGCGCGCAGCACGACGAAGTGGAGCGCGGCGTTGCGGCACGAGCTGCTGCTGCTGGCGACGCCGCGCCCGCGCGAGACGAACTCGAGGTCCCAAGCCTTCGGGCAGGCCGGGTCTCCTTGCGCGAGAAAGTCGAGCTCGTGCACCGGCGCGAGCGCGCCGCTCGCGTCCATCGCCTGCATCACCGGGTTGCGCGCGTGGTGGCGCAGGCCCGGCGCGAGGAGGAAGCGGCCGTCGGCGAGCGTGCCCTCGAGGTCGCCGTCGAGCTGCTGCACCAGCGCGCCGGTGTCCGCGGCGAAGAGCGCGACCCCTTCGCCGATGGAGCCGACCGCCAGCCGCGAGCCGTCCGCAGAGAAGGCCATCGGCCACGCATCGAAGCCTTCCGGCAGCTCGACGTGCACCGGCGGCCCCTTCGAGCCGGGCGCAAAGATCTCGATGAACTTTCCCTCCGCCTGGCCGATCTTCTCGAAGTGCAGCAGCGCGAGCCGCTGGCCGTCGTCGCTCAGCGCCGCCTCATCGAGACCCTTCTCGACGGGGTGCTCCCAGAGCAGCCGCCAGCTGCCCGTCTCGAAGATGCGCGCCCGCCCGCGCCCTTCGCCGCCGCTGTCGCGGTCGGTGACCAGCAGCCGGCCGCCGTGGAACGAAGGCGTGACGAACCACTGCTGCGCGGGCGCGACCAGCACCTGCGCGCCGCTCACCAAGTCGAACACGCGCAGGCGATCGCCGCCCAAGGCGAGGTAGCGTTCGTCGTCGCTCAGCGCCAGACGCTCGATGCGATCCTCGCGCAGCAGCTCGCGGCCGGGCGCGCCGCTGGGGCCCTGGATGCGCAGCCGCGAGCGGCCCGAGAGAAGAAACGCGCCGTCGGCCTCGTGCGCGGCGGCCTTCTTGCGAGCGGCGAGCTTCCAGATCGCGCCGGGCGAGTCGCGGCCGGGGAGCCAGAGGAACGAGCCGTCGTCGCTCCACTCGCGCTGCGCCGAGCCGGCCTTCTCACCGCGAAAGAGCACCGTCCCCTCGACGGAGTCCACCCGCGTCGCGCCCTCGAGGTAGAGCGCGACCCATTTGCCGTCGGGCGAGAGCAGGCGCTGCTTGTTGTAGGTGAGGTCGAGCTTCATCCACTGGTGTAGCTCCTTGCCATCGCGCCAGCGGTAGCTGACGCAGCGGCCGCCGCTGGACCTCGGCGAGCTCCCGCAGACCAGCAACGTCTCGCCCGCCACCTCGAAATGATCGCCGCCCGCGAAGCGCCGCTGGACCGCGCCGGTGGCGGACTCGAACGCGATCGCCTCGTCGCCCGCGGAGAGAAAAAACACCTCTGAGCCCGGGCCGAATCGCAGCCCCGACCAGCGCGCGTCTTCGCCGGGAGAGGGAAGCGGCAGCGGCGCGAGCTCCTCGCCCGTCGCGGCGTCGATGCGGTGGATCGAGTCGCCCGCGAGCAGCCAGAGCCGGTCGCTCGCGGGCGCGAAGGCCGCGGAGTCGGCGTTGCCGCCGCGAACGGGCGGCAACGAGTGGAGCAGCTCGCCGTCGGAGGCGCGGACGATCTGCACCTCGAGCCCGTTCCCGTCCGCCAGGACTGCCGCGAGCGCGCCGTCTCCCGAGACCAGCACGCGCGCGAACGGCGCGTTGACCTGGGGCGTGAGGCGGCGCCGCCAGAGCAGCCCGCCGCGCTCGAGATCCCAGCAGCTGACGCGGTTGGAGGTCGCCGAGAGGAGCCGCTTGCCGTCCGGCGTGCGCACGCGCGGCACCAGCGCGTCGAATTCGAGGTCCGGTTCGATGTTCCCCGCACCGGCGGCAGCCGGGACCAGCGAGAGCAGAGCGGCAAGGAGCGCGGCGACCCGGGTGTGCATGCGGCGGCCTATAGCCCGCCTGCGCCAGACGCACAGTGATGAAACGCACGTCCTCCGCGCGCTGCGAATAGAGTCCGTCCCGAGATGCGCGTCCTCTACCTGGCCCGGCACGGTGAAACCGAGTGGAACGCGCTGGGCCGGCTGCAGGGCGCGAACGATGTTCCGCTCAACGAGCGAGGCCGCGAGCAGGCCCTCGCGCTCGGCGCGGCGCTCTCGCGCGAGGGCATCGTGCGCGTGACGGCGAGCGATCTCTCTCGCGCGCGGCAGACGGGCGAGGTGGTCGCCCGGCGGCTCGGCGTCCGCGAGCTCGCGATCGATCCCGAGCTGCGCGAGCGCAGCTTCGGCCCCTTCGAAGGCCTGACGCGGCTCGAGTGCGAGGCGCGCTTTCCCGAGCAGTGGCGCGCGTGGCGGGCAAGCAGCGTGGCGCCGCCGGGCGCGGAAGAGACGAGCCTCGTCGTCGCGCGGATGAAGCGCGCCCTGCTCCGCTGCTTCGATCGCGGCGGCCCGCTCTTGGTGGTGTCCCACGGCGCGGCGATGCGCCTGGTGTTGAGCGAGCTGACCGGCGAAACAGTTGCGCCCATCGCCAACGGCGCGATCTATCGCCTCGAAGATCGCCGGGGCACCTTCGAGGTCCAGGCCTGGCCCGCGCGCGCGGGATGACCTTCAGCCACGAGGAGCGCGAGGATTCATGCGCGCGCACAGCGGGCGAGCAAAACGCGCGGGGCCGGGACCGCGTTCACCGCGCGCACCGCGCTCTCAGGTGCCGAGACCTTGCGCGAGGCAGGAGAGCTTCTCGCCGCCGCCGAGCCGGTAGATGCGCCGCACTTCGCGCAAGAGCGCCTCCAGCCGGCCCGCGAGCACATAGCGGAGCTCGAGCATCTTCGCGGTGGCCGCGGCCAGCGCGCTCGCCAGCCGGTAGCGCTCGCGCTCGGGACCGCTCAGCCCCGCGCGCGGACGCCACGCGCCGAAGAGGGCCGCGCGCAGCTCGCTCGAGGCGAGCCGCTGCCCGCTCGCCCACAGTTGCAGCAGCACCGAGAGGTACTTGTCGAGCTCGCCCTGCGCCTCCAGCTCGAGCAGCGAGACCTGCCGCTCGGCCTGCGCGCGGTGGTTCAAGTAGAGGAAGTGGCTCACGCCCTCGGCAGCCTGACAAAATCCATTCAAACGATTTTGCGTCCAGGGCTCGGCGTGGCCGCGCGAGAGCTGGGCGAGCACGTCGTCGGAGAGAAAGAGGCCGACCCGCAGCTCGCCGAGCGACATCTCGCGGTGCGAGACCAGGAGCGCCTCGTCGGGGCTCGCGCCCGGGCAGAGCTGCTCGCGCTCGCCGGCGGAGACGAGAAAATGCTGCACCGGTGCAGCTTCGACGCCGTTGACGGACTGGAGCAGCCGCTGCAGCTGCGAAAGGCCGAGCGCCTCTCGCGCGGAGAGCCGCGAAGGCCCCCCGGGCGCGCGGCTCACAGCGGCCGCCCGCCGCGGACCGAGACGATGGGGATGGGCGCCATCACGCCCTGGGCTTGCAGCAGCGAGGCGAGCCGCATCGAGCCGTTGTTGAGGCATCGCGTGTAGAGCCGCGCGACCCCCGCGTGGGTGGCGAGCCAGGTCCGCTCGCTCACCTCGTGGAGCAGATCGACCAGCTGCTTGAACTTGGCCGCCAGCTCGTGGAACACCGAGCCGCGCTGCACCAACTCGCCCGCGCCGCGCCCGTGCCGCGCCACCGCGCCGCCGAGCGCGTCGTAGGCCCGCTCGCCCATCGAGATGTAGTAGTCGACGCCGACCACGCCGCGGTCGAGCGACTCGGGGAAGAAGCCGGAGACGAAGAGGCTGGTATCGCCGAGCTTGCGCAGCCGCGCGATGCGCATCGGCCCGCTCTCCTCGAGCGCGTCCTTGAGCATGAAGGCCAGCGGCCGCGATTCGAGCGCGCCGGACTCGTCGCGCGAATAGAAGGTCTCGCTCTCGATAAATCCACTGAGTAGATTCACCAGATAGGCGCGCGTCTCCTCGCAGAGCGAGGCGTGCTGGTGCTTGATCGAGGTCAGCAGCAGGTCGCGGAAGAACTCCTGCGGGCTGACGGTGGAGAGAACAGCCTGATCGAGGGTCGAGCCTTCGTCGGACATTCGTGCCTCCTGCTTCAAACTGTCACACTGCGGACGGCCCTGCGCAACTGTCCGACCGCGCTGCCCTTCCTGGCCTCGCGACCGCGCCAGGCCTCACTTTCCTCATCGGCACAAACGGGCCGTCCCTTGACACGGGCGCGAACGAGATTAGATTGCGCGCAGCTTTGGCACTCCTACATCGCGAGTGCCAACCACAACTCACTGCAAACACTGGAGAAACACCATGAAGATTCGTCCTCTGCAGGATCGCGTCATCGTCAAGCGGGTGCAGGAAGAGGAGAAGACCAAGGGCGGTCTGATCATTCCGGACACGGCCAAGGAGAAGCCCATCGAAGGCGACGTGCTCGCCGTCGGCAACGGCAAGATCCTCGAGGACGGCAAGGTCCGCGCGCTCGACATCAAGGCGGGCGACCGGGTCCTCTTCTCCAAGTACGCGGGCACCGAGATCAAGATCGACGGCGTCGAGCACCTCATGATGCGCGAGGAAGACATCCTCGGCGTCATCGAGAAGTAAAGCGCTTTCCAGCGCCGCTCGAGATCGTTTGCATCCCAATCATTTCAACACCAACTACTTTTAGGAGCACACATGTCGAAGGAAATCCTGTTTGACGTCCGCGCCCGCGAGGCGATCCTCCGCGGCGTGAACACGCTGGCCGACGCGGTCAAGGTCACGCTGGGGCCGAAGGGCCGCAACGTCGTGATCGAGAAGTCGTTCGGCTCGCCGACGATCACCAAGGACGGCGTCACCGTCGCCAAGGAGATCGAGCTGGAGAACAAGTTCGAGAACATGGGCGCCCAGATGGTCAAGGAGGTCGCGTCCAAGACCTCTGACGTCGCCGGCGACGGCACCACCACCGCCACCGTGCTCGCGCAGGCGATCTTCCGCGAGGGCTCCAAGCTCGTCGCGGCGGGCAACAACCCGATGGAGATCAAGCGCGGCATCGAGAAGGCCGTCATCGCGGTCGTCGACGAGCTCAAGAAGCTCTCGAAGCCCACCAAGGACCACAAGGAGATCGCCCAGGTCGGCATCATCTCGGCCAACGGCGACCAGACCATCGGCAACATCATCGCCGAGGCGATGGAGAAGGTCGGCAAGGAAGGCGTGATCACGGTCGAAGAGGCGAAGGGCCTCGAGACCACCCTCGACGTCGTCGAGGGCATGCAGTTCGATCGCGGCTACCTCTCGCCGTACTTCGTCTCCGACCCGGAGCGCATGGAGGCGGTCCTCGAGGATCCGTACATCCTCATCCACGAGAAGAAGATCTCCTCGATGAAGGACCTGCTCCCGGTGCTCGAGCAGATCGCGCGCGCGGGCAAGCCGCTGCTCATCATCGCCGAGGACGTCGAGGGAGAGGCGCTCGCCACCCTCGTGGTCAACAAGCTGCGCGGCACGCTGAACGCCGCCGCCGTCAAGGCGCCGGGCTTCGGCGACCGCCGCAAGGCCATGCTCGAGGACATCGCGACGCTGACCGGCGGCAAGCTCATCGCCGAGGAGCTCGGCGTGAAGCTTGAGCAGGTCACGCTCAAGGAGCTCGGCCGCGCCAAGCGCATCACCATCGACAAGGACAACACGACCATCATCGACGGCGCGGGCGAGACCGTGCAGATCGAGGCGCGCGTGAAGCAGATCCGCGCGCAGGTCGAGGAGACCACGTCGGACTACGATCGCGAGAAGCTGCAGGAGCGCCTCGCGAAGCTGGTCGGTGGCGTCGCGGTCATCAACGTCGGCGCTGCGACGGAGACCGAGATGAAGGAGAAGAAGGCCCGCGTCGAAGACGCGCTCCACGCGACCCGCGCGGCCGTGGAAGAGGGCGTCGTCCCCGGCGGCGGCGTGGCGTACCTGCGCTGCCTCGGCGCGCTCGACAAGCTCACGGTGACCGGCGGCGAGAAGTTCGGCGTCGACATCATCCGTAAGTCGCTCGAGGAGCCGATCCGCCAGATCGTCGGCAACGGCGGCTGGGAAGGCTCGATCGTCGTCGCCAAGATCAAGGACGGCACGGGCGCCTTCGGGTTCAACGCGGCGACGGGCAACTACGAAGACCTGCTCGCGGCCGGCGTGATCGACCCGACCAAGGTGTCGCGCACGGCGCTGCAGAACGCGGCGTCGGTTGCCAGCCTGATGCTGACCACCGAGGCGATGATCGCCGACAAGCCCAAGGACAAGGAAGAGTCCGCGGGCGCGGGCGGCGGCGGCCACGGCCACGGGATGGGCATGTAGTCCGCCTTCCGGCCGCAGTCAGGCCGGAACCCGAGAAGGAGAACGGCCCGCGAGAGCGATCTCGCGGGCCGTTCTGTTTTGCGCGAGGGCGGCTGATGATTGGTGTCCCAATCATCGGTGTCCCAAGTATTTAAAAGTAACCACCGAGCACCGAGGTGATCCCGAGCACGAACGTGGTGTTGAGGTCGCCGTTCGAATAGACGCTCACGCTCGCCGACGGGCCGAGGCCGATGAAGAAATGGCGCACCGGGTGGAAGAGCACCGGGATGGCGATGGCCGGCTTCCAGACGAAGCTGGAGGCGCTGGCAAACTGCTCGCTCAGCGAGGCGTAGCCGAACACCAGTGTCAGCTGCGGGAAGAGCGAGAACTTCTCGCCCATCCATAAGTTGTAGCCGACCACCGGCGCGGCGCCGACGGTGACCAGGCTGACGCCCGCCTGCGACTGGTAGCTGATGGAGAGCTGCCCGCCGAAGGCGAGGTTGGGCGAGACGAAGCTGAGCACGCCGGGGCTGATGTCGAGCGTGGTGGTGCCGTTCGAGTTCGCCGCGGTCGAGCCGCTGTAAACGAGCGAGACGGTGCCGTAAGGGACAATCTGATCGCGGCTGCCGAAGGGCGCGTCGTCCGCGCGCGCAGCGGAAGCGGCGAGCAGGAGGCCGAGCAGAAGAAGAGTCGCGTTGCGCATGGGCTGTCTCCGAGTGCAGAAGCGCGCCCCGCGCGCGCTCGCGTCGCACTGTCCGGCACCGGGAACAGCGCGACAAGAAATCGGCCACGCTTTTCTCGAGGAGCGGTGCCCGCGGCGCGCGCGGCCGATCGGCAGTAGCATCGCCGCATGGATCTCGAGCTCACTGGCAAGCGGGCGCTGCTCATCGGCGCGGGGCGTGGCATCGGCGCGGCGTCGGCGCTGGCGCTCGCGCGCGAAGGTTGCGAAGTGGCGCTGGTGGCCCGCAGCGCGGCCGATCTCGAAGCGCGCGCGCTCGAGTGCCGGCAGGCGGGCGCGCCCCAGGCCCACCCGATCGCCGCCGACGCGACCGATGCGGCGCAGCTCGCGGCCGCGATCGATCGCGCCGCGGCCTCCATGGGCGGGCTTGATCTGCTGGTGCTGCTCGTCGGCGGAAGCCAGCCGGGAGGCACCGCGGAGACCGGCGACGCCGGCTGGGAGAGCGCGTTTGCGAAGAACCTCTGGCCCGCCGTGCGCGCGAGCCGGCTCGCCCTGCCCCACCTCGTCGCGGGCGCCGAGCGCGAGAAGGCGCGCGCGCGCGCCGAAGGGCGAGACCCGGCGCGGCAGCAGAGCGCCATCGTCCACGTCGCGTCGATCTGGGGCCGCGAAGGCGGCGGCGCGCTCACCTACAACGCAGCCAAGGCCGCGCTCATCTCGCTCGCGCACGAGCAGGCGCGCGAGCTGGCCCCGCGCGGCATCCGCGTCTTCTCGGTGGCGCCCGGCAGCGTGCTGCACCCGGGCGGCTCGTGGGAGAAGCGGCAGCAGAAAGATCCGCAGGGCATCGCCGCGTTCGTGCAGCGCGAGCTGCCGTTCGGCCGCTTCGGGACCGCGCAGGAGCTGGGCGAGACGATCTGTTTTCTCGCCTCCCCGCGCGCCAGCTGGGTGGCCGGCGCGTGCGTGGTGGTCGACGGCGCGCAGTCGCACGCGTTCTAGCGAATCGCGCGCGCAGGTGCCGCTTGCGCACGACCGCACCTCGTGCTTCAAGTTCGCGCGCCGTGACGACCCTCCGCGCCCCCGCCGCCCTCCTCCGCTCGATCGCCATCGCCGCGTTTGCGCTCGCCTGCTCGAGCTGCATCGAGCGGCCCTACAAAGACGCGCCCACGGGCCGGTCGCAGTTCGACTACTCGACGGTGCGCGACGCGCTGGTGCGCGGCGTTCCTCAAGACACCGTGCCGGTCGGCGCGATCTTCGGCAACGCGGCCGAGCTGCTCGGCTACCGCTTCGATCCGACGCCGCTGGTCGGCGGCCAGAAGGCGCGCATCACGCTCTTCTGGCGCTGCCGCGCGGAGATGGAGCAGTGGCACATCTTCGTCCACCTCGACGACGCCAACGGCTCGGGCGAGCGCATCCACGCCGAGCACGATCCGGTGATGGGCCGCTTCCCCACCGACGCATGGCGCCCGGGCGACGTGATCGCCGACTCGTTCGTGGTCACGCTCGGACACGTGCCGCTCAACCTGTTTGTCGGCCTCTATTCGAAGGACGAGACGCGGCTGACGCTCGACAACCCGGGCCGCGGCCGCGACGACGGACAGAACCGGCTCTTCGCCGGCCTGCTCCCCGTCACTCCGTAGCGCGCGCTCTCTCGCCTCAAGCGATCTGCAGCTGGACCGGCGCCTGCTGACTGGCCGCGCTGGCGGTGGCGTCGGGTTCGCCCGGCGCCCGCTCGAACTCGAGCGGGACCTCCTCGTGGCAGCCGCTCGGTACGAACCCGCGATACGCCTCGACGCGCACCCGCTCGCCCGCCGCGTAGCGACGCGCCAGCGCGGCCGGCGAGAGCTCGTCGGCGCTGCCTGCGCGGTTGTTCACGAAGGTCGTCTGCACCATGTTCACCGGGTTGCAGAACGTCACCGACCGATCGAAGCAGAGCAGGTCCGGCTGCGAGACCGCGAACTGCGGCGCGCGTGCGGCCATCACCGCTTCCAGCTCGTTCGGGTTGCGGAAGGCGAGCCGCGAGAGGAGCTCCTTCATCTCGCCCGCGCGGTAGAGCGAGCTCGACACCTCGAGCGGGTAACCGAAATCGCCATCGGTCCCGACCCAACGATAGCGGTTCATCCCGAACGCAGGGACCATCACCGGCGGCCTCTGATCGCGGTTCATCGCGTAGCAGCGCGTGGTGTTGCGGCCGAGCCGCAGCGAGACGCCGAGCAGCCGCGGGTCGCCCTCGATCGCTTGCGAAGCCTCGGCCAGGCTGAACGGCCGCACCACGATGTTGTCGTCGACGAGAAACAGCACTTGCTGGTAGCGGCCGAGCAGCTCGAGCAGCTGCGCGCGGAAGTCGGTCTCCGCGATCAGCTCGACGCGCGGGTGCTCTTCGCCGAGGCGCCGGTAGAGTGCTCGGTGCGCGTCCGTGGTGGCTTTGGTGAGCACCTTGAGGTGCGCGGCGCCCGCCTCCTTCCAATGCAGCTGCAGCGAGCGCAGCGTCGCGTCGAGCTGCATCTGGCGATCGCGGCTGAAGGCGAGCGCGAGGATGGGCAGCTTGGGCGCGGGCGCGCGGCGCACACGCTCGAGCGGCGGCTCGAAATGGACGACCACCGGCGCGGGCTGCACGCTCCTGGGCGCGATCGCCGGCCGCTGCGGCGCGGGCGCGCGCTGCGCGATCTGCTGGATGCGCAGCGCCAGCGTCAGCACGTCGGCGTTGGTCGGGTCGCGCTCGAGCACCGGCGTGAGCGTGCCCGCCGCGTCGTTGAGCTCGCCGCGCGCGATCTGGATCGCGGCCAGCGTGCAGCAGATCCCCGCGCTCTCCGGCTGCAGCGCGTGCGCCCGCTGGGCCGCCACATAGGCCTCCGCGATCCGGCCGACCGAGTGCAGCACCACCGCGAGATCGTTTTGCGCCTCGGCGCTCTCGCTCTCTTCCTCGAGGAACGCGCCCAGCGCAGAGAGCGCGCCGTCCGCGTCGCCGCCCGCGGCCATCTGCTCAATCTGCGGCGCGAGATCGCGATACTTGTCGCCCGGCGTGCGCTCCGGCTCGGCGCGGCGCGCGGCCAGCGCGCTCTGCACCGCCGCCTGCGTCTCCAGCGCCGTCGCGTTCCCCGGCTCGAGCTCGAGCGAGCGCGCCACGGCCGCCTGCGCCTCCTCGAATCGCCCTGCCTGATAATCGATGACCGCCAGGTCATTGTACGCCTCGGCATAGGTCGGGTCGGCGAGGACGACCTGCGCCATCCTGGCGAGCGCTTCGCTGTGCTTGCCGGCGTTGAGCAGCTCCGTCACCGGCTCCATCCGCGCCTGGTAGGCGGCCGCCCGCGCGCGCCCCGCCTCGCGCGCCTTCGCCCGGACCACCTGCGCGGTCACCGCGGCGAGCGGCGTCACCTCGGCGGTCTTCGGGCCCGGCACGACGGTGGCCGCGGCGATCGGAACGAACGAATGTCGCTGCGCCAACCGGATGCAGAGGTCCCAATCTTCGAACAGACCGAGCGACTCATCGAATCCGCCGACGCCGCCCGGGCCTTCGACGCACGACCGTTCGTGCATCAGCGACGAGAGAGCGATGCAGTTCTCGCGCGCAATGCGCTCGGCACGAAATGCGCTCGCGGCTTGCCCGCTGGAGAACGCGACCGCGGCCTGGGAGTCGTTGAGCGCAGCAACCAGCTTCTCTAAATGTTCCGGCTGATATCTCGCGCTCTCGTCGAGATAGGCGATGAAACGCCCGCGCGATGCGCGCAGCGCCCAGTTGCGCGCGCCCGCCCGCCCGCGGCCGCGCGCGAGCCGCAGCGATTGAATCTTGTCGCCGGAGTCGAGCGATTCAATCAGCGCATCGACACTTGGGCCGCCGTCGTTGACGACGACGATCTCGAAGTCCTGGAACGTCTGCGCGAGCACGCTGCGCAGCGCTGCTTCCAGCTCCGCCGGGCGATTCTTGGTGCAGACGATCACGGAAACCGCGGGTGCAAACGAGCGCTGCGCGGGCGGCTGCGCGTCCGTCCCGAGCAATCGGGCAGCGGCGCTTTCCCGCTCTGCGCCAAACAAGCCAGGGTGATTGAGGACCAGCATCGCTATCAACTTCGCGCGCTGCGCATCGAGGTCCGTGACCCGGCTCGCCGGCGCTGTCCGGTAGTGGAGCAGCGGCTCGGCGATATGCACGCCGCGAAAGCCGCGGACGGCGGCGTCCAGCCAGAACTCCCAGTCTTCATAAGAGGCGCGCCGCCGTGCATCGTACCCGCCGACCGCGTCCCAGACCTCGCGCCGATAGAGAGAGCCATAGGCGAGCTGGTTGTCCTGCATCAACGCTTCCACCGTGAAAGGGCCCGTGCGCCAGACATGATTCTGCACGCCAAAGACCTTCACGTCGGTAAAAGCGACCGCCGCCTCCGGATGCGATTCGAGCGCCGCCACCGTCTTCTCCAGCAGCTGCGGCGCCAGCAGATCATCGGCGTCGAGCGGCAGGATATATCGGCCGGCCGATTCGCGAACCCCGCGGTTGCGCGCCTCGCCGACTCCTTGATTGGCCTGCCGGATCAATCGAATCTGCTTGTCCGGATATTGAGCGATGAGCGCCTGCGCGACCTGCGCTGTGTCGTCCGGGCTGCCGTCGTCAATGATGATGCATTCCCAATCCATATAGGTCTGGGCGACCACCGAGCTGATGCACGCCGCCAGATGATGGGCGTACTTGAAGCAAGGCACGATGATCGAAACAGCGGGAGTGCGCGGCTGGCCGGAATTGGGCATGGGCCGCAGATGAGCAAGTGAAATGCCATCCAGCCAGTTTTTGACTCTCGAGGAGCGCGACGCGCGGCCCGCTCGATTCGTCACGTTCCTGGCGTCAGGCGCGAGGAGGGCGCGGGCCTCTGACGCGCGGCCACCGCGTGATCACTTCTCAGATGATTTTCTAGTATTTGTTTTTACTATATTTTCAGCCATCGGGTCGGCGGCATACACTTTGCTGAATCGACCTTCCATGAAAGGTGACTCCTCTGCTTTCGACGATGCGCAGTCGGCTCCCCACCCTCGCCCGGCCGCGCGGCCCGAGGCCACGATGATTCCCATCGACGGCGGGCTCAAGCATCGCTCCGCATCGGCGGGAGCGAACTATGAGGAGGAGGTCCTTCCGCAGATCGAGCAGCTGCTCCTCCACGGCCGCATCGATGCGGCGCAGCGCACGCTGGAAGCGCATCTCAAGCAGGACCCGCGCAGCGAGGCGGCCATCACCGATCTGGCGACGCTCTATCACGCGGGCCACCGGACCGACGACGCGCGCCGGCTGCTGGCGGCCTATATCGAGGTCGCGCCCAAGAGCCTGCTCGCGCGCAAGCGGCTCGCGATCATGGAGCTGATCGCGGGAAAGATATCCGACTCGCTGACCGCGATTGAGCCGGTGATGGCCGCGACGCCGCGCGACCCCGAGGCGCTGCGCATATGCGGTGATATCGCCACGGCGCTCAAGCGGCCCGACCACGCGCGGGCCTTCTATCAACGGACGCTCGCGATCTCCCCCGACGACGCGGAGACGCGCGCGCGCCTCGACGCGCTGGGGACCGCGCCTGGCGAGTCCGCGGCCCGCGAGAACACGCCGGCGCAGCGGCAGTTCGACTGCTTCATCCTGAAGGCCGACGGATATGCGCGGCTGCGCGAGGATATCGCCGCGATCCGGAGCGTTCCCTCTCTGCGCATCGTCACCCTCCGGCGCCTGAGCAGCCAGCCGCCCGGTGGACCGTTGGATATCGTGGCCGTGCTGAGCTCGCGCGACACTTCGAACGCCGCGGCGGAGGCCCGGTTGCAGTCGATATCCAGCCGCTTCGTGCTGCAGTTCAATCAGCCCAAGGTGGAGCAGGCCCTCCGCGAGCTGCAACTGCCGCCGCTGGCCCATTTCACCCGCGAGGCCAACGCCGAGATCGCCGCGCCCTATCATATCGCTCCATTTCAGCGATATCTCCTCCACCAGGTGGGACTCGAGCAGCTGCGCGCGAACATCGTCGGCGCGAGCGGCCTGCGGATCACCGATACGCCTCACTATCAATATGCGACCGGCAATCGCGGACCTTACCTGCGCTATCACGAGGAGAACGCTGGCCTGCGCCTCGACGAAGACCATTTCCCCGAGTCCTTCGACTGGCAGATCAAGAACTATGACCCGGCCGCGGACGCATTCAGCGGCAAGCGCAGCTATATCCTCGCGGTGCGAACAGGCCCGGCGACTTTCCTCATCCTCGACGGCCTCCACCGCGCGGCGATCCTCGCGGCCCGGCGAGCGGCGACGTTCATCGTCGCAGAGCCGATCTTCGGCTGAGGGCGCCGGGCGGCCGCTTTCTTGGTGCCGCCCGGGTCCCGCGATACAGGTTGCACTCCATGCTCAACTACAAGCTCAATCACCAGACGACTCGCTTCGACGTCGAGAGCGACGCGAGCAGCGCTGGGAGCCAGTTCCTCATCAAGCGCGCGCCGCTCTCCTCGTTGCACGCGCGCCTCAGCACGGCGGGCGGCGGGCAGATCGTGCCGCTCTCGCAGTCGCCCCACCACCAGCTGCTCGCGGGCAATGCGCGTCCTTATCTTGCCTATCTCAACGGCCCAGGAAAGGCCTCCGCGGCCCGCTCGATCGCCACCTTCGATCAGCTGCTCAACACCAGCGACAGCTACCTGTCGAGCGCGCACGCCACCCACTACATCGTCTGCGAGTTCATCGATGACAAGTGCGTCATCGTCGACGGGCTGCACCGCGCGGCGGTGCTCATGCACAACCAGGCCGAGCGCATCCCGGTCGCGCTGCGCATCCCGAGCACCGAGGCGGTCAGCCAGCTCGAATACTACCTTCGCGATTACAAGGATGACTTTCGCGAATGGTACACGCCCATCCAGATCGGCAATCTGACCATCCAGGAGAGGACGTATCCGAACTTCGTCGAGCGCCCCGAATATCTGACCAACCGGGAGCGCGGGCAGAGCAAGTTCGACTACATCATTCGCAAGAACCTGCCGAAGCTCGAGGGAAAGACCGCTTGCGACGTCGGCTGCAACATCGGTCTGTTTGCTTACAATCTGCTCCAGCTGGGCGCGAAGTCGGTCGACGGATATGACCGCTCCGAAGAGATCGTCCAGCCGACCAATACGCAGCTTCCCCGGCAGAGCGTGGTGCAGCAGGCTTATTTCGTGAAGAACCTGCTGCAATTGAACGACGGCAAGACCTATCCCGGGCTCAACTTCTACGAGCGGGATATCAACCAGATCGACTTCAAGACGTTCAAATACGACTTCTTCTTCTCCTGCTGCGTGCTCTATCACTTCGGCGAGCGCTTCGAAGGGATCATCCGCGATATCAGCTCGACCTCGCGCGAAGTGTTCCTGCAGGCGAACCTCGGCCACAGCGGAGCGCTCGCGCAATATGCCAGCGTCGGGTATCACAAGGCCCTGCTGGAGAAGTATGGGTATCGCGTCCACATCGACGCGCCGGACGGATATCAGTATCCAGTCGTATTCGGCACCAAGTAAACCGCAGCAGCCTGGCTACGGCTGCTTCGCCGCGAGCGCGCGGAGGCGCGGCGCCACGGCATTCGCATCCGCGCCGGCGGCGATGGCCCGCGCGTACCCGTCTCCCGCGAGCGCATATCGAGCCTCATATTCATATCGATAGGCCGCGAACAGATGCTCGCGCGCGGCCTGCGGGATCAGCACGAATTTGCGCTGGATCCGCTGCTCATCGAAGTTCACGCCCTTCGCCTTGCACTCGGCGAGATACCGGAACGACTCCGCCGTGAAGAGCTCCGGGCGCTCCATCACGATGTCGTAGTAAGCGTCGCGCAGCCGGCCGCTCACGTTGTCGCGGACCCAATAGCTGTCGCCAGACAAGCGGTGCCAATAGTACGAATCTTTCAAGAGAGCCATCTTGAAGCCCAGGGCGAGCTGCCGGCAGCCGAACCCCCAGGTATCAGCGGCGCCGTGCTGCTCCGGATATCCTTGCGCGCGCAGATAGCTCGCCTTGGTGAATAGATAGTTTCCGCCCGACGGGGGAACCTTCTTGTTCTCCATCAGCTCCTGGAGCGTGAACAGGCCGCCCGGCGCTTCATAGGCCGCCGAATGCGTCTGATTGAACTGCCCGTTGAAGTAACGGATGGTCTCGAAGACAGCGATGTCGCAGCCGGTCTGATCGAGCAGCTCGACCAGCCGGCCCACCGAGCCCGGCACCAGCACGTTGTCTGAGTCGAGGTTGAAGATCAGATCGCCGCGCGCGTGGCCGACGCAGGTATTGCGCGTCGCCCCGCCGCCGCGATTCTGCGCGTGGGCGAAGACGCGCACCTCTGGATGCGTCTGCTGGTAGCGAGTCAGGACCTGCATCGTCGCGTCCGGCGAAGCATCGTCGGTGCAGATGATCTCGAACGGGAGATTGAGCTTGAGTTGATAGATCGAGTCGAGCGACTCCACCACCGTCGCGGCGCAGTTGTAGCAAGGGATGGAGAACGAGACGAAGTGGGCCGGCTTCTGGAACTGCTTGATGGAGAGCATTCTGCTGCCTCGGCGGGGACGTGGTTACGCGAGCCCGGATGGAACATATCCACCGGCGACTCTCGCCACCATTTTTTGCCTCGCCCGCAGTGGAACGCGCCGCAGCGACCTGCAGCACGAGCGAGCGGCGCACGAAATGAAAAGGCTGCGCCGCATGCATCCGCGGCGCAGCCCGAGGTTGGCAAAGCCTGGTGCGGCGGCTACTGGACCGTCGCGGTCAACTGGTAGCTGCCGCCAGCGATATCAAACGCGCCGACCACCACGTTGTAATCGCCCGCGGCCACGTTCTGCAGCGTGAGCGTGGAGTCCGCGCCATTCGCATCGTCGTCGTTGCAGCCGAGCGCGGCGGCGGACGTCGCCGGGCAGCCCTGCAGCAGATAGAGGACCGTGTCGAAGTCCGTACCCGGGTTGTCCGTCGAGAGCGTGAGCGTGTTGGCGGTCGTGGCCAGGTGCAGCGTCGCCAGCGCGACCGGCTTGCCGGTCGGGTTGTTGCTTGAGCAGCCGTCCGGCGGATTCCAGAGCGCGGTGATGCTGGTGTGGCCGTAGGTCGTGGCGGACGTGCCGACCACCGGAGCCAGCACGGTGGCCGCGTGGCAGGCCCCGGTCTGCGCCGACGCGAGGCTCGTGCAGGCAGCGGCCGAGCCGCTCGGCGCGCAGACGAGCGTCGGTCCGCAGACGGAGAATCCGGTGTTGTCGCAAGCGGCGCCCGACCCGAGCATCGGCGTGGGCACCGGCCTGGCCGAGACCGCCGTGCCGGCGGCGCCGGTCGTGTCCGAAGGCGTGACCGCGATCTGCGGGCAGAGCTGATCGAACCCGACCGCGGGCAGGATGCGGACGAAGAACGTCCCGTTGTTGGCGTCGCCCGTCGCGTCGCTGTCGAAGGAGGAGACCGGTGGCTCATTGTCGCCGTCGAGCGGAATCGAGAGCGGCTGGCCGCCGCCATCCTCGAAGTCGACGTGGATGTTCGAGAGATCGTCCGACGGCTCGGTGCCGGTGATGAGGATGCTCGGCCCCGCGTCGCTGGTCAGATATGCGAGCTTGGTGATCTGCGGCGCGGGCGCGGTCTGGCAGGTCGGCGACGAGCCCGGCGCGCAGTAGAGCGTGTCCGCGCAGCGGTTGCTCACGTAGGTCGTGTCGCAGGCGGCGCCGAACGCCTCGGTGTCCTGGCCCACCACCGGCGTGACGATTTCATTCGAGCTGTTGCCCTCGGTGTCGCGCAGGCTGATGCCCAGGCTCGCCACCGCGCTGATGCGCGCGGGGGTCACATCCCATTCGGCCGCCAGGCCGCTCATGGTCGCCGTGGTGCTGACCGCCGCGGTGTTCTCGACGTTGGTATCGAACGCGGCCGGCCCGAGCGCAGAGTCGAGCGTGCCGCTCTGGTGCGAATCAAATCCGAGCACCGGCTGGCCCGAGCCGTCGATCAAGCGGACCATCAGGCCCGCGATGCGCTTGTTCGGATCGTGCGCGGTGATGGTGAGTTTCACGTCGTATCCGCGCCGGCCGACGATATGCGCAGTCGCCGTGTCGAGCACGGCCGTCGAGCTCGACCCGCCGTCGGTGCCGCCGTCGGAGCCACCCGCGCCGCCGCCAGCGCCGCCTGCCGTGCCACCGCCAGCGCCGCCGGCCGTCCCGCCTCCGGAGCCGCCACCCGAGCCGCCGCCAGCGCCGCCCGCGGCGCCGCCTCCAGAGCCGCCGCCAGCGTCAGACGGCCCCTTGTTTCCGCTGCCGCTGCAGGCCGCGGCGAGGACGAGACAAACAACGACCGGTGCGAGAATGCGAATCGAACGCCCCATGAAAAGGCTCCTCATGCTTTGAAAAGTCAGTGGTGCGGCGAGATCTCGCAGCCGACGAATCGTGCGCCATTCACTCTCTCGAAGCAAGAAATCCCGCGCCGATTCGGGCCGCGGGACTCCTTGTTTCTTTAGATGAGCGGCTTACAGCCTGGGGCCGAAGCCGCCCAACGATGTGGCCAACCGCGGATTACGTGCCGCAGTTGCTGGTCAGGTTCTGCGCGTTGATGGTGATGACGCTGCTGCTGTTGCAGGTCAGCGAGCTGCCATTCGCGTCGCCGTTGAAGTCGATCTCGTCCGAGTTGCCGTTCGAGGTGACCATGCAAGCCGCGTTGGCCGTCGACGGCTCGCAGACCGCGTTGTTGATGTTCACCAGCGAGATGGACTCCGAGACCATGGTGGCCTGGGTAGTGAGCTCGGCAGAGAGCCCCGTGACGGCCGTATTGATGTCCGTGACGATAGAGGCCGCGTCGCCGTTCAGCGTGGTGATCTTCGTCTGCAACGAGTCGATCGCAGTGACCAGCGCCTGCAGGGCGGTGTGCAGCCCCGCATCATCTGTTCCCGATTGATACGCTGCGATTGCCGTGTTCAGCGTCGTCAGTTGGGTCGCCAGCGCGGTGTTGGCCGTGGCTGCGTTGGTAATGGCGGTCGTAACGGCGGTGGCGTCCGTATTCTCTGCGGTCACCGCGTTGTTCACCGCCGTCGTAGTCCCCGTCGTAGTCGGCGCCGTAAAGTGCGTGTCGCCAGCCGCCTTCGCCGTGCCCACCGCGGTCGCCGCGGCACCAACTGCCGTCATGACGCTGCCGGTCTCCCCCGTGGCAGCGGCCGCCGCCAACGAAGTGATCGCGTCCGCCGCAGTCTTGGCCGCAGTGTCGTTCTCCGTAGCGCCGCTGATCGACGTGTAGGCCGTGTCGACTGAACCCACTGCAGTGGCAACAGCGGTGTTTGCCGACGTCACTTCAGCAGCGTCGCCGGTGCCCGCGGTGGTCATCGTCGTATACAGCGTCGCAATCGTGGAGGCCTGCGTGTCAGCGGCTCCGTGTGCGGCGGTCGCGGTGGTCGCGAGCATCGCCGGGTTGCCCGAGTTGGCGCAGGTGGAGACGGCGCAGTCAAGGTTGATGGTGACCGCGGTGTTGCGCTGAGAGAAGTCGGCCGTGTCATTTCCGCCGCCACCCGTCACGACCTTGCTCTGCGTGCCCGCAGTGTACTCGGTCGTCGCGACCGGAGCGACCAGCACGAACGTGTCGTCGCCGGTGCCGCCGTTGAGGATGTCCGACCCCTGGCCCGACCAGATGGTGTCGCCGTTGTTGTTCGCCTTGACGGTGCAAGCGACAGTTCCGCCTGCGAGCGGGCACTTGGCAACAGTCACGTCGTTGCGGATGCTGGTGTTGACCTTGCCTGCGATGCCCGACAGGGTCGAGTCGACGTTGCCCGGGCAGGGCAGCACACCGCCATCCGTGGTGTTGCACGCCGACGGCCCAACGGCATTCATCGAGATGGTCGACGACAGGACGCTCGCGACGCCCGAGTAGTCGACTGCGTCGACGTAGAGGTTCTTCACCGAGCCGCCGTCCACCGCGGTGGTGATGTCGGTCGGGTTGCCGCCGGCGATCCAAACCTTGTTGCCGATCGTGTTCATCTTGAACGTGTCGTTGCCGTCGCCGCCGTAGAGGTACTCGGTGTTGTTCGCCGAAGCGCCGGGAATAAGCATGTCGTCGCCCGCGCCGCCCCAGAGGATGCAGGGCACATCGGTAGCCTGAGCGCATTCGAGGGTATCGTTGACCGGGCTGCCGATGATCACGCCAACGCTGGTGTCGATGTGGTCGGTGACGACCAGGGTATCGGGGACCGTCGCAGGCAGAGCAACAACCTCAGCGACGATGCCAGTGCCGGCGTCCCAGTTCGCGTAGGTGACGGTGGTCCAGTTGTACGTGTGGCCGCTGGCCGCGGTGGTGGTGAGGCCGTAGACGGTGTCCGCAGTATGCGACTGCGGAGTGGTCGACTCGTCGATGGTGTTCACGTCCTCGTCGCCGTAGAGCGTGTCCGCGCCCGAGCCGCCGATGAGGGTGTCGTTGCCGACGCCGCCGTGAACGGTGACCGGGAAGGTCAGCGTCTTGTTGGTCTTGCCCTTCGCGTTGGTCGCGTCAAACGTGTCGTTGCCCGCGCCCAGGCTGAAGCCGAGCGACGGCACCGTGCCCGTGTACGTGATGTAGAGATCGGGGTTGGTCGCAGAGAACGAGATCAGCACGCCCGGGTGGCTGACCGCCGCGTCCTGCCCGACATAGATGGTGTCGCCCACGGTCGAGCTGTTCGAGCCACGGATCTTGAACGAGCCGCCGCCATACGAGCCCCAAACGACCTGCGTGCCGGCGCTGGCGCCGAACAGCGCGGGCGAGACCGGCGCGATGCCCGGAGCAAACGTGCCGTTGTAGTAGTCGAAGATGACGGTGGTGCCGGCGGCGCCCACGGTCAGGACTATCCACTTCACGTTGGAGGCGGTCGCGAAGGTCGCACCGAGCGTGTCGGCGACCGGATAGCCGTTGAGCAGGATCGCGCTGTCCGCCGCGCGGCGCGAGACGACAACCACCGTCTCAGACGCGCCCAGCGTGACGGTCAGCTTGCCGCTCGAAGCGACGAAGGTGCTGTCGGCGGCATTCAGCTTCGTCAGCGCCTGGCCGAGCTCTTCGACTCCCCGGATGTCCCCTGGGTCGTTGGGATTGCTGCTGCGATTGTCTTCAATCTGTCCACAGGCTGCGAGCGCCACCAATACAGCGGCGGCCTTCGCAGTGCTCCTCAAGATCTGACGCATGGTTCCTCCGGGGGGAAACGATTGCGAGGCGTAGCGCCTCTGGCTCTTCGTAGTTTCGACACAAAGACTAAATTTCTTAAGTTCGCGTTGCGAAGAAGCGCTCACGCCTTCTCGCGTCGAGGCTTGAACCGTTCGTGAATTCATCGGAACCGCACACCGCGTGCGCCGCGCGGCTCGTCAATTTGTCTGGCGCCGCTCGCGTCGCGCGTGGGCAGAGGTGCACCGTGGGCACACCCGAGGCTGCTCATGGCTGTTGGCGGGGGCGTTGAAGCGAGGGTCCGGCGGCTCGAAAGAAACAAAAGATCCATCTGATTCACTGATCTCTATCTTGCCCATCGGTGTCAAGCGGCTTCCGAGTGTAATTTTTTGGCGCACCTATCTCTGAACGGCACCCCAGAAATGGCGCCGCATGATCTCCAAACCCATCGCGGCCAGCTCGCGGCCCGCGGCCTGCGACTCGATGCCGCGCGCGGGCCCGGCGCGGCGCCGTTCGATCGCGCCTTCAAAGGCCGACTCGAACGCGGACACGCACTGCTCCGAGGTGAAGCCGGCCACGATGCGCGCGCGCGCCGCCTTGGCGAGGCTCGCGTTCCGCTCGGGGGCGAGCACGAATTGAAGCGCCTCGACATATCGCTCCACTTCATCCGCACCGTGCGGCACGAGCACACCGCAGTCCGGCGAGACCAGCTCGCGCTGGCCGCCCACGTCGGCGACGACGGGGACGCACTCCATCGCCATCGCTTCATAGAGCGAGCGCGCGATGCCCTCGATCTGCGAGGGAGCGTGGAAGACGTCGGCCGCGGCGTAAACGGTGCGCAGCGCCGGCGCGTCGAGCTCGCCCAGGAACACGACGCGCGAGGCGATGCCAGCCGACTGCGCCGCGCGCGCCATCTCCTGCGTGCGGTCCGCGCCGGCCACGGCGAAACGCGCGTCGACGCCGGATGCGACCAGCGCCTTCCAGCATTCGATTGCGAGCAGCGGCCGCTTCTCGGGCGAGACGCGGCCCGCGTAGAGAATCAGCGGCTGCCCCGGCGCGCAGCCGAGCGCCCGCCGCGCCTCGGCGCGATCGATGCGCGCGGGGTCCCACTCGGCGACATCGAGATTGATGGTGATCGCGCGGACCGCGGAGGCCGGCGCGCCGCGCGAGACCAGATCTGCCGCGAGCGCCTGGCTGCTCGCGGCCTGGATATCGAGCCACTCCGCGCTCGCCGCCGAGAGCGCCGCATAGCTTCCATACATCCCCGATTCAAACCAATCGGTGTGCACGTAATCGAGAAAGGCCGTATCCGGATGGCGGCGGCGCAGCCAGGGAAGCATCCGATACGAGGCGAAGGAATGGCTGATGAATACCACCTCGATATGACGCGATTCGATGAGGTGGCTGATATATCGAGGTATCGACGGATAGGGCACGACCCCGGGCGCATAGACGACATCGCTGGTGGCGCGGCGGATCTTGTCCAGCTGCCAATCGGTGCGGTGGATCTCGCTCGAGCAGACGGTGAGCGCGTGTCCGGCCGCGGTGAGGCGCGGGAGGAAATCGAGGTTGAAGGCGGCATATCCGCCCATCGGGAAACCCTGCAGCAGCGCGAGGACGCGGCGGCGGCCGGGCTCGAGCGGGCGCGCAGGGTGGCTGTCGGGGAGCGCGCGCTCGTCGAGCGTTTGCAGGGGCAGCCGCGGCGGCAGCGGATCCATTCCGTGGTCGCCGAGCGAGGCGTCGTCGAGGCCCTGCGCGCGCAGCTGCGCGAGCGCGCGAACCACCGGCGCGTCGGGCGCGCGCATCGCGGCGGCGCGCACGGCCCACGGCTCGCGGATGAGCTGGCCGCCCTGCCCGCTCTGCAGCGCGCGAAACGCGGAGGCGAGCCCCAGCCGGGTGGCGTCGTTCGACTCGCCCTTGTCGGCGAGCGCGGCGCTGCGGAACAGCGCGCAGGTGGCGAGCGCGTCGAGCAGCGAGGTCTTGTGCCCACGCTCGTCGCCGAACGCGACGAAGGCGAGCTGCGGGTTGGTCTCGAGCGCCCACCAGGCCGACTCCAGCGCCATCGGCTCGAGCTGCGTGCCCTCGAGCATGAGCGCGATCGCGGCCCCCTCGGCCTGCGCTTGCGCGACGGCGCGGGCGACCGGATGCACCACGCGCACGTGGCTCCAGGCCTGGCGGGCGAGGCGCGCCCGGCAGGCCGCCGCCGCTGCCGCATCGGGCGCGGCGACGAAGATCGTCAGGGCGAGCGCGGGAGGCGCAGAAGATTCAGACATGGAACAGAGCCTATGTGCTCGCGGCCCGCAGAGCGACAATTCGGCGCGCGCTGTGCGAGAGTGGCGCGATGACGAGCGCGAATCGGAGCGAGGCCAGAGAGAGTGACGACAGCTCGCCGGAGGCGCTGGTGGCGCTCGCCCGCCGCTGGCTCGCCTGCTTTGCGACCCACGATCTCGACGCGCTCATCGCGCTCTACGCCAAGGACGCGCGCCACACCTCGCCCAAGCTGCGCACGCTGCGGCCGGAGACCGGCGGATTTCTCGTCGGGCAGGACGCGCTGCGCGCCTGGTGGGCCGACGCGTTCGCGCGGCTTCCCGGGCTGCGCTACGTCGAGCAGACGCTGACGGCGAACAGCGCGCGCGTGTTCATGGAGTACCGCCGCTGCGTGCCTGGCGAGCCGGAGATGCTCGTCGCGGAGGTGCTCGAGGTGCAGCGCGGCCAGATCGTCGCGAGCCGCGTCTACCACGGCTGAAAGCGCGCACCCGCGAGCTGCGCGGCCTGAATTAGCGGACCTCGATCGCGATGGGCGCGGCGAACGCGATTTCGCCAGCGCCGTCCTGCGCGCGCGCGAAGAGCTGCACGCGGTGCCGGCCCACGCCGAGCGGGCCAAGCCAGAGCTGCGCGCGGAAGCGGCCGGCGCGCGCGCTCTCGCGATCGTCGGGCTGGAACGCGGGGACGCGGCGGCCGTCGATGTCGAGCACCACGTCAGCGCGGCGCTCGTTCGCATCGAGCGCGCGGCCCTGAACATCGAAGAGCGCGTCCCCCTCGAGCAGCAGCACCGCGCGCGCGTCGGCTGCGGGCGGGCCGCCGTTGAGCGAATCGATTCCCGCGCGGATCGATTCCGACGAGGTAGGGAGCGGCTGCGCGCGATCCTCGCGCCAGACGCTCCAGCGCAGCTTCTCCATCCACGCGGCCCCCGCGCGCACGCTCGCGGGGTCGACCGCGAGCTGGCGCAGCGTGCCGTCGGGCTGCAGCGCCGCAGTGCGCGCGAACCAGGCGAGCAGCCGGTGCTCGCTGCGCCGGATTGGCCCGAGCGCGATGGCCTCGCGCGCGCCGGTGAGCGCGCCCCAGCCGATGCCGGCCGCGAGCGCAAGCGCGAGCCCATCGCGCGAGCGCGGCGCGCGTTCGAGATCGATCAGCGTGATCCAGAGCCCGGCCGGCACGGTGGCGAGGATGCAGACGTAGCGTGCATTGAGCAGATCGTGCCAGTCGCCCGAGGTGCGGCCCGCCGCGAGCAGGAGCGCCGCGCCCAGGCCAAAGACGAGCAGGCCCGGCCCGAGCGCGTCGCCCCGCAGCCGCAGCCGATCCGACGCGAGCGCGAGCAGCAGCACCAGCGCGCACGCGAGCATCCCGGCGCCTTCGAGCGTGGCCAGCGCGGGCGTGCCGCCGAGCGCGCTGCCGAGGAAGAGCAGCAGATTGGCGAGGCGCGCCTCGAGCGGAATCGCGGCCGCCTCGTGCGGCAGGCCCCAGAGGAGAAACAGCGCCGCGATGGCGGAGGCTGTGCCCAGCGCGATCGGCACGAACCGCTCGCGATCGTCGGCGTTGCGCGGCGTCACCGGCGCGAGCCACCACTGCGCGAGCGCCGCGGGAAAGACGGCGATGCCGGCGCCCCAGCTCGCGCAGGCGAGCAGGCCGAGCGCGCAGCTGCCGAGCACGCGCCCGCGCTTCGCTCCGCTGCCGAGCACGACCAGCGCGCCGATCGCGAGCGCGAGGCAGACGTACGCCTGCACCGCCCAGCCCCAGAGCAGCCCGTCGAGCTGGCGCAGGTTGGCGAACGCGAGCGCGATGGGCACCATGCCGAAGAGATCCCGCGCGCGCGTCCGGCCGGGCATCCGCGCGAGCGCGAGCAGCGCGATGCAGAGCGCGACGAGCAGCGCGCTGGTCCGCATCGCCCAGCGGTTGTCGAAGCCGCTCAGCGAATCGAGCGCATAGAGAAGGAGGCGCGGCACTACCAAGCGATGCTCGTTGTAACGCGCGAACACGTCGGCGAAGTGGAGCTGGCCGAGCCGCAGCTGCACCAGCTGGCCCAGGTGGTCCCACTCGTCCTGAATCGGAACGCAGACGCCGTACGCGAGCACGAACGCGAGCGGCAGGAGCGCGATGCCCAGGTTGAGCGCCAGCGCAGCAGGGCGCGCGAGACGGAAACGCGGCTTCATCGAGCGGCTCTCTACCATGCGGGCGCGCACACGCCGCGCGCGCGGCCTCGCGCTTGGGGTATCGTCCCGGGCCTTGCTGCACTTCGATCGGAGAGCTGCGTGACCCACTCGATGCGCCGTGCGCTGTCGCTCGCCTCGCTGGCCCTGTTCGTCTCGCTCGGGTGCAGCAACAAGCTGCTCGGCATCGCGGGGAGCATCGTGGTCAACCCGACCACGCTCGATTTCCCCTCGGCGGGCGTGGGCTCGCTGCAGAGCATCGTGGTGAGCATCTCCAACACCGGCAGCGCGCCGCTGACCATCACCGCGGTCAAGGTCTCGAGCGACCCGAACCACGAGCTGGCCACCTCGAACGTGCTCACCACCGACTGCGACGGCGCGCCGCGCACGGGCGGCTCGCAGCTGCTGCCGGGCGACTGCGCGCGCTTCTCCGCCGTCTGGACGCCGACCGCGGTCCACGCCGCCGCGGGCGCGTTCGAGATCGATTCAACCGACTCGCAGAGCTCGGTGATCACGCTGCCGGTGAGCGGCCAGGTGATCGTGCCGGGCTGCGTGCCGAACTGCAGTGGGACGCAGGCCTGCTGCGACCTGACCTGCGTCGATACGCTGAGCAACCCCGAGCACTGCGGCGGCTGCTCGCCCTGCGCCGGCGGGCAGCTCTGCAGCAACGGCATCTGCCAGACGGAGATCGACGACGCCGGCACCGACGCGGGCACCGACGCCGGACAAGACGCGGGGCCCGATGCGGGCAGCGACGCGGGCAGCGACGCGGGCAGCGACGCGGGCACGGACGCGGGCACGGACGCGGGCAGCGACGCGGGCCTCGCGCCCTCTTCCTGCGGAAGCCAGACGGTGACCGCTGCGCTCACCGGCTTGCGCTGGGAGATGCCCTGCGAGAGCGGCACCGAGAGCGGCTGCGGCTGCCTGGTCAGCTCGTCGTCGACGCCGCTGATCAAGACCGCCGTGCTCGACGCGGGCACGAGCACCACGCAGTTCCAAGTGACGCTGCGCTTCCGCGGCGAGGTCGAGCAGAAGAGCTACAGCGGCGGCACCACCGACGGCGGAATGTGGCAGGTCGGCGGGACCGTCTGCACGTCCGGCGGCGACAACTCTGTCGACGGCTCGCCCGCGTGCTCCGACGGGTACAACGACTACTCGCTCACCATCTCGTCGCCGCCGCAGCTCTACTATCTGAACTCGGGCACCTCGGGCTTCACCGCGACGTTCCCCATCGACGAGACGAAGACGCTGCCCATCGACGCGAATGCGACGGTGCGCCTCTACGCAAACGCGGTCGACGGCGCGGAGAAGGCAAACTGCAGCGCGACCGATGGCGGCCCGGTGCTGGTCCCGGGCGTCTCGCCCTACCCGGCGGCGTTCGACGGGCAGTTCATCGAGATGGACGTGGTCTCCGTCGCCGCGCCCGCGGGCCCCGACGCGGGCGTAAGCTGCGCGGTCAACAACGGCGGCTGCGCGGTCAACGCGAGCTGCACCGACCTCGACGCGGGCGTCGTCCATTGCGCCTGCCCGCAGGGGCTGGCCGGCGACGGCTGCTCGTGCGGCGCAGCGGACGCAAACTGATGCCCGCTCGACGGACCGCGCTGGTCACCGGCGCCTCGTCGGGGATCGGCCGCGAGTTCTGCAACGTGCTCGCGGAGCGCGGCTGGAATCTGGTGCTGGTGGCGCGCCGCGAGGACCGCCTGCTGCGCGCGAAGGGCGAGCTGGGGGCGCGCTTCGCGAAGCAGCCGGTGCAGGTCGATGTGCTGCGCGCCGACCTTGCGCTCCCGGCCGATCGCGCGCGCGTGACCGACGCGCTCGAGCGCCACTCCGTGCGCTTCTTGATCAACAACGCCGGCCTGCAGGCGCGCGGCGAGTTCGGCCGCGTCGACTTCGCCCGGCTGCAGCCGCTCATCGACGTGAACGTCACCGCGCTCGCCGAGCTCAGCCACGCGGCGGTCGGGCATTTCCGCAAGCTCGGCGGCCCCTGCCACCTCATGAACGTCGGCTCGGTCAACTCGTTCATCGCCACCGGCGACTCCGCGACGTACTCGGGCACCAAGGCGTTCGTGAAATTCCTCACCGTCGCGCTCGCCGAGGAGCTGCGCGACACCGGCATCACCTGCACCTGCTTCTGCCCCGGAGGCACCGAGTCGGAGATGCTCGGCACCTCGGGCATGCAGATCAAGGCCGGGCAGGAAAAGCTGATGATGCGCGCCGACCAGGTCGCGCGGCTGGGCATCGACGCGGCGCTCGCCGGGCAGACGCTCGCGGTGCCCGGACTGGGCAACCGATTGAGCGTGCTCTTCTCGCGCCTGCTCGGCGAGCGCGCCGCGACGCGCATCTCCACCAAGATCATGCGCCGCGTGGTGGTCGAGAAGAGCGGCTAGCGCGCTCCGCAGCGCTCAGTCGTCGAACGGCCAGGCGCAGCCGACGATGGTCCAGCGGTCGCTCCACTGCAGCATCATCCCGCTCGGGTAGCTGCGCCCGTCGTCGGGATGCACCTCGACGCGGCCGCCGGGGAACGTCGCGCGGACGGTGGCATTCTTCCGCTGGGGGCCGTCGCTCGCCGCTTCTTTCAGGATCTGCTTCTTCGCACGCTGGTGCAGCATGAGAGCGCTCCTTTCGAGAAACTGCAGCCAACCGCAGCTTCGAACTCCACATCACGCTGCCCGAGACCCCCGAGGGCGAGCAGGCCGCCCACTTCGCGGCGGCCCAGGAGAAGATGGACCCGATCTGGAAAGCCGCGGTGGACGCGCGGCGGGCCAGCGCGGTTTCCGCGGGATAGCGCGGGCCGGCGCGCGCTGCGTTTTGCGCCACAGCCCAAATTGGATACCGTGGCGCAATGCGAACCTCAGTGAAGAAAGAGTTCACTTCGTTCAGCGTCAGCTTTGAAGGTCGAATTCACTTCATGTACGGGGACATCAAGAACCTCGTCACCACCGGCGTCGGCAATCTCATCGACCCGATCGAGCTCGCGCTCCCGCTGCCTTGGCTTCATGCGGACGGGACGGCCGCGACCCAGGACGAGATCACCGCCGAATGGAACGCAGTGAAGGCGCGCAGCGATCTGAACCACAAGAAGGTAAAAGCCTACGAGAAGATCACCAAGCTGCGGCTCGAGAACGACCCCATCGACGAGCTGATCAGCGAGAAGGCCAGCGCGATTGAAGCGCGGCTGCGCAAGAACTATCCCAAATATGATGAATGGCCGGCCGATGCGCAACTCGGCATTCTCTCCATGTCCTGGGCGATGGGGGCGGATTTCCATTTCCCACATTTCAAGAAGGCGGTGAATCAAGACCCGCCCGACTTCGCTGCTGCCGCGGCCAACTGCCATATGAACGACAGCGCCAATCCCGGGCTGAAGCCGCGCAATGCGGCCAACAAACTGCTGTTCTCGAATGCAGCCGCGGCCGCGAAGAACCATGCCGATCCCGAGACGCTCTACTATCCGAATGCATTTGACCAAGGCCCCGCCGCGGCGGTCCTGCCCGAGCGAGCTGGCGTGCTGCTCGGCGACTCTGGCGCTCCGGCGATCCAGTCGCGGCCGCCCGATCTATCGCTGACCGCGACGCCCGCGATTCCAGACGGCGCAAAGCACCTCCACGACTCGGTCGAGCTGCAGGCGGGCGGCAATGTCATCCTGCATTGGAGCTGCCCGGACGCCGCGGGCGTGCGCTTGCACCCGATGGAGCTGGAGGTCAAAGGCGGCACCGGCGAGCAGCCGTTCCGCGTCGACGCGACCACCTTGTTCTCGGCAGAGGCGCTCGATGAATCGGGCGCGGTGATCGCGCAGGCGGAGCTGCTGGTCGCGACCCACGAACCGACCGCGTGCTACTCGCCGCACGCCACGGTCGCGGCCGCCCCGGCGCCCGCGGTGCAGGCCGACGCGCATATCTTCGACGCGACCGGGCTCACCTGGTGGAAAGACGACCTTTGCCACCTGGCGGCCACCCAGCAGGACGATGCGCGAAAGAAGAACCTCTCTCTCGCCTACGGGCTGCGCATGTACAAGGAGCTGCTCAAATGGGAGCTCACGGAGACGAAGCCCGGCTCAGGCACATATGACGGCTGCGTCTACTCAGCAGAGGGCTCGCCAGCGCTCTACACCACGCTGCGGAAGGACTTCATCGAAGACGGCTACGTCGAATGGCCGGGCACTCTTCCCTTCCTGCCCCCGGACGCGAAGACGCGCACGATCAAGAAGCAGGACTATTCACTCGTCAAAGCCTATGGCGTGAATTGGATCCTGTCGGGCGCGACCAATTGCACCTGTTCGCAGCTCGCGGCCCTGGTCGCGGCTCAGCCAGACGGCAAGTTCTATGTCCGCAAGAAGAAGGGAGAGGCACCGCTCGCCTACGATGTATTTGGCGAGTCGGCGAAGATTCCGCTCGATGCGCCCTCGAAGGAAAAGCTTTCGCTGTGGAAGATCTTCGAGGGCGCATTCGCGCAGGCCCGCAAGACCACGCTGGGCAAGGCGGTGGTCTTTTCCGACCTCGCCAAGGGCCCATATCAAGCGCTGCAGCTGCTCGGCCTCGGGACCTATCTAGGAAAAGGCGAGCCGTCCAACGACGACGAAAACCTGCGCCTGGCCCGATTGGGCGATCACGGGTCCAGCACCGGGCATGCGTTCCTGGTCGGAGACGTGATCTACAAAGTTGAGTTTGCCCCCAAGTCGAGCAAGGGAAAAAAGGGCGAGACCATGCGAGTCCTGCAGTCGTCGTTTGCCAAAGGCGATGGAGAGCTCTTGCCCATGAAAGGTGGAATCGATTTCCAGGCGAAGTCGCTCAGCGCCGGGGACTGCGATGCATTGATTGCCGACGAGAAGACGTTCCTCGACAAGGTCGATCGATTCCACGCCATCAAAGCGGAAGATACGCTCTGGTTTGACGACCAGAAGCGCAAAGTACACTCCATCGAGGTCTATCGCATCGTGCAGTTCTCGGCGAATACACATCTTCAAGAAAACCTGACGCCAATTGCCGGCAAGTTCTATACGGCCGGCGGAAAAGTCGACGACGCGACGACGAAGAAATACGCCGCGATCAATGGCGTGTCGCGCGAGCAGCAAATCGGCAAGAACAGCGTCGTCTTTGCGAGGTTCTATGCTCATTCCGATGGTTAGTCTGCTGGCCGCCGCGTTCCCTGCCATGAGCGCGCCCGCGCGCGATTATCATTTGATTGGATTCAATCCAGACGGACAGCTTGTCTATTCGATGATGATCAGCTGCGATGCGGAAGACGCAGTGTTCGGGTTCCTTGTCGTGGCCGACGAGAAAGGCAACCCGGTGCGCAAGGCCGCGCTGGGCAACAACCAGGTAAAGCAGCACCAGTGTCGCGCGGGAGAGGCGCTCGAGGCACAAGCGGAGAGCCGCGCGGTGGGCGAGCAACTCTCGTTGAAGGCGACGTGGGCCAAAGAGGTGAAGCTCGACCAGCCGCATCGCTTCGAGGGGCCGAATGGCGCATCGCTCGAGCTGACCGCGACCGACGATCCCGACAAGGGCTGCCAGCTCTTTGCGACCTGGACGCAAGGCGGCCGCTCCACGACCGGCCTGCTCGCGCGCGATCGTTCCCAGGAGGACAACGGAGGGTGCGCCAGCTCGACGGCTGAAGTGGTGTTCCGCGCCGACGGCGGGCGCGCGGCAGTGGCGTGGAACATCGACCTCGCGGAGGTGCCCGGATACCTCGCCTATGTCTCCGCGCGAGACCTCGCGTCGGTCGAACTGCTCGACGCGGGCGCGGGCAAGAAGGCCGTGGCGGATTTCGCCGCGACCGCTGCTGGCGCGGGTTTCCGCGTCGGCGATACGAAGACGGCGCGTGCGAAGCGGACCGAATCTGCAGTCTATGCGCGCAAGGGATTCGAGGCCGAGGCGCGCGAGCTGGCCAGGCTGGTGGGCGCGAAGGAAGTCGGCGTGCTCGATTGGAATACCTGCTGCGCCATCTCCGTGGCGCTCGCCCGGTAGCGCGGTCTTTAGCCTCCTCACTTTCCCGCGCGCGCGGCGAGGTGCGCGGGATAGCGATCGCCGACGATCTCGATCTGCGCGAGCGCATCGCGGATGCGAAGGAGTTCGCTCTCGGTCAACTCGACGTCGGCGGCGGCGCAGTTCTCCTGCATGCGATGCACCTTGGTCGTGCCCGGAATCGGCGCGATCCAAGGCTTCTGCGCGAGCAGCCACGCGAGGGCGATCTGCGCCTGCGTCGCCTGCTTCTGCGCCGCGAGCGCGCCGATGCGTTCGACGAGCGCCTGGTTCGCCTCGCGGGACTCCGTCGAGAAGCGCGGGACGATGTTGCGGAAGTCGTCCTTCTCGAACGTCGTGCTCGCGTCGATCTTCCCGGTCAGGAAGCCCTTGCCGAGCGGGCTGAACGGGACGAAGCCGATCCCGAGCTCCTCGCACACCGGCAGGATCTCTTTCTCCGGTTCGCGCCACCAAAGCGAGTACTCGCTCTGCAGCGCCGCCACCGGCTGCACCGCGTGTGCGCGGCAAATCGACTGCACGCCCGCCTCCGACAAGCCAAAGTGCCTGACCTTCCCCTCGCGGATCAGCTCGCGGACGGCGCCGGCGACCTCCTCCATCGGCACGTTGGGGTCGACGCGGTGTTGATAGAAGAGATCGATCCGATCGGTCTTGAGGCGCTTGAGCGACGCGTGCGCGACCTGGCGAATCCGCTCCGGCCGGCTGTCCATTCCCGCTTTGGAGTCGCCGCCGCTGAAGCCGAACTTCGTGGCGATGACGACCTGATCGCGGATCGGCGCGAGCGCCTCGCCGACGAGCTCCTCGTTCGTGAACGGGCCGTAGGCCTCGGCCGTGTCGAAGAAGGTGACGCCATGCTCGAACGCCGCGCGGATGAGCGCGATCGCGGCAGGCTTCTCCATCGGATGTCCGTACGCAAAGCTGATGCCCATGCAGCCCAAGCCGATGGCCGAGACCTCGAGCCCGCTCTTTCCCAAGTTGCGCTTCTTCATTTTCGCATCCTCCTCACGTCGCTGCTTTCGGAGCGAGCTCGCCGAACCCGTCGGAGGCGGTGACGCGTCCATCCATCGGGAAGTCGCTTGCCTGCGCTGAGCGGGCGCCCGATCGCCCCGCCGATCGGTCCGGCACCGATGACCACGACGTTGCTCATGGCGATCTCTTCTCGCTCGAGGGCGCGGCTTCTGCCTGCCGCGCCCGGTACTGCTCGTCGGTCACCTTCTCCATCCACTCGACGGCCTTTCCGTCGAGCGACTCCTGAATCGCAATGTGGGTCATCGCTGTCGTCGGCGAAGCGCCGTGCCAGTGCTTCTCGTTCGGGCCGACGGTCACCACATCGCCGGGGCGGATCTCTTCGATCGGACCGCCCCAGCGCTGGTGCAGCCCGCAACCGAAGGTCACGATCAACGTCTGCCCGAGCGGGTGCGTGTGCCAGTCGCTCCGCGCGCACGGCTCGAAGGACACGTAGGCGCCACCGGCGCGCGCGGGAGCGCTCGGTTGAAAGAGCGGGTCGAGGCGCACCCGCCCGGTAAAGTGCTCCTGCGGCGCAGGCAGCGATGGGCGCGATCCATTTCGGGAGATGGTCATGGTGCTTGCTCCGGTTCCTGGGTTCGGGTTCACGGCTCTTGTCGTGTAGAGCGGAAGTCGATCGTCGTGTGGAGCTTGTACGGCTTCAATCTCCACGCGCAGCGCTCGGAGAGGGCGCGCACCGCGTGCTTCGTCGCTGCGCCTTTCGCCGCGAGGAGCCGGGGCGCCGCTTCACTACCCCGCTGCTGGCGCCGGGGATGACGACGACCTTGCTGTGGATGTTCTCGCTCAGGGCGGGCCTCCGCTCCGCCGGGGCTGCGAGCCCATCGGCGTGTCGTGCTCGAGGAGTAAGCCTCGCGCGCGAGGAGCGAAAGGCATATGAACCGCAAGGCCTGTTTAGAAAAACTTCACGAAGTGCCCGCGGCGGTCTCGCGGGCGACATCGACGAACGCCCGGAAGGCGGACGAGATCTGCGCGCGGCTCGGGAAGTAGAGAAACAGGCCGGGCACTTTCGGCGCGTAGGCCTCGAGCACCAGGCGCAAGCGGCCGCGCGCGAGCTCGTCGGCGATCGTCGGCTCCAACGTGTAGAGGAGACCGACGCCGGCGATCGCGGTCGCGCGCCGCAGCGCAGGATCGTTGGTGGTGATCGGGCCGCGCACGGGCACGCGCCAGCTCTTCTTTCCGCGCTCGAGCTCCCACGCGAACAGCTCGCCGGTGCGCGCGCGCCGCATTCCGATGCAGTCGTGCTGCAGCAGATCCTGCGGCTTCTGCGGCACCCCGCGGCGCTTGAGATAGGCGGGCGAACCGGCGACGACGAGGCGGCACGGAGGAGAGAGCCGGACGTGCACCATGTCGCGGTCGATCGCCTCGACCAGGCGGATGCCCGCGTCGAAGCCCTGTGCGACCATGTCGACGAGGCCCTCGTCGACGCTGACGTCGACCTCGACCTTCGGGTAGCGCGCGGCGAAGCGCGGCAAGACGCGCGCGAGGGCGAGCGGAACCGCCGCGGCGGGCACGGTGAGCCGCAGCCGGCCGGACACCTCTCCGGGGCGAGCAGTTGCGGTCTTCAGCGACTCGAGCGCCTGCTCGATGGCGGGTCCGGCATGCGCGAGGAGGCGCTGCCCGGCTTCCGTCAGGGCGACGCTGCGCGAGGTGCGCGTGAGGAGCCCCACGCCGAGCCGCGCCTCGAGCTGGCGGACCGACTGGCTGAGGGCGGAGGTCGAGACTCCGAGATCGCGTGCGGCGGCGGCGAAGCCGCGGCGCCTGGCGACCGCGAGGAATGCGTGAAGTGCGTTGAGGGGCGTGGATGCCATCGTGAAGAGTTTCTACATGAAGGTCCGCCGCGCGAGGTGGCATCAGCCATCCGAACGACGCCGCCGTCTCGATGCGCTTGGCGAGACGACTAGAAGAAGGCGCAGCGCCGCACGGTGCGCGTCATCCGCGGCGCGAGGGGCGCGTAGGCCAGGCCGGCGCCCGCCGATTACAGTGCAGCTCGTTTTTTTGCATTTTTGTCGATGACAACGCGCGCCCTGCTCCATCGTTTCCCGCGAGCTGCCCGCTGAGGAGCCCGGGGGAAATCGCCATGAGCGGCGCGTGGGCAAGACCGCCCGAAACCCGTCGTGCACGAAGAGCCACTCGTTGGCGTTGTTCTTCGGCCCGTTGCGCGCCGGGCCCCCGCAAGCGACGGTGGTCGACGCCGCTGCGCATGAAGGAGTTCGGCGACCAGCTGCTCGCCCTCCGGCTGGGAATCATCCGCGCGCTGCATCTCGAGGGCGGGCCGGAGGCGAGCCTCACGGTTCATGGGCCGGGAGTCGATATCGATCGCAACGGCTGCGCAGGTGCAAACAGCCGTGAAACGGCCGCTGCCCTGGAACGCGGCAACCGGACAATCCGAAATCAGGGCGAAGTGGCCGGAGCCGCCCTGTAAGCCGGGGGCTCGTTTCGTTGTCCGCCGTTGTCCGCGCAAGACGGACAAACCTAGACAAATCGATAGCTTCGCTAGCGACAAGGGCGATCGGTGTTCGGCCAGATCGGTACATTTCGCGGGGAGAACGGCCATAAAACGGCCACCGTCGTTTCTCCTCCGCGGAGCGTGGCACCTCCGGGTGCGGATAGCCGCGCGCTGTCGCGGTCACCTTCTTCTTCGGCTGGGTACTTAGGGGAGCGCACGACAACGCTTCTCCTGGGAGTCCCTCATGCTCGCCGCTCTTGTTGCCCTGATCCTTGCCGCGCCCGCGCCGGAACACACTCCTTCGATTCACACCGCTGCCGAGGCGCCTGCGGCCGCCGCATTTGCCGTCCACGTCAGCGGCGCGGGTCCGGACGTGCTGCTCATCCCCGGACTCGCCTGCTCGTCGGAGGTCTGGGATCCCGTCGTTGCTCACCTCGCGAAGAGCCATCGCGTGCACGTGTTCATGCTCGCCGGATTCGCGGGGCAGCCGCGCCTGCCCGCGGACGCGCCGATGGTCGCCACCGTTCGCGAAGCCCTTGCGCGCTACATCGTGGAGAACAAACTCGAGAAGCCTGTTGTCGTCGGGCATAGCCTCGGCGGCGTGCTCGCTCTCTGGCTCGCGGCAGAGAAGCCCGAGCTCGTCGGCGGCGTCGTCGCGGTCGATGGCGTCCCCTTTCTGCCGGCGCTGTTTGATCCTTCGGCCACAGCGGATTCGGCGCGGGGGCAGGCGGAGGCGATGCGCGCGCAGATGCGCCAGCTGACGCAGGCGCAGTACGCTGCGAACAGCAGGATGTCGGTCGCAAGCATGGTGAAGGCCGAGGCGGACGTCGATCGCATCGCGGCTTGGGGCGCGCGATCCGATCCAAGCGCAGTGGGAGACGCAATGGCCGAGCTGATGACGACGGATCTCCGCCCGGCGATGGCCCGCGTGACTGCGCCGGTGCTCGAGCTGGCAGCGGCCGATTTCGCTCGCGATGACGAGAGCCGCAAGGAGATTGCTGCGCGCTACGAATCCCAGCTCGCGAAAGCGCCGCACCACCGCGTGATCCTCGCCACCCACGCGCGCCACTTCATCATGATGGACGATCTGCCGTTTCTCCTCGCGCAGCTCGATGGATTCCTTGCGGAGAAGCGCTAGCCATGGAAGCGGCGCTGCAGCTCGAGGTATCCGCGGCGGCGGGTGGAGATCGCTCCGCCTACGGCCGGCTCGTGAATCGGCACCAGAACCTCGTCTCGTCGATCGCGCTCGCCATCGTGGGCGATGTGGCGACGAGCGAGGACGTGGCCCAGGATGTCTTCATCCATGCCTGGAGTTCGCTCTCCACGCTGCGCAACCCGCACAGCTTCCTTCCCTGGCTGCGGCAGCTGACGCGCAACCGCGCGCACAAGCAGCTCGAGGCGGGCGGGCGCAGGCCCTGGACGCTCGCGCGAGAAGAGAGCCTCCTCGCCGAAGCTGCCGACGCGCGCCCCTCGGCGGAGAGCGCCCTCGCCAGCGAGGAGCAGCGCCGCGCGCTCGCCCGCGCACTCGAGGAGCTGCCCGACGAGCAGCGCGAGGTCCTCGTCCTCTACTACCGAGAAGACAAGAGCGCGCACCAGGTCGCCGAGCTTCTCGGACTGAGCGACGACGCGGTGAAGAAGCGTCTCTCGCGAGCTCGAGCGCAGCTGCGCGAGGACATCCTCTCTCGATTCGAAGAGACGGCAGCGGAAACGCGCCCCGGAGAGACATTCTCTGCAGCAGTCCTGGCGGGCCTGCCGACTGCGGGGACGGCAGCGGTGCCTGCGATGGCGGCGAAGCTCGGCAAGGGCGCTCTCCTCAAGGCCGCGATGGTCGTCGGCGGCGGTCTTGCGGGTCCGACCAGCGGCCTCGGCGCCATCGCTTTCGCGACGTGGAAGGCCGCGCGGAACATCCGATCGGCGAGCGCGCGCCGCGAGCTGATTCTCTCTGGCGTTGTGCAAGCGCTGCTCTGCATCGGCTGGATCGCGCTCTACTCCTGGCTCGATCGGCTCCAGAGCCCCTGGCCGGGATTCATCTCGTTCCTCGTATTCGCGGCCGCGCTAAATGCCGTCGTGTTCGGCTGGACGCGGCGCATAGCGCTTGCAGACGCGCGGCGAGAAACCGACCTGTCCGCGAGTCCGGGCTATCGCCGTGGAATGCGATTTGGCATCGCCGGCGCGGTATTGGGCACCACCTGCGGCCTCGCGGGTGCGCTCTCGCATCTGCTCACGCGGCTGCACTAGAAAATGCGCGTGGCGCGCATGTGCCCGCTCGCCACACGGAGCAGCGGCGACGCGGCATGGACGCGACGTCTCCGCGACATAGAGTCCGTGCTGCACTAATTGAGCGCATGCGCCAGAGATGCCACGGCGACTCGCGCGTCGTGCCGGTGCTCGATCCGCTGCTGCCGATCCTCAATGCCTGGAAGCTCGCGAGCGGCGGCGAGGGGCTCGTGATCCAGCCGCTGCGAACGGACGGGAAGAAGATCGATAAGGCCACGCCCGGCACCTACCTGCGCGCGGCGCTCGCCGAGCTGAAGCTCGAGCAGCCTGGTCTCGGCTGGTACGAGGCGACGCGGCACACGTTCGCGAGCCAGTGGGTGATGTCGGGCGGCTCGATCGAGAAGCTGAAGGAGATGCTCGGCCACTATTCGGTGGTGATGACCGAGAGGTACGCGCATCTGCGGCCGGAGTTGTTCACGGCAGCGGACCTCGCGACCATCCAGCTCGACTTCGCTCCCGGCAAAGGCAAACCGACCAAGCTCAACACCGCACGGCAAGCACGCACCGGGTAGCTGATTCTTCTGCGCTCAGGTGTCCAACGCCGCCGGCGCCGAGAGCGCATCAAGGATCTGCTTGGCGACGAAGAGCGCCGGCCGCGTGGACTTCTCGACTCGGTGCAAGATGCCAGCTTCCTCGAGCTTCCTGACGTTCAGCGCCGCCCCGCGCGGAGTCATCTCGAGGAGTTGCTGCGCGCGGCTGAAGGTCATGTACGGCGACGTGAAGAGCTCGTCGATCAGCTTGAGCAGCACCGCGGGCACGCGCTTGGAATGAAACTGCTCGTGCAGACGCTTGCGCAGATCCTGCAGCCGCGCCGCGCGCTCGCTCGCATCCCGCGCTTGCTGAGCCACACCCACGAGAAAGAAGTCGAGCCAGTCGCCCCAAGCGCCATCGCGGGTCACAGCGAGGAGCAGCTCGTAGTAGCGGCGCCGGTGGCGCTCGAAATATTCGCTCAAGTAGAGCAGTGGGTGCGGAAGCACACCCTCCGTGCAAAGCAACAACGCGAGGAGCAGCCGCCCCAGTCGCCCGTTGCCGTCGATGAATGGGTGGATGGCCTCGAACTGGTAGTGGATGATCGCGAGCCGCACGAGCAGCGGCAGATCGCTGTCGGCGTGGATGAACTTCTCGAGACGATCGAGCGCGATGCGCATCTCCGGCAACGGAGGAGGAATGTAGGTCGCCTCGTGGATTTTGAAGCCAGGCGCTCCGATCCAGTTCTGGATCTGGCGGAAGCGTCCCGCCGCCGCGCCGGGGCTGTCACCCATGAGAATTCCATGCATCTCGAGCAGCAGATTTAGGCTGACCGGATGGGTCTTGCTCCGCTCGAGGCCGTGATCGAGAGCGGCCACGTAGTTGGACACCTCGCGGGTGTCGTGCGTGCCCTGCGTTGGGATGGCTTCGAAAAGGAAAAGGTCTGACAGCGTGGCCTGCGAGCCCTCGATCTTGCTGGAGAGCACAGCCTCGCGGCTCACGAACGGTCGAATGAGAAGATGCGGATTGGCGAGCCCGCCGCCGAGGCCGCCCAGCCTGCCGAGCTCGCGCGCGGCCTCCTCGGTCCGCTTGAGGAGCTTGGCGTCGATGGTGATGTGCGGAGGGAGCTCGCCGGGGATGAACGCCCAGGCGCCTTCCTGGACAGAAATCAGCCGGCCCGATGATTGGGGGGAGAGGTCGGCGGGGCGAAGCATGATGGTACTCAGCTACATCATCGTCATCGCGAATGCTACTGAATGGACAAAAAGTATCACTCCGCAATTCGAACGATACTTGTCTACCAGTGTGAACAGTTTTCCCGACCACAGAAGCAACAGCGTTGAGCAACTGCCGGTTGTTTCGTTCGTCTACATCTTGCGTTGCGGCCCATGCAGCAGTCGGTACAAACAGCCATAAAACGGCCACTGCCCGGAAAAACACCAACATAACCATCTGAAATCAGGGCGAAGTGGCCGGAGCCGCCCTGTAAGCCGGGTTTTGTCTCCCCGCCTCCTTGCGTCAGCGGGGGAGGCGAACATTCATCTAGGAGCTGCATTGCTGCAGCCCTCGAGCGAGCAACCCGGGAGCGCGGCGGGCCGCCGCTGCTACTTGCGTAGCTGCTCCCCTATTCGCCCTTGCGCCGGGTGGGGCTTGCCGTGCCGCTGGTGTCACCACCAGCGCGGTGCGCTCTTACCGCACCGTTTCACCCTTACCTGCCGCGGTGGGTTGCGGCAGGCGGTCTATTTTCTGTGGCGCTATCCCGCGAGTTACCTCGGCTGGTCGTTAACCAGCACCCTGCCCTATGGAGCCCGGACTTTCCTCCCGCGCGCCTTGTGCCTGCACGCGCCGGCGTCCGCCCAGGCGGCTCCGACCGCGCGGGGATGTAGCAGAGCGCTGGCAGCGAGTCACGCCAATCGCGCTCGCGAGAGCGCGCGGCGGCACTACATCTTCTCGTCGATGGCGCGGTTCGACATCTCGTCGGCGAGCGTGTTCTCCTCGCGAGGGACGTGGCGCAGCGTGAACTTGTCGAACTTGCGCAAGAGCGCCTGCGCCTCGGCGAAGAGCGGCTTGAGGCCCTCGTTCTTCACCCGGTAGTCGCCCTTGAGCTGCTTGATCATCAGCTCGCTGTCGGCGCGCACGTCGATCTCGCGCGCGCCCATCTCGAGCGCCCCGCGCAGGCCGAGGATGACGCCGGCGTACTCGGCGATGTTGTTGGTCTCGCGGCCAATGTACTTGCCGAGGCGCTTGAGCACGCGGCCCTGCGCGTCGACGATCACCGCGCCCGCGCCCGCAGGGCCAGGGTTTCCGCGCGAGGCGCCGTCGGAGAACATCCGCACGCGATGCGCCGGACTCGCCGGCGCGGCGTGTCTCGTCGCAGCCGCCGAGGCAGGAGCCGCGGCAGAGCGCGCAGGATGCTTGGGACTCAAATCATTGGCACTCAACACATCTGCACGTGGCCGGTGCAGCGGGGCGGCGGCCACCGGCGCGCTCGCGCGTGGGGCCGCGTGGCTCGCGGGCGCAGCCGGCGCGGACGCGGGAGGCAGCGGCCGCTGCAGGGCCATCGCCACGCCGCGCAGCAGGCGCTGGGCCCGCTCGCGCGTCATCCCGGGGAGCGCCGCGCAGGTGGCGGCGAGCTCTTCGTGATCGGCGATGGCGCGCAGCAACACATCCGGCGTGATCACGACGGGGGTCGGCTCATGGCTCACGGGGTCTCCAACTTCGCCCGGCAGCGGCGCGTCTTGCGCTCCGCTGCCGGCGAGGCGGCGCTGCTTCAAAGGCCTACGCTTCCGCCGCGGGCGCTGCCTCGACGGCGGCGTAGATGAAGCGGTAGCAGCTCGGGCAGGTCTGGATCTCCTGGCCCGTGCGGAGCAGGTTCGCCATGTGCGGCGGGATGTTCATCTGGCAGCCCTTGCAGGTGCCGCCCACCACCGGCGCCACCGCGACACCGCCGCGCTGCTTGCGGATCTTCTCGTAGCGCGACATCAGGCTCTTCTCGACCTTGGCGACCACGCCCTCGCGCGAGGACTGCAGCGCCTCGATCTGCGCCTGCGCCGCGGTCAGCAGCGACTGGATCTCCTGGCCCTCGCGCGCGGCGACCTGCTCCTTCTCCGCGAGCGCAGCCTCCGCGTCGACAGCAGACTTCTTGAGCTCCTCGTACTCGGCGAGCAGCCGCTTGATCTCGAGGTCGGCGGTCTGGTTCGTCTTCTTCGCGATGTCGAGCTCGCGGGCGAGCGCGGCGTACTCGCGCGGCGTCTTGAGCTCAGAGAGGCGCGACTCCCACTTGCGCACCTTCTCCTGCTCGAGACCGTGCATCTCGGTCTGCTGGCGGCGCGCCCGCTCATTGTCGGCGAGCTTGCCGCGCAGGCCGTCGAGCAGCGCCTTGGCCTGGCTCTTCTCCGTCTCGATCTGCTTGAGCCGCTTCGGGTGCTTCTCGGCGGCGAGCGAGAGATCGCGGATCTCGAGGTCGATCTTCTGCAGTTCTTCGAGCGTCTTCAGCTTGTCTTTCGACAAAGTTGCTCCTTGGTTCCGAGGCGCAACGCGAGAGTGAAGTGCGGCGGCGCGGAGAGTGCTTGTCGTATGGAGCCGCCGCAGTGTCAACGGCGGCTCCGCCCGCGGGCGAGAGGAAATGCGCGCGCGGCCCGCTCGGCGCGGGGGCCCGGCGCTACAAGTCTTCGACAGAGAAGAGCGTGCCGCTCAAGCTGGACGCGGCCTTCGCGAAGGTCTGTCCTCCGTTGAACGTAACCAGCACCAGGCCCTCCTCGCCCACCGCCCAGCCGAGGTTCTCGTCAGCGTGGGTGAAGCCGACGGCGAGCAGCGCGGCGCTGGACGGGCCAGGCGTCTGCGCGCGCGCGAACGTGGCGCCGCCGTCGGTCGAGCGCCAGACCAGACCCGAGGCGCCGACCGCGATCACGCGGCGCCCGTCGGCGGAGAGAGTCAAGCCGCGCAGATCGCTGGGAGCCGCGCCCAGCGCGGTCCAGCTCGCGCCCGCGTCGCGGGAGGTCAGCACCGCGCCGCCGTCGCCGATCGCGAAGCCGTGCTGGCCATCTTCAGCAAAGCGAACCGCCCGCAGCGCGCCGCGAGCGGACGTGGTGACCGCGCGAAAGGTGAGGCCGCCGTCGATCGAGCGGAAGATCCCGCCCTCGCCCGCCAGCCAGACGGTCGCGGTGTCGGTCGAGATCGCCGAAGAGAAGATCGCGCCGCTCGTCGGCAGCGCGATGGGCGCCCAATGGTAGCCGCCGTCGAGCGTGCGCAAGAGCGTGCCGCTGTCGCCCGCGGCGATGCCGAACCCGGGGTTGGCGAACGCGACGGTGCGCAGCGAGGCCTGCGTGGGCGCGCTCTGCGTCTCCCAGTGCGCGCCGTTGTCGCGCGTCGCCACGACGGTGCCGCGCGCGCCGACCGCCCAGCCGAGGCCCGCCTGCCAACCGCTCGCGCCGCCCGAGCAGACGAGCGCGAAGAGGTCTTCGCTCGTCGGCGAGGGCGCGGAGACAAAGTGGGTCGCGTCGCTCGTCTGCGCGATGGCGCCGTCCGCGGCCACCAGCCACGAGCCACCTCCGCTGCCGCCGCCTCCACCGCCGACGGTCCCGCCGTCGCCCGGCGTCTTGGGGGAACCGGAACCGCAGCCGACAGCGAGTGCAGCGAAGAGGACGACGAGGTTGCGCATGGAGGCTCCAGGGCCGTTGAGGCGAAGAAGGGTTCAGGGAACGTCGAGCAGCGCGGGCGGCTCCCGCACCGAGATCTCGGCGGTGGCGATGGCGCCAGCGGCGCGCGCAGTGATGGTGGCGGTGCCGGTGGTCAGCGCGGTCACCACGCCGTCAGCGTCGATGCGCGCCACGCGGCGGCTCTCCGAGGTCCAGACCACCGGCGCGCCCGCGACGGGCTCTCCGCGCGCGTCGCGGGCGTCGACCTGCAGGCGCAGGCTGGCCCCCGCGCCGAGGAGGAGCGGCGCGCGATGCTCGCCTTGGATGTGCAGCGACGCGATCGAGGAGACGTCGCGCCCGGCCCCCGCGCAGCCCGCGAGCAGCAGGGCCGCGCCAGCGACGGTGGCGGAACTGCGCGCAGTGAGCCACCGGGTCATCATCGCGTCGGCCCTCCAGACATCGGGCCATGGACTTGCCTGCATTTGAAGGCGTCCGATAGGCCGTGCATTCGCAACGGTGTTTCCAATTTGGAAACGGTAGAATGCGGCATGGCTCCTGCGCGCCTCGACGACCTTCGTTTCTCTGACCTGTCAGCGTTTCTGATCGTGCAACGCCTGGGCACGGTGACCGGCGCCGCGCGCCAGCTCGGCGTCGCGCCCTCGCAGGTGAGCAAGGCGATCGTGCGGCTCGAGGAGCAGCTGGGCCAGACGCTGCTGATGCGCGCCTCGCACGGCGTCTCGCTGACCGACGCGGGCCAGCGGCTGATGCCTCGCCTCGACGAGCTGGCGAGCCGGGTCGAGACGCTGCGCCGCGGAGACGAGGCGCCGGTGCCGGTGCTCAGCGTCGCCGCGCCCTCGTTCATGAACGACGCGTTCCTGCCCGCCATCGCCAACGCCGCGCCGGGCCTGCGCGTGCGCGGACTCGACCTGCCGCCGGCGCTGGTGCGCGCCTACGCGTCGGAGAACTTCTTCGACGCGACCCTCTCGTTCGGACCGGCGCGTCTGCCGGAGACTTGGAGCAGCACGCTGCTCGGCGCCTGCCGCAGCTCGCTCTTTGCGACGCCCGCGCTCGCGCGCAAGCTGGGCAAGTCGCCGGTCCACCCGGACGCGCTGCGCGAGCTGCCGTTCGTCAGCCCGGTCTACAACGTGAACGGCAAGTTCGTGCCGGTCGACGACGGCTGCCCCATCCCGTTCGGCGCGCGGCTCGCGGGCCACGAGGCGCAGACCATCGGGCTCGCGCTCGAGCTGGCGCGGCAGACGAACCAGCTCGTCTTCGGGCCGGTCTTCGCCGCGCGCCACCAGCTGCGCCGCCGCGAGCTTGTCGCCGTCCGCGTGCGCGGCTGGGACGTGCGCGACCCGCTCTACCTCGCCTGCAACGTCGATCGCGTGATGGCGAGGATGCAGAGCGCGGTGGTGCAGGCGCTGCGCGCGCGCCTGATCGACCTCGAGAAATAGCGTCTCGAGCCAGGGCGCGGCGCGAGAGTAGCCGCTTGAAAAAAAAGCGCGCGCCCCTCGCGAAGCGCGCGCCAGTGGAGGAGTGGGCCCGGCAGGATTCGAACCTGCAACACTCCGGTTATGAGCCAGGTGCTCTGCCGTTGAGCTACAGGCCCTCGAACGGCCCGCTAGTTCTCGACGAAGCTGCGCAGCCGCTTGCTGCGCGACGGATGCCGCAGCTTGCGCAGCGCCTTCGCCTCGATCTGGCGGATGCGCTCGCGCGTGACCTCGAAGTCCTGGCCGACCTCTTCGAGCGTGTGGTCGCTCTTCTCGCCGATGCCGAAGCGCATGCGGAGCACCTTCTCCTCGCGCGGCGTCAGCGTGGCCAGCACTTTGCGCGTCTGCTCGGCCAGGTTCATGTTGATGACCGCGTCGGCGGGCGAGGTGATCGCCTTGTCCTCGATGAAGTCGCCCAAGTGCGAATCTTCCTCTTCGCCGATCGGCGTCTCCAGCGAGATCGGCTCCTTCGCGATCTTCAGGACCTTGCGGACCTTGTCGAGCGGCAGCTCCATCTTCTCGGCGATCTCTTCCGGCGTCGGCTCGCGGCCGATCTCCTGCACCAGGTAGCGCGAGGTGCGGATGAGCTTGTTGATCGTCTCGATCATGTGCACCGGGATGCGGATGGTGCGGGCCTGATCGGCGATGGCGCGGGTGATGGCCTGGCGGATCCACCAGGTCGCGTAGGTGCTGAACTTGTAGCCGCGCTTGTACTCGAACTTGTCGACCGCCTTCATGAGGCCGATGTTGCCCTCTTGAATTAAGTCGAGGAACTGCAGGCCGCGGTTGGTGTACTTCTTCGCGATCGAGACGACCAGGCGCAGGTTCGCCTCCACCAGCTCCGCCTTGGCCTTCTCCGCCTTGCGCTCGCCGGTGATGATGGTGTTGAAGCTCTTGCGCAGCTCGTCCAGCGAGAGGTTCGCCTCCTGCTCGACGCGCTGGATCTTGCGCGGCGCCGCGGCGATCGAACGGGACATCTCGCCGATCTCCTCTTCACCGATGCCGTGCTTCTTGAGCGTGCGGCGCGCCGACTGGCCGGCCTTGCCCTCTTCCTCGGCCGCGCGCAGCAGCGCCTTCACTTCCTTGAGCGGCACGCCGATCTTGCGCTCGTAGCCGCGCAGCTCCACGTCGACCGCGTCGATGCGCTCGATCAGCTTCTTCAGGTTCTCGATGATCGATTCGATCTGGCGCTTGTTGAGCTTGATGTCGACGAGGGCCTCGGCCATCTTCGACTCGTTGTGGAGCAGCTCCTCGCGAAGCTCCTTCTTCTTCGCCTCCGAGTGCTTCTTCCCCTTCAGCTCCTCGTTGATCTTCTCGTTGTCGGCCTGGTGGCGGCGGATCTTGTCGATCAGCTTCACCACGTGCTCGGCGCGGCCCTGCTCGTCGAAGGTCTCGTCGTTCTCATCCGGCGCGTCGCGGATGACCTCGCGCACGCGGACCTTGCCCTTGCGCAGCCGCTCGCCGAGCGAGATGATCTCCATGATCGCGATCGACGAGTGCAGCACGGCGTCGAGGACTTCCTTCTCGCCGTCTTCGATGCGCTTGGCGATCTCGACCTCGCCCTCGCGGGTGAGCAGCGAGACCGAGCCCATCTTGCGCAGGTACATGCGCACCGGGTCGTTCGACTTCGAGAAGGCGTCGTCCTCCTCCTTCTCCTTCTCTTCCTCTTCTTCGGCCTCCGTCTTGACCGGCGCCGGCTCCGGATCGGGCGGCTTGGTCTCGGGCAGCTTGACCTTGCTCGCCTCGTCGACGATGGCGATGTCGTTGTCGCCGAACATCGACATCACGTCGTCGATCTGATCGCTCGAGACGATGTCCGCGGGCAGCGCGTCGTTGACCTCGTCGTAGGTGAGGAAGCCCTTGTCGCGGCCCATCGCGATCAGCTCCTTGACCTCTTTGCGCTCGGTCGCCTTGTTGCCCTTGCCCTTCTTGGTGGGCGGGCCATCTTCCTCGTCGTCGTCCTCGTCGATGACGAGCGCGGCGGGGTCGATGTCGTCTTCGTCGTCGACGAGCGCCAGCGGAGGGCCGTCGCCGTCCTCGGGCGCGTCCTCGTCGTCCTCACTGCGCGGGGCCTTCTCCTTCTTGTCCTTCTTCTCCTTCGGGCCCTTGTCCTTCTTGCCCGCGGCCGCCGCTGCCTTGCCACCCTTGTGCTCGGACTTGTCTGCTTTCTCCGACTTCGCAGACGCGCTGCCGCTCTTGGCAGCCTTCTTCTCCGGCTGCTCCTTGGCGCGCTTGTCTGCGGACTTCTTGTCGTCGCGGGTGCTCTTGCTCTTGTCAGCCATCTTCTCAAGCTCCAGGCAGTGCGAGGTGCGGGTTGTGTGTCCTAACAAGAATCGGTGTTACGCGCAGGTTTTCTGATCGGTTACGGCTGGTTGCTGCTGTTTCGGGCGGCGCGGCGGCGGACGATCTCCTCCGCGCCGGCGGTGCGGTTGTGCTTGTCGAGCGCGCTGGCGAGGCGGCGCTTCTCCTGCTCGACGAAGGCCGGATCGTTCAGGTGCGCCGCGCGCGCCTGGGCTGCCTCGTGGACCAGGCCCGCCAGCCGGGCGCGCAGCGCGTCGTCCTCGACCGTGGAGACGAGCGAGTCGCGATCGAAGGCGCCGCTGCGCCCGCTGGCGAAGATGCGCTCGGCAAGATCGCGCAGCGTCGCGTTGGCGAAGTTGGCCGCGCCGCCCTTCTCCTCGACGAAGCGGGCCAGCTCGGACGACTGGAGGATCTGCGCGACCAGGTGCAGCTCCTGGAGAGGCGCGTCGCGGCGGACCGGCTTGGGCGCCGGGCGCGGCGGCTCGCGGTGCGGCGGCGCGGTGCCCTCGGTCGCGGAAGGAGCGCCGCGATTGGCGGAGGGCGCGGTGCGTGCGCTGTCCGGTCCGAGGCTCTGCGGGCCGCTCTGGGCGCGGCCGCCCGCGTTTTGCGTGGGGCCGCGCGCGCCTTGCGCCGGGCCTCGCGCGCCGCTCGAAGACGAGCCCGCCTGCATGCGCCCGCTGCTCGCGGGGCGCGCCGGCTCGCCGCGGCCGCGGCTGCTCTCGGTGCGCAGCTCCTGCGAAGACGATGGCCGCTGCGGCGCGTGCGACACCTCGCGCGGCGCCTGCTCGAGCGCAAGCCGGATCACGTCGACCGGCGCGGCCAGCTTCTCCGCGACCTTCTCGACGTACAGCTCGCGCGCGAGCGCGTTGGGCGCGGCCCGGACGATGCCCGCCACCGACTCGACCGCGCGCACGCGCGCCTCGATCGACGCGCTCGACCCGACGCCCGCGAGCGCGCGCTCGAGGAGGAACTGCAGCGACGGGGCCGCCTCGCGCAGCATCTCGCGGAACGCCGGCGTGCCCACGCGCGCCACGGTCTCGTCGGGATCCTCGCCGTCGGGCGGCACCAAGACGCGCGCGGTCACGCCCGCCGCGGCCGCCAGCTCGGAGGCGCGCGTCGCCGCCCGGATGCCCGCGTTGTCGCCGTCGAAGACGAACACCAGCTCCTTGGCGCCCGCGCGCGCGACCAGCTCGAGGTGCCGCTCGGTCATCGCCGTGCCGCACGTCGCCACCGCCGTCTGCACACCCGCCTGGTGCAGGCCGATCGCGTCGAAGTAGCCCTCGACGAAGAGCGCCACGCCCTCGCGCCGGATCGACTCGCGCGCCCGGTCGAGGCCGAAGAGCGTGTTGCCCTTCTGGTAGAGCGGCGTCTCGGGCGAGTTGAGGTACTTCGCGTCGCTCTCCCCCTCGAGGATGCGCCCGCCGAACGCCACGGTGCGTCCGCTCTCGCGGATGGGGATGATCAGCCGGCCGCGGAAGCGATCGTAGAGGCTGCCGTCGCCCTTGCCCGCGTTGCCGCCCTGGCCAGGGCGGCCGCCCTTGCGCGGCACCGCGAGGCCCGCCTCCTCGATGAGATCGCGCGGGACCTTGCTGCGCTCGAGAGACTTGGAGAGCGAATCCCAGAGCGCCGGCGCGTAGCCGAGCCGCCAGGCCTTCGCGGTCTCCACCGTGCAGCCGCGCTTCTCCAAGTGCTCGCGCGCGATCGCCCCCTTGGGGTGCTCCCAGAGCACGCGCTCGAAGAAGACGCAGGCCTTCTCGTTCACCTCGGCGAGCGCGGCCCGCCGCTGCGCCCGCTTGCGCTCGAGCGGGTCCTCCGACTCGAGCACCACGCCGAACTCGTTGGCGAGCTGCTCCACCGACTCGCGGAAGCTCTTGCCCTCGATCTCCATCACGAACTTGATCGCGTCGCCGGTCTTGCCGCAGCCGAAGCAGTGAAACAGACGCTTGTCTGGCACGACGTAGAACGAGGGGGTCTTCTCGCCGTGGAACGGGCAGAGCCCGCGCAGATCACGGCCCGAACGCTTGAGCTGGACGCGCCGGCCTACCACCGAGGCGACGTCCACTCTCTCGCGCAGCTCCTCGAGCTTCTCGTCGGAGATGCCGGCCAACCTGCTCCTTCAAATCGATGGAACTTGATCTACAGACAACCTCAGACCGCGCCGTTTGCAGCCGCGAGCGCCTTCTTGACTGCGTCGCTCACCCGCTTGCCCTCGGCCTTGCCCTGCACGTCTGGCGCGAGCGCCTTCATCACCGCGCCCATGCCCTTCGCGTCCTTCGCGCCCGTCTTCACCAGCGCCGCCGCGACGAGGGCGTCGAGCTCCGCGTCGGTCAGCTGCTTGGGCAGGAACGCCTCCAGCATCGCAATCTCGTTGAGCTCGTTCTCCGCCAGCTCGGGGCGGTTGCCCGCGGTGAACTGCGACGCGGCGTCGCGTCGCTGCTTGATCTGCGTCTGCACCGCCTGGATCACGCCCGCGTCGTCGAGCTCCGCGCCCGCTTCGATCTCGCGATACTTGAGCGCGCTCTTGAGGGCGCGCAGCAAGGTGAGCCGCTTCGCGTCGCGCGCGCGGGCCGCGTCTTTCATCTCGGAGTCGATGCGCTCAAGCAGCATGATTGCCTCTGGCAATGAATAAGAAGAGCTTGTTCCGGAAACAACAGAGACCCCGCGAAGCCGCTCTCAAGAAGAGCAACCTGCGGGGCCGCTGGAATGCAACGAACGGCAAGAGACAGAAAGGCTAGTTGACGCCCTTCCGCATCTTCTTGAGGGCGCGCTTCTTCGCGGCCAGCGCCTTCTTCTTGCGCTTCACCGACGGCTTCTCGTAGTGCTCGCGCTTCCTGATCTCGCTCAGGATGCCCGCCTTCTCGCACTGCTTCTTGAAGCGCTTCATCGCGTTTTCGAACGACTCACCTTCTTTGACGCGTACGCCCGGCATAGTAAAATTCACCACCTTTTGAGGGCCGCCCTGTGCAGGACATCGGCCCCGTCTAAAAATTGAAAGCGGCGCAACATAGTCGGTTTGGCCGGGCTGTCAATGCCCGGGCAGACGAACGCCCCCGCTCGCTCGCGCAAACGGGGGCGTCGGAGGGCCGCGCCCAGAGCGGATCGGCGCAGCTTGGAGCTAATTTCCCGGCGTGCGATCGCTCGGCGGCGGGAAGACCTGGTTGTTCCCGTTCGGCGTCGGCGGCGTGTTCACCGGGATCGCTTTGTTGTTCTCCGGGAGCCGCTGCGGGTCGACCGGCGTCTTCGGGTTGGCCTGGGCCGGCGCGCCGGCGGGCGCCGGAGGAGCCTTGGGAGAAGCCTCGGTGCCCATCGTGGGTGCGCCCTTCGCCCAGGTGCCGCCGCCCTTGATGCAGTTGGCCTTGGTCACGGTGACCTCGGCGCCGTTCATCACGCAGTGGTGCGTCTGGGCGTTCTTGGCGAGCACAGCCGGCGCGGCGAGCAGCGCACCGCCGGCGATCAGCGAGAGAATCTGGTTCATGGGTGTCTCCGGAAAGGCCTCGCACCGCATCGGGCGCGAAGAGCTGGTTCTCTCCTGAGGACGACACACCGGGCGACGCGGCCACAGCCGCCGCGCGCATTTGAAGCGGCGCTGCGCGCTACTCGTTCGAGCCGTCGCCCTTCGCCGCGCCCGCTTCCTGCGGCCCCGCGTTGACGCGCTCGCGCAGCTCCTTGCCGGTGCGGAAGAGGATGCCGCGCTTGGGCTTGACCGGGATCACTTCGCCCGTCTTGGGATTGCGCCCGTTGTAGCCCTGGTACTGCTTGACGTGGAACGCGCCCAGCCCGCGGATCTCGATGTTGTCGCCACGGCAGAGCGCCTCGCGCATCGAGTCGAAGATCGTCTCCACGGTCTGCTCTGCTTGCTTCTGTGTCAGCTGCCGCTTCGCGACCAGCATCGCGATCAGGTCACTTTTGAGCATGCGGGTATTCTTTCTATGCAAAGAAGCCTGAGACGCTACCTGAACCCCGCCGCAACCGGCAAGCCACGCCTTTGCGCGGGTTCCGGAAGGATGCGGCTACGCGCGCGACGGTGCGCGCGGCGGCCGGGGCGGGACCGAGGGGAGCCGCTCGTCGGCGATGGGCGGGAGCACCGAATCGACCGCCGCCGCCGGGTCGTGGACGGCGCGCGGATCGTGGGCCTCGAGGAACTCGCCCAGGCTCTGGCGCAGCGCGATCGACGCGGCGAGATCGGCCTTCTCCCAGGCGTGCACCAGCGGCTCGGCGAGCGGGTCGGTCTCGATGTGCGGGTAGCCCATCGACTGGCGCGCGGCGAGGCGGACCTCGGCGAGCGAGATGGTGCGCGCATCGCGCGCGGGGAGCCAGCGGTGCGCCCGCGTCTCGGCGACCAGCCCCGCGTCCTGCAGCGCGCGCAGGCACTCGACCGCGAGGCGCCTGGTCACGTCGAGCTCGCGCGCGATCCAGCTCGCCTTCACCGGCATGCCGCGGTCGCGGTGCAGCCGCACCAGCTCGAGCGCCGCTCGCGCCGTCAGCGCCTCGCGCGCCGCCGCGCCCTGCAGGAACGGCAGCGGCTCGGACTTGCGCGACGCCTCCAGCGCGAAGCAGAGCCGGCAGCCGCCCAGCGTGATCACCCAGGAGATGTAGATCCACATCAGCGTGATCGGCAGCACCGCGAGCGAGCCGTAGATCATGTGCACGTGGACCATCCGCGCCGAGGCGAAGGCGAAGATGAACTTGGCGAACTCCCACGCCGTGCCGGCGACGAATCCGGCCGTCACCGCCGAGCGCAGCGGCACCCGCGCGTTGGGCAGCACTTTGTAGAGCAGCGTCAGCGCCGCGTAGGTGATCGCCACCGCCGATAGCTCGGTGAGCACGTGGAGGATCTCGCTGTGCCCCGGCTGCGAGTGGGCCGCGTGGATGGTCTGCAGCTGCGAGAGGCGCCAGGTCAGGCCCAGCGAGCCCGCGAGCAGGACCGGCCCGAGCGTGATGAACGACCAGTACTTGAGCAGCCGGTCGAGCAGCTTGCGCGGCCGCTTGACGCCGAAGATGTGGTTGAACGCGCTCTCGATGTTCCACAGCAGCGAGACGATCGACACCAGCAGGAAGGCGAAGCCGATCACGCCGAGCGTCTTCACGCTGGCGTTGCTGGTCAGCTGTTCGATGCGGCTGTCGAGCGCGGCGCCCGCGCTGATGCCGAGCTGCTCGGTCACCCAGCGCTCGACCGACGCGCGCAGCGGGGCCTCGTCGCCGGCCAGATCAAGCACCGCGTAGACGACCGCGAGCAGCGGCACCAGCGCGATGAGCGAGAGGTAGGTCAGCGCGGAGGCCCGCAGCGAGATGGCCTCTCCACGAAAGCCACCGACCAGCAGCGAGAGCGCCCGGAATGTGCGCCGCGCGCCGGGCACGGTGAGAACCAACGACTCGAGCTTCTCCCAGCGGGCGTGGAGCGGCCCGAGCCAGGGCCAGCGCGGAGATGGGCCCTTCGAAATCCGCTCCCGCGCGCCGCGATGCGCTCCGCCGCGGTGCACCTCCGGATGTCCCGAGCGCGGTGGGTTCACGTTGCCGATGATGTCCCGCCTCTCCCCGCGCGTCCACAAAGGCGTAGCGCGCCCGGTCTCATTGCCGCCCGGGCGCGCGGCTGCAAAGTTCCAGCTTACGACGCCGCCGGCTCGCTCGGCTTGCTCTCGGCCGCGGGCTCCGCGGCCGGCTGCGCCGCTTCGGCTCCGTCCGCGCGAGCTTCCTGCGCTTCGCGCCCGCCGCCGCGTCCGCGTCCACCGCGTCCGCCGCGCTCGCCGCCTTCGCGCCCGCCGCCGTCGCGCCGGACCTGGCCGCCGCGCCCGCCCTGCGCCAGCTCGGGCCGGCTCCACTTGCCGTGCAGGTCGTACTGCTCGATGTGGTACTGCGGCTGCGGCCGCACGACGATGCTCTTGTTGAGCCGCATCATCAGCATGCGCAGCCCTTCGCGCTCCGGGCCCTGGAGGATCTTCGCGACCTCGCCGCTGCAGTTGACGACGATCTGATCCTCGCGGTGCTTGCGCGCCGCCCGCTGCGCCTCGCGCATGATCTCGTACGCGAGCGTGTCCGGGCTCTTGATGTTGCCGCGCCCATCGCACGTCGGGCAGGGAATGTTGGTCAGCCGGCCGACGCTCTCGCGCACGCGCTTGCGCGTCATCTCGACGAGGCCGATGTCGCTGATCTTCAGCACATTGGTCTTCGCGCGATCCTTCTCGAGGGCCTCCTGCAAGGTCTTGAAGACCTTGTCGCGGTTCTGCCCCTTATCCATGTCGATGAAGTCGAGGATGATGATGCCGCCGATGTTGCGCAGGCGCAGCTGGTAGACGATCTCCTTCGCCGCCTCGCAGTTGATCTTGGTGATCGTCTCCTCGAGCGACTTCTTGCCGGTGTAGCGGCCCGAGTTCACGTCGATGGCGACCAGCGCTTCGGTCTGGTCGATGACGATCGAGCCGCCCGACTTGAGCCACACCTTGCGGTTCGAGGCGCGCACCAGCTCGTGCTCGATGCCGAACTCGTCGAAGATCGGCTCGTCGCCCTGGTAGAGTTCGATCGAGTTCTTCAGCTCGGGCGCCACCTGCTCGACGAAGTTGACGACGCGCTCGTACTCGCTGCGGTCGTCGATGACCACCTTGTTCACGTCGGCCGAGAGCAGGTCGCGGATCGAGCGGAGGATCAGGTCGAGGTCGGGGTGGATGCACGCGGGCGCGCGCATCGTCTCGAGCTTCTTGCCGACCTCGTTCCAGAGGCCGAGGAGGAACTTGATGTCGGCGGTGAGCTTCTCGGTCGGCTCGCCTTCCGCGACGGTGCGGACGATGAAGCCGGTTCCCTCGGGCCGGTACTTGTCGACCAGCTCGCGCAGGCGGCGCCGCTCCTTGTCGCCCTCGATGCGTCGGGAAATTCCGACGTGATCGACCGTCGGCATGAAGACCAGGTGCCGGCCGGGCAGCGAGATGTGGCAGGTGATGCGGGCGCCCTTGGTGCCGATCGGGTCCTTCACCACCTGGACGAGCACCTCGTCGCCCTCTTTCAGGAGATCTTGGATCTGCGCGCGCTTGCCGTGGCTGTGGCCGCCGCTGTGACCGCCGCCGCCGTGGCCCTGCCCGGAAGACGAGCCGCCGCCGCCGTGGCCGCGCTCGCGATCGCGCGAGCCGCCGCTGCGCCCGCGCTGGTTGTTGCCGCCTTCGCGGCGCGGCTCTCCGCCGCCCTCGCGGGCCTCGCGCCGCGGCTCGTTGTTGCCCTGTCCGCCGCCCTGTCCTCCGGCCGGCGCACCTTCGCGGCCGCCTTCGTTGCCGCGGCGGCGTCCGCGTCCACCGCGGCGGCGCCCGCGGCGCTGCTCGCGCGCCGCGCTCTGCTGCTGCGCATCGGCGGGAACTCCGCGCTGGCCCTGCTCGGGCGCGCCAGTGGAGGAAGCTTGCGGCTGCGTGCCCTCGGCGGCCTGCGCGTTCGCGGCAGGCGCGGGCTCGCCCGCGGGGGCGCCGTCGCTGCGAGCCGCGTCCTCGGCGGCCATCGCGGCCTCGGCGGCGGCGTGGGCCGCGTCGCCCTCGTCGAGATCCTCTTCTTCGTCGTCGCCCTCTTCGCCTTCCTCGTCCTCGCGCTCTTCCTCGAGGGCTTCATCGGCGCTCAGCTCGACCACTTCGCCGGCCGCGCCGTCAGAGTGCGCGGCAGCGCCGGCGCTCTCGCCCGACGAAGACGCGCCGCTGGATGCATCGCGCGACGACTCGTTCGATTCGGTGGAAGCGGTCTGGGCCGCGCTGGCGCCGCTCTCTCCCGACGGCGCGTCCGATGCGCTCGCGGCGGCCTGGGTGGCTTCGCCTTCGCTGGCCTGCGGCGCATCCGACGATGGCTGGGCGGCGCGCTCGTCCGCGCCAGGCGCGGCCGAGACGGATTCGGTGTGGGTCGGCTCGGCGGCCCGCTTCGCCTCGGCCTGCTCGGCCTCCTGCAGCGCCGCGGTGTTGCCCTCTTCGCTCGGCTCGGGGAGATCGGCCGCGTCGCGAGGATCGCCCTCGGTCGCGCCGGCCTGCTCGTCCATCTCTTCGCTGAAGCCGGGGAAGTTCGGATCGGAGACGATGTCGCCGACGTAGAGGAACGCCGCCTTGTCGAGCCCGATGTCTACGAAAGCAGCCTGCATGCCCGGGAGCACGCGGACGACCTTGCCTTTGTAGATGTTGCCGACGATCCCTTTTTCGTTCTTCCGCTCGAGGTAATACTCAGAGATCGTGCCTTGTTCGATCAACGCGACGCGGGTCTCCTGACCCGAGGCGTTGATCACGAGAATGTTCGACATCGAAAGTGTCCTTTGCCGCCAGCGCGCGCGAGCCGATGACGCAGGCTGCGCACGAACGCGGCGAAGCGCCGAGGCGCTCGTGGTGGGTCTCGAAGGTTGGAACTGAACCGACCAAGCGGTCTTCTCCCGCTCGCGCTGGCCGCCTCTCACAAACAGCGGTGCGCGCAGAGCGAAGGTCTTCGAGGTGCTCTTCGGGCCCGCACGGTGCGGATCCAAAGTTGAATCACCACTTTATCAGCTCCGGCCAAAGCGAGCAACTGATCGTTGCTCCACCCCGCGCCGGGACCTGTGTGTCAAGACTGGACAGTCTGCCGGGGAAGGTCTAATGCGCCGCGCGCTGCTCCTCGCGCCACCAGACGTAGGAGGCGACGATGGGCGGCAGGCCCGCGAGCAGCACGATGATGAGGAATCCGGCGGGCAGAAAAGCGGGCCGCACGAGCAGCACCACGGCGTAGAGCAGTCCGCCGATGACGAACAATTTGCCCGCGAGCCGGTGCGTCCGCCGCCAGACCGTCTCGCTCGCGAGCGTCCACGGCGTGCGGACTCCCGCGAAGTAGTTCGGGCGCACGCGTGGCAGGAAATTGCCCATCGCGAGCAGCATCGCTGGCAGCAGGAAGCGGCCCCACTTGTCCAGTTGCGCGATGCCGGCGAAATGCAGCATCAGTCCGATGTGACCGGCGGCCGAGAGCGCCATCAGCGCGAGGCAGAGCTGCACGAAGGCTCCACGCTCCGCCGGCGGCGCATCGGGTGAAAGCGGTCGCGACGCGAGAGGATCGATCCGCAGAGTGAGCGGGATGAGAGCCCAGAAGAAGGCGAGCATCGCAGGGCCTGCGACCGCGAACATCAGACGCGAGCTGAAGCCGTCTGCCTCGCCACTCAAGCCCCAGTGGGTCGGCATCTGCGCCGGCAAACGCGCAAATGTCAGCAGCGTGGCCACGACATCCGCAGCGAGAATTCCCAACGCGATGCGATTGCGGTTCATGAGCTACTCCTTCTTTCGAGACGAAATGCTCTTCGTGTGCGACGGCGTCGCGGACTTCGATGCGGCGCGCGACCCGGGCAACTGCGCGCCGGCGAGATCGAAAAAGAGCCGCGCCACGTCGTCCATCACGGTCGTGTCGAGCGTGTAGACGACGCTCTGCCCGTCGCGCGCGGCCGAGACGAGGCCGGCTGCGCGCAGCACCGCGAGGTGCCGCGAGATGGCCGGCTGCGAGAGCGCGAACGCGTCGACGATCTCGCCCGCGCCGTGCGGCCGCTTGCCGAGAAGCCGCAGGATGGCGCGGCGGGTCGGGTCGGCCAGCGCCTTGAATGCAGAGTCGGACATGGGCACCTCTCACGAGATGCCATGCATATATTTGCATATTGTTATATATGCAAGCCCTAAAACAACTCAGCTCCGCCGCGCGCCCTTCCCGGCGCGGCGCCGGTGTGCCTCGCTGCGCGTGTCGCGGTGGCGGTCAGCCAACTTCACCTCGGCTGCGACCTCCACCGGCGCGCCAAAGATGACCGCCTCGCGCACGATCCGCGCCTCGCCCGACTCCTCGAACGCGGCGCCGAACAGGTGCGCGAGCAGCTCGCCCGTGCGGGCGGTCGCCTCCGTCTCGCCCGCGCGCAGCGTGAAGCGCAGCGTCCGCTCCTCGAGCGAGAGTTCGCTTACGGCCGCGCGCAGATCGATCGACACCACCGGCTTGTCCTTGCGCTCGCGCGCGATCAGGACTTGCGGCTGCGCAAGGAACGCCGCGACCCGCGCGCCGACCGCCATCGCGCTCAAGTCCGCGCCCAGCGCCGACGAGCGCTCCGGCAGCTCGACGCGAAAGACCAGCCCGCGGATGGCCCGACTGAGCGACGCCGTCCCGGGCGGCAGCTCCGCGATCTCCAGCAGGCGAAACCCGGGCGGCAGCTGCGCGCGGATCTTCTCGCCCACCTCCGCGGCCGCGTGAGCTCCGTGCAGCTCGAGGTCGAGGTACTCGGCCTCGCTCTCTGTCCCCACCGGGCAGGCCGGCCCGAAGCCGACTTTGGGTTTCGGATTGAACCCGCTCGAGTGCGGGATCGACAGCCCGGCGCGGCGGAACGTGCGCAAGAGCGCCGTCATCGTCTCGAGGTGGCTGAGCGCGACCAGCCGCCCGTCCTTCGCGTAGCGCAGCCGCAGCAGCGTCCGCTCCGCCGGCACGATCGCGCGCGGCCGCGCGGGGAGCGGCTGATATTGATCCGGCTTGAACACCACCGTGTCGACAACTGCGTAGTCGCACGCGCCGCACGCCGTGCAGCGCTCGTCGCCGTAGGCGCAGTCGTCGGTCGCACCCTCGCGCCGCGCCGCCATCCGCTCCTTCCAGAGATACGGCCGCGTCACTTCGCAATCGATGAGGTCCCACGGCAGGACCTCATCGCGCGCGCGCTCGCGGTGCGCAAAGAACTCGAGGCCGACGCCGTGCTCCTGCGCGCCCGCCGCGAACGCCTGATCCCACACCTCAAGCTTGAACTGCTCGGTCCACCCGTCGAGCCGCTGCCCGGCGCGGAACGCGTGCAGCACCACCGACGAGAGCCGCCGGTCGCCGAGCGCGAGCGCTCCCTCGAGCGCGCTCTGCCGCGAGTCGTGCGGCCGGATGTGCAGATCGCGAAACGTGCTGCCCAGCTTGCGCTGCTCCTCGCGCAAAATCGCATGCCGCCGCTCCGCCTCCTCCTGCGAGATCATCGCCTCCCACTGGAACGGCGTCATCGGCTTGGGGCAGAACGTCGAGACGCCCACGTTGATGCTCGCGCGCGGGTTGATCTTCTTCCCGCGCCGCAGCGCCTCGGCGCAGAGCTGCACGATGGCGCGAACGTCCTCGTCCCGCTCGGTGGGCAGGCCGATCATGAAGTAGAACTTCACCAGGTCCCAGCCGGCCGCGAAGATGGTGTCGACCGCGTGGAGCAGGTCCTTCTCGCTGTTCCCCTTGTTGATGACCTTGCGCAGCCGCTCGGTGGCCGCCTCGGGCGCGACGGTGAACCCGCTCTTGCGCACGCGGCCGATCTGCTCGGCGAGCCGCGGCGTCATCGTCTCGGTTCTCAAGCTGGGCAGCGAGATGTTCACGTTCTCGGGGCCAAACTCGTCGAAGAAATCCTCGAGCACGCCGTTGATGCAGGAGTAGTCGCCCGCCGAGAGCGAGAGGAAGCCGACCTCCTCGTAGCCGGTCGCCATCAACCCCTTGCGCGCGATCTCGCGGACCTGGTTCGGATCGCGCTGCCGCGTCGGCCGCGTGATCATCCCTACCTGGCAAAAGCGGCAGCCGCGCGTGCAGCCGCGCTGGATCTCGAGCGGCAACCGGTCGTGCACCGCCTGCAGGAACGGCACGATCGGCTTCTCCGCCTGCGGCACCAGGTTGAGATCGGGCACCACCCGGCGCACCACGCTCTCGTAGCCAGGCTTGAGCGGCCGGTAGCTCTTTATCGAAAAATTATCGATTCGATAATCGACCGCAAACAGCGACGGCACGTAGACGCCGGGGATCTCCGCGAGCAGCCAGAGCAGATCGGCGCGGGCCTGGCCGCTGCGCTTCCACTGCAAGACCACGTCGGAGATCTCGTGGACGACCTCCTCGCCCTCGCCCACCACGAAGGCGTCGAAGAAGTCGGCCACCGGCTCGGGGTTGTAGGTGCACGGGCCGCCGCCGAGGATGAGCGGATCCTCGCGCGAGCGATCCTTGGCGAAGAGCGGGACGCCGCCCAGCTCGAGCATCGCCAGCACGGTCGTGTAGCAGAGCTCGAACTGGAGCGTGAACCCGACGATGTCGAACGCGCGCACGGGAGCGCGGCTCTCGATGGAGAAGAGCGGCCGGCGCTCGGCGCGCAGCGCGGCCTCGAGGTCGGTCCAGGGCATGAAGAGCCGCTCGCAGGCGGCGTCGGGGCGCTCGTTGATCGCGTGGTAGAGCAGCCGGAACCCGACGTTGCTCATCCCCACTTCGTACGTGTCGGGGAACGCGAGCGCCCACTTGAGCTCCACCTGCGCGAGGTCCTTCTTCACCGCGTTGAGCTCGCCGCCCATGTACCGCGAGGGCTTCTGCGCGCGGAGGATGAGCGCGTCGAGCGGGTCGCGGGCAGCGAGCGGAAGCGAGAGCGGCATGCGGCTGCTTAGGGCGTGCGGATGAGCGCGGTCAAGCGCGGCGTCGCGCCCGCCGCACACTCGAGGCGCTAGCGATCCGAGCCGGTTCCCCGGCCGCTGCCGCGGCTGCCCTTGCCACGCGAGCCAGCGTCCTTCTCGACCGGCTTGTTGGAGCCCTTGCGGGGCGGCTCCTTCTCGGGCGCGCTCTTGCCGCGGCTCGGCTCCTTCTCTGCCTTGCCGCGCGCTGGCGCTCCCTTTTCCGGCGCAGCCTTGCCGCGCGAGGCGCCCTTGTCGGCAGCGCCCTTCGGCGTCTCGGTGGCCTTCTCTGCGCGGGCGCTCGGCTTCTCAGACGCCTTCTCCGCGGTCGGCGCACGGCCGGAGCTCTTCTCGGGCGCGGGCTTCTCGGCTTCTGGCGCGCGAGACGGCTTCTCCGCCGCGGCGCTCTTGCTCCGCGCGCTCTTCTCGTCGCTCCCCTTGCCTGTCGTGCGGCCCACCTTGGGCGCGGCCGCGCGCGGCTTGGACGCGGGGCGCTCCTCTTCGGGTGGCGAGTTGGCAGGCGGCGCCGCGCTGGCGCCCGTTCCCTGTCCAGCCGCCACAGCTTTTGCGACCAGCACGCCCGCGACCGCGAGCCCCGCGACGCCCGCGACGATGCCGCCGACTTCGAGCGCGGAGAGACCTTCCGACGGAGCCGGCGCGTCGCTGCCGCCAACTTCGCCCGAGCCCATCAGCGGCCGGCCGCGGCCACCCACGTGAGCGTGGCCGAGCCCGGCTGCGCCCGGAAGATCGCCAGCGTCGGGCAATGGGAGCTCTTCTTCGCTCGCGAAGTCCGCGGTCGTCCCGATGCCCGCGTCGCTCACGTCGACGTTGCCACTGCCAATGTCGACCTCGGCAGGCGCGCTGTTCGTGCCGCCGCCCGCGTCGAGCGCACCATCGAGATCCAGCGCGTCGCTGATGGAGCTGCCGCTCGAGGGCGCCGCGTCGCTGCCGCTGCCGCCCGTGACCTTCGCGATGCCGATTCCCACGCCCGCGACGCCGACCGCGCCCGCCGCGATGCCGCCGATCTCGAGGATCGACGGGCCGCCATCCGACGGGGAGCCCGAGCCTCCGCCCACGCCCACGCCCGACTGGCCGGGCCCGGCTGCGCCCGTCCCGCTCGCAACGCCGCCCCCGGCGCCGCCTGTTGTTCCGGTGCTGCCCGAGCCGGTCGCGCCGCCTCCGCCGCTCAGGCCACCGCCGATGCTACCGGGTTGGCCTGCGGTGCCACCGCCCGTCGTGCCGGTGCCTCCGCCCGTCGTGCCGGTGCCTCCGCCCGTCGTGCCGGTGCCGCCGCCCGTCGTGCCGGTGCCGCCGCCCGTCGTGCCGGTGCCTCCGCCCGTCGTGCCGGTGCCTCCGCCCGTCGTGCCAGTGCCGCCGCCCGTGCCAGTGCCGCCGCCCGTGCCAGTGCCGCCGCCCGTGCCAGTGCCACCGCCCGTTCCAGTGCCACCGCCCGTTCCAGTGCCACCGCCCGTGCCAGTGCCGCCGCCCGTTCCAGTGCCACCGCCCGTTCCAGTGCCACCGCCCGTTCCAGTGCCGCCGCCCGTTCCAGTGCCCCCGCCCGTTCCAGTGCCACCGCCCGTTCCAGTGCCGCCGCCCGTTCCAGTGCCGCCGCCCG
>Ga0302196_10000025_pt1 | contig 147722 bp, 126 predicted proteins | sample II_Bog_N1_3_FD_198794 | JGI IMG/M metagenome (GOLD analysis project Ga0302196, IMG submission 198794) | Peat permafrost microbial communities from Stordalen Mire near Abisko, Sweden - II_Bog_N1_3 | ecosystem: Environmental > Terrestrial > Soil > Wetlands > Peat | place: Sweden: Abisko... | reverse complement strand
CGCGCGCCTTCCACGCCGTGCGCATCGCGACAAACGTGGCGCGGCTCATGCCCGCCGCCGAGTTGAGCATGCGCGACACGAGGATGCAGTTGCCCTTGACGTGGCCGACGTTGTCGTCGACGCGCTCGACCGAGAAGCGCAGGGGGCCGTTGACGATCGTCGAGAGGGCGCGCGTATAGGCGCACCGCGGCAGCGCGTGCAGCATGACGACAATGTCCGCGGCCGTGAGGTCGTTGGCGAGCCCTGCCTCGCGATCTGTCTTGCGGTGATCTCGAGCCTTTTGGCCGCAGATGAGCGCGAGGTGGCGGTCTTCCATCTGCGCCATGTACGCCGCGGGGTCGTGCACACACGACGCCGTGACGCCATTCTCCTCGGGGCTGCGCGACCAGTTCAGCGCCACCTCGGCGCGGCGCGCGGCCTCGTCGGCGGCCGCGGACGGCGCGTCCGCCGCGTCGTCCGCCTCGACGATGGCACGGAATGTCGCGCGCAGGTCCTTGATGTCCTCGTGCTGCTGCGCCACGTTCAGCGCTGCACAGATGAGCTCGCAATCTTCCACGCGGTGCTCCCCCTTGTTCGTCACGTCGCGGTTGTTGATGCTCGCACAAAACTCGACGTGGATGCCGCCGACAGCGATCTCTACGTCCGTGATCGCGCACCGCGCCGCGCGCGTAATGACGTGCTTGCCGTCGACGACGTCAAAGTCGCCGCCCTGGACGCGCCAGCGCTCCCAGAACCATCCTTCCGCCTTGGTGCCGTACATCTTCGTATCGTGCGCGCGCAGGTGCTTGTAGTTGCTCATCGTGTGGCGCACCCAGCCGTCAACGGTGGCGTTTCGGATCGCGCACAGGCGCGCCCAGCAGACGTTGCACGGGTGCGACGGCGAGTTGTGGTAGGTCTCGTGCCCGCTGTCGCTCGCGAGGAAGCGCGTCTTGCCATGAGCGATGGTAAAGTGCGACGGCAGCGCGGGCTTGACGATGTTACAACCGACGCAGCGCATGAAGAAGGCGCCCTCGCCTTTGGCCGTCAGCTGCCACACACGCGGCTGCGTGCGCTTGGCCGCGAGCGCCGCCGCCTTGGTCTCGAACGCCGTGAGGTCCGCTGCACGCGCGTCGTTCCACTTCTTGATCGTGGCGGCGCTGAGCGCCCGCGCCTCTTTGTCGGCTTTGGACTCCTTGCGCGCGCGCGGCACGCGGGGCGCGCGCGTCCCCGACGCGGCGGCCGCGAGCGCCGTTAGCATGCCCTTGACGGCGGCAGCGGCAGCAGCGGCGGCAGCGGCGGCAGCAGCGGCAGCGGCGGCACGCGCCGTCCCGTCCTCGTCCTCGTCGCGCGCGCGCTTGCGGCGCGCGCCCGCGGACACGAGCGTCGCCATGTGGGGCTGAATGCGATTCAAGTGGGCTCGCTGTTGGCACCGCCACTGCCGTGCACTCAGTTTCATGCCACAGCAGCGCGAGCGAGCGCGCGCGCGTGAATCGCGCGCAACTCTCTTAATGAACCTCAACATGTGCTAGCAGCGCACGATACTATGCTTCGCGACGCGCACGCGCGACGGCGCAATCCCGTGCTCTTGCGCGACGCGGTGGCACGTGGCGACGGCCTCCGCGTCGGGCTCGTAGCGCAGGCCAATGAACAGCTCCGACGCGCAGAGGGGCACGACTGCCTCCGCCTCGTCGTCGTCCATCGTGCCTAGTGCGTCCAACGAGGCCTCCGACAGCGTCGTGTACGCGATGTCCACGCAGTCGTCGTCCGACAGGGCCTGCATCATGTCGCGGACAAACTGGGCGCACACCTCTGCCATGTCAGTGGTAGTGACTTCAGCGAGCGGCGCGGCGGGCGTGGTGGGATGCACGCGGGCGTACGCAACGTCCACGGCGCCGTGCGCGAGCGCGTCCGTCACGTCGCGCATGCTCCGCAAGCACACCGCCGCCATCGCGTCGACATTGGCCGCCACGTCGGCCGCTGCCTCTCTGGCCTCGGTGGGCGCGGCCGCGTGCACGCGCGCGTACGCGGCAGCCACACGCAAGGCGCGGGGGCGCTCCAACTCGACGACAATGGCGTCACGCGCAGCTTCGATGCGGGCGTGGTCGGCCTTGGCCGCGGCTTTCAGGCGCGCCACGGCGCGCACCGCGGCGATAATCTCATCGAGCGGAGCGGGAACTGCCGTAGGCGGCGCGGCCATTTGGAGTACGCAGCCGTGACACGAGTGTAGCGATCGCTTCACTAATTTGTCTCGTTTGCCAAAATTAGTGACACTGCGGGACAGGAGCGCTTTTGCATAATCACGAACAACTGGACGTCGTGGCAGCCGCAGTGCCATGCTAAGACGCCAGTGCGACGAGTGGCAAGGCGACGTGCTGCGCGTTGGAGACTGCGTCGTCATTGCAGGCGGGCGCTTCAACGGCAAAACGACGCTGGCGCGCCGTCTGGCGCTGCGCACGGCAAGCAGAATTGAGAACTATTGGCGTTCAGCGTCGTTGATGGAGTGTGCCAGCGCTCGCATCCCGCTGGTGCTCGAGCACTCGAACGAGCACCGCGACAGCCCGTTCGCGACGAACGACGTCGCGTCGTTTGCTGCGAGTGTGGCGCGCCTGCACGCCATGCCAGCGTCGTTGGCTGGCGTCCGCCAGCGCCCCCACAGCGTCGTGCTGTGGGACGACGCCCGTCTCCCGCCGCACACGAGGCGCGACGGCGGCCCGCCGCCCGCGCTCGACGCGCCCAGCGCCGAGGCGGCGCAACGCGCGCTTGAACTCCTGTCTCCTCTGCTGAGCAGTCGCGAGGCGCGCGAGGCCGCGCGGTGCACCGTCATTGTCGTGCTGCAAGAGCTACTGCTAGCGGATGCGGCGGCGCTTGCGCTCGTGGTGCGTGGCGCTGACGTGCTGTGCGTGGCACACGGCACGCCGCCCGAAGAAGTGACGGCGTTGCGGGCGGCGGACGCGACGCGGGAGGTGCGCCTGCTTCCATCATCAAGCGACGCCCTGGCGCCGCTGACGCTCCACGAGCTGCTCGTCGCTGACGGGCGCGACGGCATGCCCGTGCGGCTAGCACGGACGGGCGCCCGCGTGCCCCTCGTCCCAATGGCTGTTGCGGTGCAGCGCCGTCGCGATGACGTGACCGCCATGCACGCGGCGGAGCGGAGGGGCGTGCCGTGGGTCGGCAGGCTGCCGTCGTATCATGAGGACGACGAAGACGCGTGGCCACAGTGGCGCACGAGATCGAGGAACGGCGACGACGCCTTGCTGTCCATGCTGGGACTGAAGGACGACGACGACGCACAAGCCGCCAGTAGCGCCGTAGCCCCATAACGACGAGACGGCGCAAAGCGAATGCGTGGCGTGGAGGGACGCACGCAGCCTCTCCCCCGCGGAGCTCGCGTGGGACGCTGCGTTTGACGCTGGCGCGCGTGGCGCCACTGATGTTGAATTCGTTTGGCACCGCCACCCCCTGCACACCTGAGTTTCATGCCACAGCAGCGCGAGCGAGCGCGCGCGTGAATCGCGCGTGAATCGCGCGCGACTGCCACACGACGAACCGCCGCTGAGAGGCAGCAGAATGAGCGCGACGCGCATCGACGACGCCGCGCTGTGCGTGGGCTGCCATCTGTGGTACAAGCACGTGTCGCAGTGCCCGTGCGGAGTACACGCATGCACGACGTGCTGCTCCGACGGCGTGTTCCATGATTGCGTCGCGTGTGGGCAGTGCGTGTGCTCCGAATGCGCGGCGGCGGACTGCGCCTCGTGCGGCGGGTGCGTGTGCGCCGCCTGCGCGACGGCGGACGGGACGTGCGGAAAGCACGGAAAGTGAGGCGCGCGGCGATGAGCAAATGGACGTCGTGGCCGCCGCAGTGCTTGTCCTGGTGCTCGCGGAGCGGCACATGGCGTGGAGGGACGCGCGCCGCCGCTCCGCCGCGGAGCGCGTGTGGGACGCTGCGTTTGACGCTGGCGCGTGGCGCCACTGATGTTGAATACGATTGACACCGAACGGGAATCGCACGAGTTTCATGCCACTGCCATGTGCGTACGCGTGCGTGCTATTCAGTGCGCACTCGCACACGTCGCAGATGGACGACTTGCTGGACGACGCGGACGCGCTGCCGCTCGTGAGCCTGCGGCCGCAGGCGCGGCCGCCCCAGAAGCGACCGCGCGCAGACAGCGACGCGACGGGCGTGACGGGCGCGACGGACGACCCCGAGAATGACGACGACGTGTACGCGGCCGAGCAGCTGGCGCTGGACGCGCGCGCGGCGGCGGCGGCGACGGCCGACGCCGCGCTCGCCGAGCTGCTGGCGGCGTCGCCTGGCGCGCCCATGGGCTACGACGAGTGGACGCCCGACGCGACGCGCCTGCGCGTCATGCAGCCGCCGCGGCGCACGGCGCACTGGGACCCGACGTCGATACAGGCCAACACGCTGCAGACGGGATCCTATTGGATTCGCGCGCCGCCGAGCGTGCTGGCGGGCATCACGTCGCCGCCCAAGCGCGAGGCGGCGCTCATGGCCTGGGCGCACACGCAGCCGTGGTTCGCGGGGCTAAACGCACAGCCAAAGTCGTCCGTGTTCTCGCCCGTGCAGGCGCGGCCCATCAAGCTGTACTACGCGTCGCAGGTGCAGGGCGCGATCGGCGTGCCCGCGGCGTTTGGGCGCTCGCTCCTGGGTCCGCCCGCCAAGGACGCGCGCGTCCTCGGCCAGCCTATGGGGCCGCTCGTCCCCGACCCGTCGCGCCCGCTGCGCCCGCACCAGCGCGCGTGCGTGGACGCGACCGTCGCGGAGCTACTGGCGAGCGGCGGCGCATTCGACGTTGCCGACTGCGGGTTCGGGTGCGTGCCTCTTTCCGCCTGCCTCGACGTGTCGCGTGCCGTGCCCCACCCACCTGCGAATCCACGCGTCACCGCCCACCCCTCTCGCAGCAAGACGGCGTGCGGCATCGCGACGGCCGTGCGCCTCGGGCGCAAGACGCTCATCCTCGTCAATCGGCGCACGCTCGCGGAGCAGTGGCGCGTCGCCATCGTGGGCAAGGGCGTCACGTGGGCGGACGACGACGCGGACGTCGACGCGTCGCGCGCGCCGCACGCGCGGCTGGAGGGCGTGCCCGTCGCGGCATGGCTGCGCTCGCAGTGCGCCGCGTGCAAGGCGCACACGTACGCCTCCACGGCGGACGGCGCGCCGCCGCCCCCGTCGTGCTGCGATCGGTGCGGCGTCGACCTGCTCGCGTCCGCGCGCGCCGCCGCGGTCGCCAAGGCCGCCGCGGCGGGCTACGACGCGGACGACGACGGCGAGCGCGCGCCGTGGGACAGGCTGGACGAGGACGGCGGCGCGGCCGCGGCGACCGTCCGCGTGCTGTGGGCGCCCACCGTCGGTGCGGTGCAGGGGTGGATGCCAGGCGCGCGCGTGGGCTTCATGGTGGGCGCGTGGCGCCCTGACAAGCGGCGGCGCGACGCGGACGCGCGCCTGAGCAAGCAGACGGACACGGTGCCGAGCGACGTCGACGAGAAGGACTTTGTCATCGCAATGATCCAGTCTTGCAGCACGCGCAAGGCGGCCGACGGCAAGGACGTCGACAACTGGCCGACGGCGGTGTGCGACTCGTTCGGCACGGTGCTCGTGGACGAGGCGCACTGCCTGGGCGCGCGGTCGCTTTGCCACGTGCTGCCCAAGTTCCGCGCGAGGTACAAGATGGCCGTCAGCGCGACGCCCACGCGGCGGGACGGCCTGGAGCACGTCCTCTATTGGCTCGTCGGGCCCGCCGTGTACGTGTACCGCCGCCTGCCCGTCATCACGGGGCAGCGCGGGACGGTGATCGTCGACACGGTGCGCTACGGCGGCGGCGCGCGGCTGGAGGAGACGGACCGCCGCGGCAACCCCGCGTACGCGACGATGCAGGCCGCGCTGGCGACGGACGCGGAGCGCACGGCGGACCTCGTGCAGGAGTGCCTCGGCCTGCTGCGCGCGCGGCGCAAGGTGCTCGTCATCACCAAGCTCGTGGCGCACGCGGACGCGCTGCACGACGCCATCGTCGCGGCGGCCGCCGCCGAGGGCCTCGTCGCGCCTGGCACGTCCTTCGTCGTGTACGGCGCGTCGCCCCGCGTCGCGCGCGCCGCCGCGCGGGCGCCGCGCACGCGGCTCGTCTGCGCGACGGCGCAGCTGCTGGGCGAGGGCTGGGACGACGACGGCATCGACGCCATCGCGCTGGCGCTGCCCATCGGCAATGTGCAGCAGACAGTGGGACGCGCGGAACGCAGCGCGCCTGGCAAGCTCGTGCCCATCGTGCTGGACTGGACCGACGATTTCGCCCTGTTCGCAACCATGTATTGGAAGCGCCACGCATTCTACAGGTCGCGGGGCTTCACCATCACGCGGCGGGACATCAAGCCGCAGCCCAAGGACCCCGAGGACGGCGACGAGAGCGCGGCCGCCGCGCCAGCGCACAAGCCCCGCGCCCTCGCTGCCACGGACGGGCGCAAGAGGAAGCGGGGCAGCGCCGACGCGCCGCCCGAAGCGGGCGACCCGCGCAACGACGCGGACACGGGCGCGCTTGACGACGACGCCGACGTCGACCCGCGGAATCATTGAAACTGTTCGCAGTCACGTTGTGGCCCCAGCCGCGGCCATGTCCCCAGCCGCAGCCGCGTCCCCCGCAGCAGCGCCTCGGATCTCGGCGCGCACGCGCACGAGCAGCTGCCCCAGCTTGTTTTCCCCTCGGCCGCTCGCGCCTGCGCCCCAGAAATAGTCGCGCGGCGCCGCCTCGATCAGGGGCGCGTCGCCCGTTCCCAGCAGCACCGCGCGCGCGCCCGCGTGCTGCGCAAACTTGGCGCGCAAGCCGCGGAGCATCGTCCCCTCGCGCCGCGCCTTCCACGTCGCGTCCACGTAGTCGCGGACGGCGCGGCCCGCGCGCTTGGCTGCGAGGGGCGTCGCCGCCGTCAGGATCGCCTCGAGCGCGTCCGCGTCGCCAAAGGCGCGCGCCTTGTCTACGTGCAGGTAAATCTCCGTGTTGGGGTACTCGACGCCGTCCTCGCCGACAAATGGCGTCGGCGCAAAGTTGGACAGGGCGGCGTACGGCCCCTTGATGCCGAAGAAGTGGATGGCGCCGTCCTCTGCGGCGTCGGCGGCGCCCGCCGTAGACGCGCCGCGAGCGCGCGACCGCGAGCGGGATCGTGCGCGCGGCGCGGCCAGCGCGCGGGGGCGCGGGGCTCGGGACGACATTAGATTGCGTGTTGATTCTTGATGGATGATCCCTGCGGATCTGCACGAGGCTCCGCACGAAGCTCCGCACAGCGAGTCAAGAATTCGCAAACGTCGCCACACCACCTAACGCCACACGCGCGCCATTCAGAATGCCTGAAGAGCCCCCCGATCGCGCGTGGCACGCCTTCACCAACGGGCTGCTCCACACGCCGACGCTGCGCTTTTACCCGTACGCGTCCAACGTGGACATGCCGCGCGTCGTGCCGTGCAAGCGCCACGACGTCGCCTTCGACGTGGCGCTCGTGGAGCAGCCGCTGAGCGCCGAGCTCGAGCGCGCGCAGCACGCGCAAAACGCCGCGGTGGACCGCCTTGTCGCCGCATGCGTACCCACCCATCTGCGCGAGAATGCGGCGGTGCGCCTGTGGGCGTTCAAAATGCTCGGACGCCTGGCCTACGAGAATGAGCATTGAATTTCACCCACCCCCTGGACAGTACCGTTGAATCTTGCGTCGTTTGCTCGAATGCTTGCGTGTGCGAGGTTCAAGCTCCGATGCGCCCCCACATTCACTCGTGCGACAGCGGCGTGCTCCGCTTGGCCCGCGCCCTCGCCGTCTCGTCGCCCGCCGCGCCAGTGTCCGCCTCGACGCCCGCGCCGCGCGGGCGCTTGTTTAAAGGCAACGACGACGGAGGCGCCGCCGCCTTTTTCTTGGCAATTGGCACATGCTGCGGCACTCCGTCGGCGACCGTCGTCGCTCCACTTATTGCCGCCGCGACCTGCCGCGCGCCGCCCCGCTTCTTGGGCTGGGCCTGCATCGCGCTATCCGAGGATGCCGATGCAACGGGTGCGACGGGCGCGACGGGCGCGACTGGCACGGCGGGCACGGCGGACGGCGCGGTGGCACCCGCGGACGCGTCGCTGCCGTCGAGCTGCGGGACAGCCGCCGCGCCTGCGGACGGAAGCATGTCCAGCTGAAAGTAGGAGGGCGTGCCCCGCATGCGCTCCCCGCCGTGGCACGCGGCGTACGCGCGCGCCGTCTTGATCGTGCGCGCCGTCGCGGGCAGCGCGAACCAGTCCAGTGTCCAGCTGAGCATGGCCGCCGCGACGACGTCGCTCCGAGGCCCCCGCAGGCTCGCGAGGCCGTCCCCGCGCGCGACGACGGCGGCCAGCTGCAGCGCGTGCGTCGTCACGCACGGCAGCACGGCGGGGCACGCCCGCAGCGCCGCCGCCTCCACCGCCTCGACGTCCGCCTCCACGTTCGACAGCGTCGGCGCGCCCTCCGTCCGCAGCGCCGCGGCCAGCAGGGCTGCGCGGATGGCGCACAGCGCGCTGGGCACGGCGGCGGCGAGGCGCTCCGCGGCGGCGCGCTCCACCAGCGCGGGCGGCGGCGCCCGCACGCCCCCCTCCTCGTTCAGTGGCGGCCAGTAGTGGCGCGTGCACGGCGGCGCGACCGTCGCGTCCCAGGCCGCGTGCCGCGCGTCCGCGTCGGCTTCGTCCACATCGAGCGGCGCGATGCCGCAGGCGTGCCACACGACGGCCGCGCCCATGCCGCCCCGCAGCTGCTGGGGCGCCCGCGCCGACGACGTGAACCCCAGCACCCCGTGGGCGCACGCCATCCGCGTCATTGTACTGGAGGTCGACGCGACCACCTCCGACAGCAGGTGCGGGTACGCGTGCAGGATCGTCAGGAGCGTGTGCTCGTCCGCGGGCGGCGCCGCGGTGCTGCCCAGCGCCGCCGCCACGATCTCGGCAGGCGGCGGCGACCGCATCCACCCGTACAGCAGCGCGTTCGCCCCCCAGCGCGTCGCGACGGCGGCGGCCAGCGGCACGTCGCCCAGCAGCGCGGACGGCGCGCGCACCTCATCCTGCGCCTGCCAGTCCATGAGCGACGGCGCGGCGGCGACGGCGGCGCGCCAGAAGGCGTCCGTGCGCAGGTGCGGCGGCGTCGACTCGACGAGCATGCGCACGTCGCGCGACATGGGCGCCCTGCCCGCGCGCGCCTGCGCCGCGCCCATGCGGTCGAGCGCCGCGTGCAAGCGTGGCGCCGTCAGCAGCTCCTGCGGCAGCGCTGACAGCAGGTCGGGCGCGCACTCCAGCGCCGCGTCCGCGATCGACGCGTACTCTGGCAGCGTGCGGGGGACGTGCAGTAGGGGGTGCGGCCGCGTGTACTGCGTCGCGCCGCCGCGCACCTTGCCGTGCCACGCGCGCACCGCGGCGAAGCACAGCGTCGCGGAGCGCAGGGCGACGGGGACGTCGGAGAGCAGCACGCGCTCCGCGCCCATGAAGCGCAGCAGCTTCGGCTCCACGCGCGGCTGCAGCGCGGTCCAGTACGCGGCGTCCGACGCCGCGATCTCGGCGCGGCACGACGGGCAGTGCGGCACGCCGAGGACGCCGCCACCGCGCTGCCCCGCGCGCTCCAGGTCCAGCAGCGTCGACGCGCCGTAGCCGAGCGCGCACTCGCCGTGCAGCACGTGCCCCCGTGGGCACTCGTGCACGGGCAGGGGCTGCAGCGGCAGCTCGAGCGGCAGGAGGCTTTCGAGGCAGGAGGGGCACCGCGGCTTGTCCTCCAGCCGCGCGGCGAGTGCGACCGCCTCGAGGGGGCTGTCGCGATGACGCGGCGGCGCTGACGCATGCGGCGCGCTAGCTTCCATGGTGTGGTATTCGGAACGTCGCTCGGCGGCGAGTGCTTTCGTGTGTGTTTTTCGTAGGTAGGTTTGCTTGCTGTGGCATGAAGACCAATTCCTGACGCCACCTCCTGTATCTACCCTCGGGCCCTAGCGTGGAAGCTGACACAGGGTTAGACGGTGCCGCAGCAAAAACAGGCTACACTCACTGGCGCAATGCCGCCGTCCAAACCGTCCCGCGTTCGACGCCGTGGGGGCAGCCCCACGGACGACGGCGCGCGGCGCGCCCCCGCGCCGAGCCGCGGCGCGACAAGCAGCGAGGGGCGTGCAGTGGTCGCGCCGCGGAAAAAGGGCCGCCGCCACTCGCGCGATGACGCGGCGCCATTGATTGCTCCAGCGCAGCCTCCGCCGCCGCCTCCTCCGCCGCCGCCGCCGCAGCCGCAGCAACACGTTCCGCGCGCAGCAGGCCCGTATGCTACCGTGGCCCCGCCGCTGCAGGCGGCGCAAGCACCCGCGCCCGCGACGCACGCTCCGCAAAAGTCGGGCGGTGGCGGCATCATGGGCGCCATTTCAACCTTTGCGTCGGCGGCGTTTTCCGCCATGGCGCCTGCCGCCACGACGTCGCTGCCGCCGCCGCCGCCCGTCGTACGCCGCGCGATGCCCGCGCATGCTGCCGCCGCAGCCGCCGCGCCCATCGTCGCACCAACGGCACACGGCGGCGCAGCGCCGCAAATGCCGCCACTGCTGCCCGACATTGCGGCGGCGCGCGCCAAAGCCGCGCGCGCGCTCGCCGCAGCGGCCAAGAACACGCGCTCCGCCGCCGTCATTGCGCGCCTGACGGCCGCCAACACGGTGGCGCGGCGGCAGCTCGTGGAGGAGACGCCCGACGAGTCGGACCTCATTGGCGAGTACGCCGCGCTGGGCGTGCAGTTGATGGCCACGAAGCCGACGCGCGAGGAGGCGGCGGCGCGCGCGGCGACCAAGGCGCAGATCGCGGGGTACCGCGTGCAGCTGCTGGAATTCATGGCGGCCAACGGGATGACGTGCGTGCTGCTGCCGCCCACGGCGGACGCCGACGCCGCGGACGGGCGCACCGCGTACCTGCGCGTCGCGCCCAACGCGTCGACCAAGACGATCAAGGCGTCGCACGTCGCCGCCGCGGTGTGGGAGCTGACGGCGGCGGATCTGGACGCCGCCGCAGCCGAGGCGAAGCCCAAGAAGAAGGGCGCGCCGCCGCCCACGCTCGGCGACATCATCGTCGCCGCCATCGTGGAGCGCGTGAAGAACGCCGTGACGACGCGTAAGGATCAGGTGAACGTGACGTACGCGAAGCAGCGCGGGTTCGTGACGGACAACACGGACAACCCGCCGCCCGAGGCGCCCGAGCTCGTCGCGGAGATGGCGTGGGCGCTCGCGAGCGCCAACGGCGCCGTCCTCGACGACGAGCGCCGCCGCCGCGCGACGGCCAAGCTCATCAAGGCCGCCATGGCGACGTACCTGCGCGACAGGCCGCTGGTGGACGACGACGGCACCCCCGTGCTGGACGCGCGGGGCGCGCCCGTCGTGCGCCCAGGCCTGCGCGCCTTCTTCGAGCGGCGGGGGGACCCGCCCACGCAGCGCACGCGCTTCAGGGACTACGCCCCCGACGGCAGCGTCAAGTCGGAGATCGTGCTGCGCCTGCGCCGCGTGCACTCGCTGCGGCGGGCGCGCCTGGGCATGGGCGTCCTGCGCGACCTGCTGACGGCGACACTGCTGCCCATCATGTGGGGCGGACGGGACGCGTCGTCCGTGACGCTGGACGAGGTGCAGGCGGCGATTGCGAGCGACGAGGCGCGCGCGGCGCTGCGGGAGCACGCGATCGCGGCGATCGAGCGCCTGCCGCCCACGACTGACTACGTCGTGAACGTGCACCGCGTGCCCACGACGGAGGAGCGCGCCGCGGCCAAGGCGGAGCGCGCCGCCGCCAAGGCGCGGCGCGAGGCGGCCAAGGCGACTGCTGGGAACGAGCCAGCGGCGGGCGGCACGAACCCGTACAGCTAAAGTTGCGGGGGTCGGTGCCAGTGTGACGAACGTGTGCATGCAATCTAACTTCAAGCGAACGGTTTCGACAGTCGCACAATCAGCCTGTCGTGCGCTTGCTTCATCATGATGAAGCGCTCGTGCGCCGCGGTGTCGGACGTCTTGTCGGGGTGCCAAACGGACGCCATGGCCTTGAACACGCGGCGGACGGCGCCGATGCTCGAGTCGCGCGGCATGCCGAGGATCTCCCAGTCGTCACGGACAGCGCGCGGTGGCGGCGGCGGTGGCGGGGGCGGGGGCTGTGACGGAGGCTGGGGCACCGTCGGCCGTGCCGTCGCCGTCGCCGAGGCGCCCGATGCGGCGCGCGGCGGGGGCGGTGACGTCGCGTGCGGCACGCGTGCGTGCCCGTGATTCGGTCGCTGCGCCGCGTGTTGCGGGCGATGCAGCGGCACGCGCGGCGCTACGGAAGGTACGCGCTGCGCCGTGCGCCGCGAGGCCAGGGAGGCAAGTGCGCGGCGCCACGTGCGTGGCGCGGCAGCTGGCTTGGGGCTGCGTGGCACCAGAAGAAAGGCCACCGCAGAGCGCACAGCGCGGTCGCTGCACCCCCGCCCCATTTCTTCAAGTGTTGAAAGAGGTTCCGCGACGGGGCTCGATATTCACGGCGTGATGTTGATGCGTGGCGGAGATGTCGACATGTCCGCATGTTCCAGTCGCTCCCATCACAAGACAAGATCAAAGAGGCCATGAAGAGGCAGCGAAAGATCGGCATCATTGCCGCGCAGCCGTCACTGCCACCGAGCGCCGCGTTGGGCCCGATCGCGCGCGAGGCCATTTCGCGCAAGCGACGACGCGGCGCCGCCGATGCGGCGGCTGACGCGCGCGATGGCGAGCTGCGCCGCCGCCTCACTCCGCCCGACCTGTCGTCGGTCCCCGCCCGTGCACTGAGCGACGCCCTGCAGGCCGCGCCGCGCAGCGGCGGCGAGCAAGGTGAGGCTTGGTGGGCGCGCGTTGGCGTGCGCGGACTCTGCGCCGCCGATGACGAGAACGCGCCCGCCGCGTGGGCCGTGGCGTGGGAGTGGGTGATGCGCTACCACGAGCAAGACTCGGACCGCGGGCGCCAGCGTTGGGCAGCCGCGGCGGCCGTGTAGGCGCTGCAAGTCGACGGACGCCAACGAATCACGACGTCACTACAAAAATGGCCGCCGCGTGCGCACCTTCCGCAGGCGCCACCGTCGGCCCGCCGACGCCTGCCGCCGCGGTCGGCCCCCCCCCACCGCCGTCGGCACCGCCGCAGCCGCCGCAGCCGCCGCAGCCCCCGTCCCCCGTCGCGCCGCCGCCCTCCGTTCCGCCCGACGACAGCCTGCTGTGCCGCGTTCACGCGCTCGAAGACCTGCGCACGCTCGTCGTGTGGCTGGCGCACAACACGACGTGCCCGCTGGACGGCGGGGACGGCGCGGTGCGCATGGGGCCGCGGCTCGCCAAGGGGCAGACCGCCGTCATCTACGCGGCGACGGTGGGCGCCGCGGCCACGCCGTGCGTCATCAAAGCCACGCACGTCAAGGACTTGCTGACGTGGGCGACGGTCGTGGGCTCCGTCGCCGCCCCGCTCGCTCCGCCGCACGGCGTGACGGGCCGCCGCAGGCACGACGCCCTGGCCAGGGCGCGCGACGACGCGATGGCGGCGTGCCTGCGCGCGCCGCCCCTGCGCGGCGCGCCCCGCGCGTCCGTCGCGGCGCTGCTGCAGGGCGACCAGTGGCAGTCGCGCGCGCCGCCGCTCGTGCCCGTGGACTGGCTGGAGGACGCGGACGCGCTGGCGCCCGCGTGCGTCCTCGCGACCGAGTTCCTGACGGAGCTGACGGTGGGGCGCATCGTCACGGAGTACCTGGCCGCGGCCGACCGCCGCAACGGCCCCGCGTGGACGCCGCTGCTCGCCCACGTCGCCGCGACGCTCGGCGGCTGGAACAGCGGCCGCCACGGCTACATCGTCATGCAGCACTGCGGCGGGCGCTCGCTGCGCGTCGCCCTCGACGGCGGCCTGCTCACGCTCCCGCAGCTGCAGTCCGTCGTGCTGCAGCTGCTCGTCGTCCTGTCCGCGCTGCAGGGCACGTGCGCCGCCAAGCACCACGACCTGTACGACGGCAACGTGTTCCTGCAGTTCAAGGACGAGTGGGACGACGCCGCGTGGGGCGCGGCGCCCGTGGATTGGGCTGCGCCCGCGTGGCGGTACCGCCTGCCGCAGGGCATGGACGTCGAGATTCCCAACGTCGGCGTGCTCGTCCGCCTCGCGGATTGGGGGCTGTCGTCCGCGGCGCTGGGTGCGACGCCCAGCGCGCCGCGCATCGGGCGCGTGGATCTCGACACGCTCAACGCGCCGTCCGACCCGAAGCGCTGGGGCGACTGGAAGGTGGAGCTGCAGGGCTGCGAGGCGTACGACGCGCTGACGGCGCTGGCCGCCGTGCAGACGACGCTGCGCAGCGGGCGTGAGGCGCTCAAGCGCATTCTGGACGGCTCGGGCACGCCCAAGGAGGCCGCCAAGGACGCCACGTGGCTGCGCGGCGCGCTGCGGTGCGCGCCGAGCGACACGCGGCGCATGCGGGACGCGATGGCCCGCGGCCTGCCGCTCCTGCGGTGGATTGACGCGCTCCTGGCCGCGCCCAGTGGCCCGATCGCGCGCGTGCAGACGGCGCACGGCGGCGCGTCCGTGCGGTTGACCGAGTTCTCCCGACCGCACTATTCCGCGCAGCGGGGCGCGCCCCCACACGCCATGCTGCGCGCGCTGCTGCAAGAGCGCGGCGTGTGGCACGGCGCCGAGGGGCGCGTCCCGCTGCTGCTTTGAAGGACGGAATCATAACCATGCCTATTCAAACGAAAACTGCCAGCCCGACGCGAGGGACTTGACGTGATTGAGCGGGCGCTTCTGCGCCGCCGACCTCATGATGGACTTTCGAGACGCGTGAATCCCCTTGACCGCGCTCCCGATGGACGGCCACTCCTTCTTCAGCGTCCCGTTCCACGCAACGACCTTGCGCGCCGTGCTGTGGGCGCCACGAGTGGCGTCGGTCGTGCTGGTGGTCGCGGCACTGCCCTGGTGCGCGGAAATCGGCGACGGCGACGCAGGGTCCTGCGGTTCTAGCGCGCGCGAAGGGTATGCGAGCGCGCTGCAGTCGGCTGCCGCCTCGGACGCGACGATCGTCGCACCCACGTCGCCCTTCTCACTATCGCCGTCGTCGTCGTCCGATTCGTAACACACGAGCTTGGCGCGCTTGCTAGGCGGCGGAGCTGTCGTCGTCGTCGGCGGCGACGTCGGCGGCGCGCAAGGTGCAGCGAGGGGCGACGAGGAGGCGTCGCCGCCCAGGGGCTGCGACCTCCACCCACTGGCGGCGCCGCTGGATGCTCCGACCACCAGCAGCGCCTTGGCCGTCTTGGCAGCCAGCGCGGACGCCTCCGTGACGTGGGCTCGCGCCTGTACCTCCGTCCACTCCAGCGTGGACAGCGGGATGTGTGCGTGCTCCGCCTCGACCCCCTGCGCCGCGATGCGCGCGTGCAGTGACATGGCCTCCGTCACCTTCTTGTGCGTCACGAGCGTCCCCGCGTGCGGCGTGGGCGGCAGGTACCACGTGCGCAGCCACGCGTGCATGAGGAAGCTGCCGCGCTTGTCGTTCGCCGCCATCCACTGTATCATGTTCTCGTCACCCATCGAGCCGTTGCAGGACCTGCAGATGGGCACCAGGTTGCCGATCTTCGTGGCGCCTCCTCGGCTGAGCGAGATGACATGGCCGCACTCCCAACCAGAGTAGTGGCAGGCCAGCCGCGTCTCGCCGCACCCAAAGCACGGCGTGGTCGCGAGGGTGTCTCCCACGCAGTCAAGCCACACCCTGCTGCGCAGGACTGCCTTTGCCCCATTGTTGAAGGTGGAGCGCGCGGCCTGCTGCTGCATTTTGCAAGCGCAGAGTGCGCGTGGAACGCGCACGCGCACGCGCACGCGTGTTTCATGCCACACGTGCGCCCAGAGCAAGCGAGCAGTACACGACGTTCAAGGCTCGCGCGGCCACCCTAGTGCTCCGCCACTGGGTCGCCCGCGCCGCCATTCGCCTTGCAAGCGTCCACCATCGTCGGGTCAATGTCGCCCGATCGCGTAACGGCGGTCTTCATGCTCGCGGACACGTCGTACGCGCGCCCAGGCGGGCGCTCGCTCTCGGCCGCCTTGGCGAACTTGGCCGCCGCCTTGTCCTTGGCCGCCTTGTGCTTGTTCGCCTCGAGCATCGGTGCGTAGTCGATGCCCAGCGCGCGCTGGATCTGCGCCTCGGTGCGCTGGTACACGCCCTGCAGCCACTCCGTGTCCTGCGCGTACCACGTGTCGCCGTACTTGACCTTGTTCTCCGTGGCGTCGTAGTCCTCGCCCCACAGCTGCGCCAGGCCTGCAATCTTGCCCAGCGCACTGACGGTGATGCCCGCGTCGGCAAACACGGTGTCGTACTTGTCGTGCTGCGGAGAAGGAAGGGATGGGCGGGATGCAATGGACGCGGCACAGCGCGACTCGCGGTGGGACGGGGACCCGCCGCCTCACCTTCCACTGCATGGGGCGGCGGTTGCGGTTGTGCATGAAGGCGCCCACGACGGACTTGAAGACGGTGAACGGCATGCCGCGGCGGCCCGCCTTGCGCATCGCGTCCTTCTCCGCGGTCGTCAGCGACGGCAGCTGCGCGTCCGCCGCCTCCTGCCCCAGCATGCTCTCGTTGCGCAGCGCCTCCGCCAGCGGGTGCGTCATCTCCTTCAGGCGGCGCTTCGCCACGTGGAAGTACGGCGGCAGGATGGGCATCGTGCGCCCGTCGGGGCGGTGGTACGACGCCCAGATCTCGCGCGTGCCGAACTCGGCCGCCGCCGCGCGGTACGCGCACATGGCCTTGAACATGAACGTCGGCAGCTCCGCGCGCATCTTGGACTCGAGCATCGGGTCGCTCTTGTCCGCGGCGACGACGCGGTCGAAGGGGCACAGGATGATGCGGCGGGACATGGAGCCGCTGTTGTCCACCCACGCCGCCACCTCGTTGCCCGCCATGATGCCAGGCGCGTCGATCGTCACGGTGATCGCCGTCTTGAACTTGCGCGCGATGGACAGCGGCTCGTGCGAGATGAGCGACTGCAGGTCCGTCTGCGGCACCGCGAAGTCGGACTTGACCTCGTAGCAGCGCCACATCCACTTGTTCAGCAGCGTCTCCAGGCCAAACACCTGCTGCGCGTTGTTGGACATGGTCTCCACGTCCTCCTCGTTGAAGAACCAGCCGACGCCCTTGAGCAGCATCGACTTGCCCGTGCCCGCGCGGCCCACGATGAACATCATGACCTGCCACGAGTCGTACTCGCCCAGGTTGTACAGCAGGCGGCCCAGGAAGACGTACAGCCACGCGCGCACCGCGCCGCGCTCGCTGTCGTCGACGCCCTCCAGCTGCGTGTCGAAGATGCGCTCGAACGCGGGCGTCTGCAGCGCGTGCCACGGCGACGTCAGGTTCGTCAGCGGGAAGTCGGCGTCGTGGTACTTGCACGCCGTGACGCCGCTGGGCACGGAGGACGAGCCGTACTCGTAGAAGCACAGCGTGCGCGTGCACAGCAGGCCGTTGCGGAAGGCGTGCCACGCGCGGTCGGGCTTCAGCGGCGCGAACTCGGCGTGGTAGCCGAGCGTCAGGTCCTCCACCGCCTTGGCGAGCGTGCCGCCGCCCAGGGACGCGACCCACTGCACCTCGTCCACCTCCTTGGACGCCATCATGCGCACGAACTCGGCGATGGCGCCGACGCGCTTCCACGCGTGCGTGGGGTACGTCGTGCCGTGCTCGCCCAGCGGCGGCGAGCGCACCTGCACGTAGCACGAGTCGCCGTAGCGGCGGAAGCCGTGGTCGCGCAGCTTGCCCAGCAGGAAGACGATGAGGCGCGCCGCCTTGGCGCCCGCGTCGCGCGACGCCTCCAAGCCCTGCGCGTAGCCGAGCGTGGCCTTGGGGTTCAGGATCTGCGCGTTTGCCGCGGACGCGCTGCCGCCGCCCTTGCCGCGCTTGCCGCCGCCGCCGCCGACCGCCCGCGACCACGCGAGCGACGCGTTCAGCAGCTCGCGCGCGGCGTAGATGGCGACCCGCACCGCCGACAGCGTCGCGCGCAGCATGCCACCGACGTCCTCCACAGAGTTGGTGCCGCGGACCGCGCCGCTCTTCATGAGGCCCGCCTCGACGCGCATGTTCTGGAAGTACGCCGCGGAGAAGCTGCGGCCCACGTTGGACGACTCCATCGCGCCCGTCTCGTACAGCTTGTCCAGCTCCATGCGCACCGCGGCGGCGTGCACGGGGTTGGTGTCGTCCTCGGGCCGCGGCTCGCACCACCACATGCGCATGAAGTCGACGCACGCGACGAGCGTCTCGGGCTTGAGCGCGAACTCGAAGTTGTCGGGCGCCTGGCCGAGCTGCGCCATGATGGCGAGCAGCCTGTCCTTGTGCTCGTCGCCCGCTGCGCGCGCCGCGATCGCCAGCGCGTCATACGAGGCGGTCGCGGCGGCGCGCGGGTTCAGCGCGGGGCCCGTCAGTGCGTCGCCCGTGCCGATCTCGACGTCGTTGTTGTCGTTGTTGTCGTTGTCGTCGTTGCTGGCGTCGCCAACGACTGTCGCGGGGCCGCCGCCGCCCTTGGAGCCTCCGCCCTCGGACGCCCTGCTCACGATGCTGCGCGCGTCGTCGCCCACCCGCTCGCCAGGTCCCACGCTCGTCGCCGTGCCGTCGTCCACGGCCGCAGCCGCGGCGGACTTGGCCGAGGGCTTGGCCGCCGCTGGCTTGGCCGCGGCAGGCTTGACAGCCGCAGGCTTGGCCGCCGCAGGCTTGGCCGCTGGGGCGCTCTTCTTTGCAACGGCACCCGTAGCCGCGGCTGCGGCGCCAACGACGCGCGCCTTCTTGGACGGTGGCAGCGTGACGACGGGCGCGCTAGGCGGCTTGCGTGGCGGCGCCGCGACGACGGCCGTCAACGCCTTTGGGGCTTCGGAACCCGTCCCGTCATCGTCTTCGTCGTCCTCATCGTCGCCGCCGCCGCCGCCGCCGCTACCGCTGCCGCTGCTGTCGCTCATGCTGCCCGCGTCATCGCTCTGGCTGGACGCGGCGCTCGTGCGCGCGCTCGCACTCGTACTCGCGCGGGACGGCACGGGATCCTCCGCCTCGTCCTCGTCAGCCTCCCCCTCGTCTCGCTTGCGCTTGAGACGAGTGTGCTGCCGCGGCGCTCGCTCGCTGCGCGCGTCGCCGTCGGCGTCGCCGCTGACGCTCATGGCAACCGTGGGCGCCGCGGACGAGCCAGTCACGGCCGCTCGGGCGCCGCCGCCCTTGACTCGCTCATTCACGACCACGTCGCTCTCTGCCACGGACGCCGCTGACATGCTACGCAACTACGAGGATGAGAGGAGCCAGCAGTGCGCGTTTTCGTGGGTGCCGTGCGAGTTGAAGGCGAACTCATGCCACAGCCTCCCCCGATCGGGTATGACGGGCACTAAAGCGCCCGTGGCCAAGAAAATATGGACGCGCCCCCTAGGACTGCCGAAGCGGTCCCGCCCACGGTCCCTGGCGCTAGCGCGGCGAATGGGCGCGCGAACGGCGACGACGCGGCCGCGGGCCGCGAGGTGTGGGTCGTCCCCGTCGTTCTGCGCCGCGGCGTCCCCGTCGGCCACGCCGTCCTGCGCCGCGTGCTACCCGACGGCGGGCGCGCGTGGGACATTGTGCGCGGCACGGACGCGCCGCCGCTGCAGCTTACGGGCGGCGAACGCGAGCGGCGGCCGCAAAAGACGGCGTGCATGGCGCTGACTCACGCGCTGCTCACCGTGGCCGCCCCGCGGTCGGTCGACGTGCTCGCGCGCGCGACGCTGCGGTCCACGAACGCCTCCGTGTACGCGGTCGGCGTCGAGCTGGAGGCCGTCGAGGCGTGGGCGTGCGCGGCGCGCGCCGTGGCGAGTCGCCACGGCCCCGCGGCGCTGGACGGCACGCACGCCGTGCCGCACCACGTCTTGCCCTTTGACGACGTCCGCATTGTCTTGGGCAGGCGTGGCGGACGGCGCGGCGCGCGGCACGACGCGGCGGATGCGGCGGACGCAGCTGGCGACGACCGAGGCGCCGACGCTGCCGCGGGCGACGCGCCGCCTGCCGACGAGGCGCCGAGGCGGGGTGGCCCCCCCATCCCGCTCAGACGCGGGCTCCCCCCATCGGCCACCCCCGCCGCCCGTGCCGCCATGGCATGGGCCGAGTCCGCCCCCGCCGACCGCCGACACCACTAAAGACAAAAGAGGTTCACCAACCCATCGCACCTGTCGGTACCCCACACACCCACAGACAAGTCAACGATGTCGTCTTCCTCAATCTCCTCGACGGTCGCGGACCTGCGCACCGCCGCCGCGGCCCACGCCACGGCGTACGGCAAGAAGCAGGTGTCCTTCGTCAGCGACGCGAAGGGCCTACTCATGGTCATGGTGGCGCAGGCCGTCATCGCGTTCCTGCTGTCGTACCCTGGCATCCTGTTCACGGCGGGCAGCGAGACGAGCGAGCAGCCCCTGGACTTTGGCATGATCTTCCTGCGCCTGCTCCTGATCCTCGGCGCGTTCTATGCGCTGAGTGGTCTCATGGCGGGCGCGTGTCGCAAGCTGCCGCCAGCGGCGCCTGCAAAGGCGGCTGCGTAGTCGGGGCCGCGCATGAGTAGTTTTAAGCGATGTTTGCTGCTGCATTTTACGGTTGCTTTGCTGCTGCATTTTACGGTTGCTTTGCTGACCACCACAATTGAAGCGCGTCCACTTGTGCCGCTCTACTGCTCGTCCTCCCCCTCAAAGTCATGGCCGCCGTCGTCCCAGTCCAGGCGGTGCGGCTCCACCGTCAGCGTCGTCGGCAGCTCCTCTTCCTGTCGCGACACCCACAGCATGCGCGCGGGCTCCAGCAGCGCGGCCGACTTTTCGAACGGCGTGTCGTGCGGCACCGCCTGGAACTTGACGACCAGGCCGCCGTGCGCGCTCGTGATTGTCGGCGTCGACGCGTGGCGGTCGAAATCTAGCGGCGTGTCCGCCCGCTTCAAGCCGTAGCCCACGTCGAGGTACAGCACGAACAGCGTGTCGGGATAGCGCTGGTCCTCGTTGCTGAGCCCCACGGACGGCCGCGCCATGACGACCGCGGCCTCTGCCTTGTTCGTGCTCTTGACGTAGCGCTGCGCGCGCTTGCTCCACGTCGTCCCGTCCTTGCTCGTCGTCGTGACGCTGTCCCAGTCGCGCACCGTCGAGTCGCTGCCCCCCAGCTCCGCGCTGACGGCGGCCGTCGGCGCGGCGGCCGCGCCCACAAGCCACGCGTTCAGTGCCTCGCACACCGTGGGCGGCATGGCCACCGCGTCGATCTGCATCGGCTCGACACTCTTCTCGTCGGGATGGATGGCGTCGGCGGGCGCGTGCAGCGGGTCGATGAACAGCGTCACGTACACCGCGCCCTTGTCGTCGGGCGGCTCGCGCTGCAGCACCATCGTCTCGCCGCCCTTGGACGCCCACGCTGTGCGGTCCATGTTGTTGGTGAGGCCGAACTTGCCCTGCACTGGCGCCACCGCGCGGTCAATGTTGATGGCAATCTCCGCGACGGGCCGCGGGTCCGCGTCCACGACATTGTGCGTGAAACGCAGCGCGGCCGCGTCGGTCGACGTGGGCACGAAGGACACCGACACGTTGTTGAAGCCGTCCCACAGCGGTGTGCCGTCGGGCACGGCGCTCGAGCCCGCCAGCGGCGCCAGGTGCGACACGATCAGGTCGCTGCCAGCTTGGCAGTGGGATGCCGAGACCCAGTCGGGCTCGCGCGCAAACCACGCGTCGTGGCTCGCGGTGGCGTCGAACTTGGTGGACGAGACGCTGAGCACCCACGCCAGCGCGGGGTTGCGCAGCACGGCCTGCGCCTCGGCCGCGGGGATGATGGCGTTGAAGTCGCCCATGCTGACGCGCACGTACTGCAGCGGCTCCAGCGTGGCCGCGTCCGCGTCGCGGGACATGCCCTTGATGGACGCGCAGTCGTAAAACACCTTTGTCGTGTCGCGCAGCGCGCGCCACATGAACGAGCGCCGCGCGCACACGGCGCTGGACGGGTGGTCCGCCTGGAAGATGACGATGTGGTTGCCCGCGTCCTCGTGCAGGTGCGCCGCGGTGGCGACGCCAGGCTCTGCAAGATAGGGATCAAAGCACGTGTCGGGCACGCCTGGTGCAGCGGGCGGCGCGCTCGGCTGCGGCTGCACCTGCGGCTGCGCCTGCACCTGCGGCTGAGGCTGCACCTGCGGCTGAGGCTGCACCTGCTGCTGCACCTGCACCTGCGGCTGCGGCTGCGGCTGCATCTGCATCTGTTGCATGGCGGCGACGGGTGGCGCGTCACTCTTCACGTCATCCCCGCCACGGAGGCCGCCGCGGCGGCGCGGCGAGGGGGGAAGGGGGGCGCGCCGCCGCGCCACATTGGACCGCCGACGGGACGGGGAGGAGGGGCCGACGCGGGGCATTTGTTTCTGCGGGGCGGCACCGCTCACGCGAGCGACTTGGTAGCCACCATGTCGAGCTGCCCCTTCCACAGGAGCTTCTTGCCGCCGCGCGTCACGGGGGCGTTGCCGTCGTCGTCTGGGTCCGCGATGAGGGACAGCGTGAGCTCGTCGTCGTCCATCGCCCACGCATCCGCGTCGGCAAACCCGCGGGGCAGCGGGAACATGACGTGCACGCGGCCGCCCGCGACGCGCGTCGCCACGTGCGCGGACGTGTGAACGGCCGCCGCAAAGGCGGCGGCGGGCGCGACGGTGGCGCGCAGCTCCGAGTCCGTCAGCGGGCGGCCGTCGAGCAGGGTGAAGCGAAACACGGCGTCAACGACGGCCGCGCCCGCCTTGGGCCCGCGCACGCTGACCAACTCGTCGCCGCGCGCGGGGAGGCGCTGCCACTGCAGCGCGGCCTTCTTGGGACCAGCGGAGCGCGCCCGCTTGGCGGGCGGCGAGCGACCCCGTCCACGAGGCTTGGACGGAGACGCGGCACGGCGACGGCGGGAGGGCGACGGCATGGTTGGTGGTAGGGGTGCGTGTTTTGTTTCCGCCCAGGGCGGTGGCCGACTTTGAATGGTCGTGTGTACCCCGTCGCGCAGTTAGGGCTGAATTTCCGCGCACGAGATGAGGACGGCGCGTCCCGTGCCGCCGCGCGCGAAACGCTAGCACAAATGGTGGTCGCCGCGGTCGTGCTCGGCGTCGACTCGCCGCGCGGACACGAGCGGGCGGCCGCGTTGGAGCGGCAAGCGGCCGACCCCGCGTTCGCGCTGCAGCTGCCCGTGCAGATCGTGTACGGCTTCACGCCGACGGATCCCGTCGTCCTCGCGTGGCTCGCGGACGGCACGGCGGACGCCGTGGAGGAGGAGGTGCGCTGCGCGTGCCACTCGCTGGGGATCGCGCGCATTCTGCGGGGCTTCCTGGCGGCGCGCACGGGCGCGGACATCCTGCTGCTGATGGAGGACGACGTCGTGTGGCGGCGGGGCGCGGCGCGCTACCTGGCAGCTGCGCTGGAGACCTGGCGCGACACGCGGCCCGACAGCCACTGCCTGCGCCTGGGGTACCTGCCGTACTCGCTCGCGCGCAGCGCCGACGCGCTGTGGCCCGCCCTGGCCCGCGCGCCGCGCCTGCCGTGGCCGCAAAATGACGTGGGTCTCGTCCCGCTCGCGCAGGACGACAATGTCGTCCTGCAGCCGATGCCAGCAGAGGACGAGCGCCACGCGACGCACCTCGCCGTGCCCGTCGAGTACAAGCTGCTGGGCATGCAGGCGACGGCGCTTGACCGCGAGGGCGCCGCGCTGCTCCTCCGCGTGCTTGACCACCCGACGTTTGCCGCCGCCGTGAACGCGCGCCCGACCGCCTCGCCGTCGCTGCACTACCCCAACGACAAGTGGCCGCTCATCATGGACCACCTGCTCAACATGCCGTGCCTGCGGGGCGCGGCGGCGTCGCCACCCATCGCGCGCGAGGCGCGGGACGCCGTCTCGACGATGGGCTCGGCGCTGAACCCGCGGTGGTGGGCGCTGGCTGACACGTTGGAGCCCGCGTCCGCGTGGGACGGCTACGTGGACGCGCGGCCCGCCAGCGTCGCGACGTACGTCGTCGCCGTCAACGACGCCGCGCGCCGCGCGGCGATGGAGCGCCAGCTCGCGGGCGTCGCGGACGTCACGTGGTTCGACGCGCTGACGCCCGCCGCGTCGCGCGACTACCTCCCGCCCACGTCCTGGGCGCCAGGCGTGCCGCTGTGGGAGCGCCCCGCCATGCTGTGCTGCACGCGGTCGCACGCGGCGGTGCTGGCGCAGGGCGGCGCGCGCGCCGACGCGGACTTTGTGCTCGTCATGGAGGACGACGTCGCGCTGCACGCGAGCTTCTGGCCAGCCGTCCGCGCGCTGGCGGCGGCGTGGGACCGCCTCGACTGCACGTACGTGTCGCTCGGCTACCGCGCGGACAAGCTGCGGGAGCCGCCGCCGACGGGCGGGCCGCCGCTTCTGTCGGAAGCGGGCGCGCCGCTGCCGCTGCAGCTCGCGCGCGTCGAGCCGCGGGAGGACACGAACGCCTTTGGCTCGCAGTGCTACATGATGCGCCGCGTCGCCGCGGCGCGGCTGGGCGCCGTGCTGCACCACTCGAGCGTCGCGCGGATGCGGGCGGCGGCGCTGGACGAGGCGCGGCGCCTCGGCGTCGACACGCAGCAGCTGCAGCGCGCGTTCCTCATCGACTGGATGCTGCCCAACCTCGCGCGCCAGGCCCTCGCGTGGCCGCCGCTGGCGATCGAGTTTGACGCCGAGTCGACGGTCGGCAGCAACGCCAACCGCGAGCGATGGAAGCCCTTTCTGGAACGCCACGGCCTGGCGCGCGAGGCGTACTGGACGCTGCCCCACACGAAGCTTTGAAAATGAACCCTACAGATGTCCGTCTGCAGCGATCCCTTGCGACGCTTCGTCGTCGTCCTCCAACTCGTCAATCGTGTCCAGCGCCGCGGCGATCGAGCGGTGCGCGCGCCGTCGGGCCGTCGCGGCGTTTCGCGCGGCTTGGGCCGCGTGCTTCGACGCCGTCGCACGACCCACCGCGGCACGGGCACACGCCGCCCTGCCCCTGCCCCTTGCCGCCGCCTTGGGTGCAAGAGCGCGCGATCCAGCCGCGGCGGCCCCCGCTGCGGTCGCAATCGCGCTCGCATCCGAGTCTTGGTTGGGTGTGAGCGGCACGGCGAGTCCCTGCTCGTGCCGTGCCTGCTCATGGCGTGCACGCTCGCACTCTGCTTCATTGGCCTCAAGACGCGTCAGGCGCGCGTGCAGTAGGTCGATCAGTGGGGAGACGTACGGGGACTGTGCCGCCAGCGCGTCCCACGCGACGTCGAACGGCGCTGACGCTCCAGCAAGCGCGCTCCAGCCGCCAGCGCGGACAGCCGCAACGTACGCGTCGCGCGGCGGAAAGCCGAGTCCCGCCGCAATCTCGGCGGCGACGATGCGGTGGTGCAGCAGCTCCGTGAAGGGCGAGGAGATGCGAGGGACCTGGCGCACCAGCTCCGTCCACGCCTCGTGCGCGCTCGGCCGCGGATCCCAACGCGCACCGAAATACGGCGGTGTCACGTGCGCGAGATCCTCCACGCTGTAAATCAGCGCGCCGTCTCCGTCGCCGCCGTCGACGCCGAGGGCGCGGCGCGCAAGAGCAGCCCACCGCGTCCGCAGCGCGCGCAGTTGCGCAGTCACTAGCGTCGTGCTTGATGCCACGTGCCACGCGATGTCTGCCTCGTCTCCAGCATCAATATCCATAGCGGCGAGCGACCTGTGTCGCGTCGTCAACTCCGCTCCAAGAAATATTGAATGATACATCCGCACATTCTCCGCAAAGAATTCTAGTTCATCTGTCTGCACCGCTCCGTCCAATACGTGAGTGGCGGCGATGCATTGCAAGGTGTCAACTTCTTCGATTCAATACTGTTCTCCCATTGGCCGCGAGCGGAGTGCACGTGATGCCTCGATGATCGCACAGCCATCACACTGCCATCGCTATCGACCCGCAGACGCCCCATGGCCGCGTTCGAGGACATTGGACATGTTCGCGAGCCGCTCTTCGTCGCCCGCCAGCTGTACTCTGAGAAACGCGGCTCCAAGCGCAACATCTGCCTGGCGCTGACGCACCCCATCCTTGTCTCCGCCGACGGTGTCATCATCCCCATGGACGCGCGCGAGCGCGTGTGGCACGACTTCATCCTGCCCGCGCTTACGCCTGCCGACGCGCTGGCGCTGAGCACGTTGGAGCGCGTCGTGGGCACTGGCCCCATCACAACCACGGACGTGGGCGAGCTCGCAGAAATTGTGTTGGCGCGGGCCATCAACCCCTTCGGCAAGACGAAGCCGTGGGTTAGCGACGCGGACCTGGAGCGCGACTTTCCTCCGTACAAGGGTACGCCCATTGACCGCCTGTTCAAGAACGTCCGCGTCCTGCCCGTGGAGCAGCAGTCGGCGGTCGTGGCCGCGGTCGAGGTGCAGTTCAAGGTCGACGACCGCTACGTGTTTGCGAAGATCGCCAACGTGCCCGTGGTGGACCACTCCCAGGCGGTGCTGGGCGGCAAGAAGCGCGTGCGCGGCGGCGCCGCTGTGACGACGACGACGCTGCACGCCTCGCTGTCCACGATCGCCGCCGTACCCGAGCTGCAGACGGCGGTGATGAAGGCACTCGAAGCCATTCACGCACGGATCTGGCGCGCGAGTACGGACCTCAAGGCGAGGCACGGGTACGAGTACCACACGCTGGGACCGCTCGGGTCCGAGATGACGCAAGAGACCTTTCTGCCGATGGAGGTGACGGCGGGCACGAACTACATCCCGTGCGACGTGGCCCACGCCTTTCGCGCCGACATGTTCCCGCACAATGCGCTGGGCGCGTCACCGATGCCCGACGTTCGCGCCGTCATCATCAACGACATGATCAAGGACATGACGGCCGCAAATCTTTCGCTCGATGGGGCCGCGGTGCGTCGCGTCATTACCATCACGCCGTTGCAGCGGCGGCAGCAGCAGCAGCAGCTGAGCGTCGGGCCTGCGGTCCCGCCTGCGGCAGTCGTCGCCACTCCCGCAACGATTCCTGCGACGGTCACTGAGGCGAGCGCGGACGCGATGGACGCGCCGATGCAGCGTGTCAAGGAGATCGAGAGCGGCTTGCGCGCCGTCGCGCTCGCCTCATCTGCGGCTGCCGCCGCGCTACTCGTCGCCTCATCGTCGGCGTCCGCCGCCGTCCCTGTTTCTGCACCTCTCGGCGTCCCCGCGGTGTCTCGCGATGCCGTGTCGCTGCTGGAGCCGCGCCGCCTGCCGCTGCGCGACGCGATGCTGAAGCTGCACGCGCACGCCACGCGCCTGGGCATCACGCTTGCAGACGACGTACGTCGCTCGCTTTCCCGCGCCGCGTCGACGGTTCAAGAGTCGTTGACGGCGAGCGTGTCGCTGGTGGACAAGACAGCGGCGCTTGCTGCCTTTGCGAGCGGCGTCGTCGCGTGCGTCGAGATCACCGAGGCAAAGTACGCCATCGTCGCTCCTCGGCGCAGCGGAGGGCGCGGCGCCCTGCGCGGCACCATCACGCTGCTGGAGTGGCTCGCAGACGTGGCCCTCTGATGTCCGCGTCGGACGTTCCGACGAGTGTGTAATGGCAATCCTCAATGTCGGCAGCGCCCCGAGAGTGGGCGGCGATGGACTCAATGTTCAAACTCTGATTGCACGGTTGCATGCACGCCGACGCGCCGCGCGCTTACAATTACAACCCAACCACGAGCCAATTATGCGGCGGCGCGTTGGGCGCGTTGGCGGGCGCGTACGCCGTGAGATGGATGGTGAATGCGCCGCGGCGCGCATTGATGCCCGCCAGTACGGTTGCGTGTACGGCGGCCTCACGAACGCGCGGATCTTCCACGCGAGCGGCACGTTGACATGCGGGAACGGATCACTGGGCGAGTACACGGCGCGCCACGCGCTGAACACGGCGCGCTCGGCCGCGCTGATGGCAACCTCGTAGCTGTCTGCGTGGATACCGCCCACGCCGTCTGCCACGCCAACCTCGCCGTCGTGCACCCGCGCCCACACGACGGCGAGGCGTGGCCGCAGCGCGATCGCGAGCCCGTCACGCGCGATCGCGTCGGCAATGTCGGCTTCTGACACTCCGTACTGTTCGCCCACGCGCGCGGCGCGAGGAGGCGCCGCGTCTTGTGACGGGGGCATGGTACGGGAAAAGTATGGTAGACGCACGTCCGCGTCACGAAAACCTCAGCGTCAAGAAAATCTCAACTACGCGCACCCCGCACGCACTCTCACGCGCACAACCCAACGACATGGACGTGACCGAAATGACCGATGCGCAAGTCGCGATTGCCAAGAAGCAAGCCGTCATTGACAATGCGCTCGAGTGTCTGAACGACCACGGCGTCATGACCTTTAGCGACGACGCGTGCTGCACGTCGTGCGGCCTGAGCCAGGCGCTCGCGGCAGCCCACGAGGACAACGCCACCTCGCGCGCCGAGGGCGGCGACAACAAGGACGAGGTGTGGGGCGTCGCGTACTACCACATGCAAGACCTGATGGACTTGATCGCGACGGGCAGCATGCACATCAAGTTCGCGGCCGTCGACGGCGTCGGCGTCGGCGACGCCGACGACGCCAAGGACGATGAAGCGAAGGACGCGGCTGACGCTGCCGTCGGGCGCGAAGTCTTTGGGCACGTGAGCTCCCGCCGCGGGGTGACGTGCACGTGGGACGGCAGCGCGCGTCGCGCCATCGAGGTGACGGTGATCGAGTAGCGTCGCGGCGCCACCGAATGCTGGTCACGGGTGATCTTGAACAAACAGCGAGCACGCGCTACGCCATGCCGCACGCGTGCGAATTCGTGAATGCTTCGCGCGCGCGAATGCGCGTGTATTTCGAACGACCCGACGGACTCGATGGGCGGTCCCTCCCGCTCGTGACGCCCATTGACGCCGCAGCGCCCGATCGCCTGTGGGCCGTCAACGGCGGCGTCATGCACGAATTGACGCCGACGGAGCGCGCGGCGGCGACGTGCGTGTGGATCAATTCGTTTGCGGCGAGGCCGCTGCCGCGCGTACGGCGCCTACTCGGCACGCCGCGTCCGCTGCGCGTGCACTCCAGCGAGCTGCATGGCGGCGGCGCGTGGGCCGTCGTCGGCGAATTCTTTGGCACCGAGCGCGTGGTGGCGCACGGAGTGGCGTTGGAAAGCAGCGCCGCACCACGCGTCTATACGTTGCACGCGCCGCCGTCGGCGCTCGCGGCGGCGTCGCTGCCGTTGCTCGTGCACCGCAACCTGCACGCCGTCGGAACGACGACTACGCGTGCATGACGGCACGCATGCTCGCGTCCGACTCCCACTCGTCCGCGTGCGCGCGCACGAGCACGCCGTCGCACTCCCACGCATCGCCGCCGCGCGGCCACGACGCGAGCTCGTGGTCCAGGTCCGCGTGCTCCTCGTGCGAGTAGATGGACCACCTGAACGTGTGCAGCGTGACGCCGCGGGCGCGGCCGCCGTCCGCGGCGGCGTGCAGCGCCGCGACGACGGACGGCACGTGCTCGCGGCGCAGCGACGGGCGGATGACGCGCGCGCCGCCCGCCGCCAGCGCTACGCCCAGGCACGCCCACCGCCGCGCGTGCCTCGCCGCCACGACGGCGTGCTGCGCGGCGTTCGCGAGCCAGTATCCGCTCTCCCCACGCACGACGTCCGTGCCCTCGTCCGTCCACTCGTGCATGAGCTGGAACTTGAAGTCGCGGTGGCGCGCGGTGAAGACGCCGCCGCTCCACTCGCCCTGCAGCCGCGCCGCGTCGACGACGCCGCGGCCGCGCGCGCGGAGCGCGGCGCACAGGCCGTCCGTGCTCGGCGACGTGACCCAGTCCAGCGGGAACGCCTCTCCCCGCACGCCGTGGCGCCGCAGCGCCGTCGCGACGCGGCAGTCAAAGCCGAGCGGGATCAGCGTGCGCCCCGCGCCGCCGATGCGCTTCAGCACCGTCAGGCCGTTGTTGTTCGCGAAGCGCTCGTGCAGCTCCCACTCGTCGCCGTGCGCCGCCAGGAACTCGGTGATGGCGGGCTTCAGCCCGCGGCTCACCTCGTCGATGCCGTAGCCCGTCTTGGCGGCGAGGACCGACGGCGACCAGTGCTCGGGGTCGACGCACGCGTTGCGGCGCGCCTCGCCGTCGTAGCCGTCCACCTCCGTGTCGTGCATGGCAATGTACCGCGCCACGAGCGCGTGGTGCGCCGCGAGCTCGCGCTTCAGGTGCGCGTACACGTGCAGCGTGTCGATGAACAGCATGTCCACGGGGGCCGTGAGCGCCGCGGGCGACGCGCTGTCCGCCTGCGTGAAGGTCAGCGTCACGCCGACGGCGGCGGCCGCGGCCGCCGCGGTCGACGTGTCCACGGCGTCCAGGTCGACGCAGTGGAGGCGCGCGCCGTTGCGTCGCGCGGCGGCGCGCGGCGACGTCGCCAGCCCGTGGATCAGCGCCCACGTGGACACGACGGCGCGCACGCCCATCTCGGCAACCGAGTCGCACTCGGCCGCGTAGCGCCGCAGCGTCGGCAGGTGCTCGTTGATGTCGCTCCGCTCCGCGGCTAACGCAGCGTACCGCGTCGCAATCGCCCGCATGGATCTGCCGCGTCCCTCTTTGTCGCCTCCCGTTCCGTCCGCGTGCACAGTGGCGTCGGCGCCGCCTTGCTCCTCGGGGTAGTGCAGCACGTGGTACAGCAGGGGCACCCACACGCGGCCGACGCCGCGCACGACGGCGTTGGGCTGCGCGGTCTGCACGGGGCGCAGGGTCGGCGCCCGCCCGTTGGCGGCGAGCGTCGACCACAGCACCTGCTCGTTGCATACGCGGCCCGCCGCCAGCATCTCGTCCCACGCGGCGTCGCTTGCGGCGCGAAAGGCGCGCCACGCCGCGGGCGGGCCCAGCAGCACGCCCGCGAGGATGCTGCCGCCCGTGATGCCCGCGGCGGCGGCGGGCGTGTAGCCGCGGTAGCTGTCAATGTGCGCGCGCCCCGTCACGAGGACGGCGGCGCGCGCGACGCACTCGTCCACCGCGGACGCGCGCACGGGGCCGAGCACGGGGCGCGCGCCGAGCGGCACGTAGTGCGCAATCCCCGCGTCCAGCCACAGGTACGCGTCCGCGACGCCCCGCGCACTCGCAGCGTCCAGTGCGATCGCGCGCTCGACAAACGCGGGCTTGGACGCAATCAGCGCCGCGTACGCGGGATTCACGTATTCGAGGCACGCGTCCTGCAGCGCAGCGTCACTGATCCACGTGCGCCGCTCCGCCGCGCGGTCGGTCGCGGCGGCCGCCAGAATGGCGCGCACGCGCGGCACGTCGCGCCACAGCGGCACGTCCTCGGCCGCGATGAGGACGAGCTCGGTGTCGTAGCCCTCGGGCCGCGCCGCGCGCACGGCGTCCGCGCACGCCGCCAGCGCGTCGTGCAAAAAAATCGTCATGTGCACGTGGAACGCGGCCGTGGCAAGTAGCCACTGCACGTACGTGTCGGCGCCGCGCCCGTCGTGCGCGCCGCGCCCAATGTCGACGAGCGCCGTCACGGAGACGACGCGGTGACCGTCTGGGACGCAGGCTGGCGGTCCGCTCATGATGCACCGCCCTCTTTGCTCTCATGCCGTCCATTTCAAGCAGCGATCTACTTGGCGACCGCGCCGCCTGCAGGCGCGCCCGCCTTTACGGCAGTGTCGTCAAACACAATCACGGGATCCTTCGTGCGCTTGCGCATCACCCTCACTGCCGCGAGCGCGACACTGTGCGCGTCGGACTGCTGCGCGCACCAGCAGCACTCAAAGCTGTCGCAAAACTCGTTCGATATGCGCTTGCGCTTGCACGCGCCGCGCTCCGTGAAGTCAGGGATGGTGGCGGGCGGCGCCGTGATCTTGTCCTTGACGGGAACCGCGCCGCGCATCTGCAAGACCATGGGGCCCACGCTGCGCCCGTGCGCGGAGCACATGTCCTCGAGCTTGGCGATGAACACTTGGCAGCCCACGATGCGGTCCGCGACGTCTTCGTACTCGCTCGTCATACGGCGCATCTGCCTCGTGGCATTGGCCAGTGCGAGCAGCGTCGCGGTCTCGTCCTCCCACGCCTCGCGCTCAGCAGCAAGCGGATCGCTCACGACGAAGCGCGTGCCCTCCATTGTCAATTGTCGACCGTCGAATGTGAAATGGGGTATGCCGTATCGGGAAATTCCTGAGACGCGCTCCGCACCTCCGCGCCGTTTCATCCCCCGTCCAATTGAATTTCGTGCGGAGCACCAACGTCTGCTCGCCACGGCAGCGCGCGGTCGTCCAGAAAGTCGCGGGGAAATACGGACCGCTGCGTCGCCGACGCGTCCAGCACGCCCATGCCCACGTACGCGTGCGCCGCGAGGTCGGAGCAGTTCAGCGCGCCGCCGCTCGCGCCGCCGACGCCTCGGTCCGCCGCCGCGGGGGCCGTGAGCAGTGGCACGCGCAACGTGCGCCTGAAAAACTCGGACGCGACGCGGAACGAGTAGCCGTAGTGCGTGTACGCTGGAGACGTCATGACGGCGCGGGCGTCGCGCGCGCTGACGTCGACGGCGCGCCACAGCAGGAGGGACACGCCCCCGTGCTCCAGGTAGTGCACGAGCGGCCGCACGCGCGTGCCGACGCCGACGCCGCTCTCCCATAGCAGCACCTGCCGCCCCGCACGCTTCTCGGCCGCCGCCGCCGCGGCCGCCGCGGGCTTTGTGTATACATCGTCGTGCACCACGCCGTCGTCAATCACAATCACAATAGCGACATGCTTGACGGGCGTCGCGAGCAGGGCGCAGTGCAGCGCCGACGTCGCGCCGCTGCCGCGGGCGAGCAGGACGTCGCCCGTCTTGACGCGCGCCAGCCACTCGTCCCAGCTCAGCGTGGGCCGAGGGGCGCGCAGCAGCGCGCGGACGGGCTCCGTGCGGTACACGAGCGCCAGCCACAGCAGCAGGATGATCAGCGCCGCGACGGCGACGGCAGCGTTCGTGCGCGCCCGCTGCCGCCCGCTCGGTGGCATGGCGACCGCCGCATCGCCTTTGTGTCGACGTGGTCTGTGCCGTGTGCCGTGTGCCGTGTGCCCTGATCACGTCTCAGCGCGCAAGCGCCGCCGCGCTTCCAGGATGCGGCCCAGCGAGACGGCGGCCTCCCGCCGCATGGCGCCGTGCCAGATCGCGTCGTGCGCGGGGTCGCGGCGCGCGCGCTTCAGGTTCACATTGTGCAGCACGTCCACGCCAACCGTCCCCGCGGCGCACGCCAGCGCGAGCCACGCCACGACGTCCGTGCCCGCCGCCTGCGTGCCCAGCGCCGCGGCGACGACGCCGACGTCGCGCACCGCCGCCTGCACCGCCGCCACGGCGGGCGCGCGCGGCGCCTCCTCGTCGTCGTCCGCGTGGGCGGGGGGCGCGGCGCGCGCGTCCGCCGCCGCCTCGAGCGCGCGCGTCGCGAGCGTAGCGCCGACGACGCCTGCCAGAATGTACGAGATCATTCGTTTCTTTAAAATTTGTGTTCAACGCGCGAGGCGGCGGCGGCGTACCGACTGGGCATTCACGGTGGCACCCTTTGCTCACCACAGGTTTCACTTCCGCGACGACGGCGCGACTCACCCCACGGCAGACATGAAAAGCAAATTGAAACATGCGCCTTGGCACGACGGCATGCACCCGCAGCGGGCGCCACTTTCGGGGCGGCAGCGCGCGTGACACTGTCTCTGCGGCATCGCGTGCGCTCCTCGCGCCCGAGGCGTACGTCCTGTCGCTGCTCGTGCCCCTTCTGCCGCGGAGGGCGCGCAGCCTCGGCTTGGACGAGCTCATGGCGCGCGCCGAGGGAGATGTCGGCATCCGCGCCGCATTCGTCAAGGCGGGCCTGTCGTATTAAGCCGCTCCACGCCCAGCGCCTCGAGCGCTTGCAGTCGTGCAGTCGTGCACACGACGAGTAGGCTGGGCATCAGGCGAGCAGGAGGCTTTCGACGCGCTCCAGAGCGAGCACGCACTCCAGTACCTCTTGCGGGGGCGCCGCGGAGCAACGCCCCGCGCGGTAGTACTTGAGGTCGCGCTTGACGACGTGCGCGGCAGTCAAGCCAAGGGCGTCCTTCTTGCCGCGGATCGCGCCGCGCGCGAGCACTGCCGCGACGATCTTGGCGTCGCCACGGGCCGCGGCCGCCGTCAGCGGCGTGTAGCCTTCGGTGCCGTCGATGCCGTTGATGATGTGCGCTCCCGATTTCTTGATGACGCGGAGCGCGCCGCGCGCGTCGAGGTGGACGATGGCCTGCACGACCGCGTTGCGGCGGGACACAGGCATGGCGCGCGGAACGTACGTACTACGATGACGTGAGTGGGTGGACGAGGAGGACGGACGATGGATGATGCGAGTGGATCTCCGCACGGTCGGTGAGTTGAAGGCAGAGTTGCTGAGTTTTGTGCGGAGTTGACGACATTTGTACGGCAGAGTGACAACGCAACCCGCTCCGTGCGTTCCCCGCTTCATGCAGAGGCTGCAATGATGGGGGGAGCAAACGTGTTGCAATGGACCCGTCCAAGTGGACCGTGGCGTCGCCGCCGTCGGCGCAACGCACGCTTCGCGCTGCTGCGTTGGTGTTTGCAGACGACGACGAGGGCGCGCCGCCGCCCCTCGAGAGCGACGAGGGCGCCAACGCGCAGTGCGGCAGCGGCGTGTGCGATCTGCCGCCCAGCGACGCGTCGTACGAGCCGCTGACGCCGCTCTCGTCCAACACGGCGCGCTCGACGGCGTCCGCGCCGTCCGCGCGCGCAGACGTCCTGCCCGTCGGCCTGCTGGCGGGACTGACGCTCGTGCCCTTTGCGACGCCGTTGCCGCCGTCGCCCTCTCAACCCACCACGCCGCCTCCGCCCTCTCAACCTGCCACGCCACGGCAGCAGCAGGCCGCGGCGCCCGCCATTGTCGTCGTGGCGCCGCCGTCGCCCCCCGCGCTCTCCCCGCCCGCCATGTCGCCCGCTGCGCCGCAATCGCCCACGCCCGCCACGGGGAAGGACAAGGCCGAGCCGCTGCGCGCCTTTGCCGTCGGCATCCGTACGTGCAAGCGCAGCGGCGACGGGCTGATGAAGCAGCTCAAGGAGCTCGCGCCGCGGTGGGCGCCGCACGGCATCGACGCCGTCGCTCCGACGACGGCGCCGTGGAAGGACGTGCCGAAGGAGTCGGGGTGGAGCGCGCTGGACCTGGCGCGCGCGCACGACCACCTGCACGCCCTGGCCGTCACGCTCGCGGCGGACCCGCCGCCGCAGCTGCTCGTCATCTCCGAGGACGGCGTGTCCTTCCGCACGGACGTGTGCAGCGCCGTGTGCGCGCGCGGCGCCGCGCGCCCCCAAGGCTTTGCCATTGCGTGGGTCCCTGGCGCGATCCCCAAGACGACGCCGTCGCCGACGCCAGACGTGGCGCCGTCCGACGCAGCCGCTCTCGCACTCCCCGCTGCGGGTGCGGCAGCGTCCGCGGCGGCAACTGCGAGCTCCTCTGCAGCCGACAAGCCCAAGCGCGCCCCTGGCGAGCGCGACGAGACGCCGCGCAAGAACTACGAGCCGCGCGCCACCCCGCCGCCGACGCCGCCGATGAGCGCCGAGCCGCGCTCGCTGCTCGCGTACGCGCTGCCCCGCGCCATGGCGCAGCAGCTCGTCGCGCGGTACCTGCGCGCCGACGCCGCCGCGACGCTGGCGGCGCTGCCCCCCGCCGCCAAGTGCTGGGAGGACGTGCTCGCGTCCGTGGGCTGGACGAGCGGCATCGACGAGCCTGGCGCCGCGCTCCTCGGCTTCATGCGCAGCGAGCACCACCCGTGGCGCTCCACGGTGCAGGCGACGCAGTGCGAGATCGCGGTGCGCGCCGACGTCGTCGACCCGCTCACGTTCTGGCACTGCCCGTCGTGGAGCGTGCGCGACGCCGTGGCCCGCGGCCTCAAGCGCAAGCGCATCGGCGTCATGGTCGGCCCGCAGGACGTCTTCTCCAACGGCTGCCTGCAGAACTCCGTCTTCATCCTCGACGCGCTGACGCACGCGGGCTACGCCGCGGACGCCGTCATGGAGGTGTCGTCCACGTCCGTCATGAAGTGGGCGCCCTTCTGCGAGGGCATCTACGGCCCCGACCGCGTCATCCACCCCATGCGCCTCGACTCGGACGACGCGAACGACTTCCAGATCATGATCTGGGGCTCCGTCACGCCGTCCAAGGATTTTGCCGACTACGCGCGGGCGCGCAACGTCGTGACGGTAGGCTTTAAGTGCGGCAATTCGACGATGCTGGACATGGAGGCGTGGATCCAGTGCGGCAACGAGCACCGCCGCAACTACGACCCGCTGGGCGACGCACACCAGGTCAAAGTGTCTGACGCCGTGTGGACGGTGGAGCTCCTGTGGCACGGCCGCATGTCCACGCAGATGATGACGCAGCTCCCAGTGTACAAGGTCCCGCACCTGTGGTCCCCCTCCATCTTTGCGCTGCGCCACCACCTTGACGGCGCGCGCGCGGGCATCAAGGACCGCCCGCTGCCGTACTGGGAGTCGGCGGGCCGCGCGGGGCCCGAGGCTGGCGGCATCGACATTTTCATCACGGAGCCCAACCTATCGTACGTGAAGAACAGCTGGATCCCGCTGCACATCTGCGCGCGCCTGCAGCAGCTGCACCCTGGCCTGCTCAACTCGGTCGAGGTCTTCTGCGCACCCGACACGGAGGTTTCTTACCAGATGGTCAAGTTTTTGCCGCACATTGGGCACGAGGCGTGCAAGGCGCGGCGCGAGGCGGCGCCCAAGTCGGACGAGGGCATGCCCCTCAACCCGCTCGGCCGCGAGGAGAAGGGCCAGCTCATTAACCTGTACGGCCGCACGCCCGTGACGCAAATCCTGGAGAAGTACGCGCGGTCCGAGCGCCCTGCCATCTGGCTATCGACGACGCTGCATAATCAGGTGCGTACGCGGCGCAATGGTATCCTCCTTGTCAACGCCGATCCCACCATTCATTTCACACCACTTTTCCACACCCGCCCCGACCTTGCAGGGTAACTACACTGCGCTCGAGGCCTTCTTCTTCGGCTTCCCGCTCGTGCACAACTCGCGCCTGTACAACAAGCACGGCGTCTCTGGCGTGGCGCCGTTGGGGTACTACTACGAGATGTCCGAGGACCTGTGGGACCTTGACGGCGCTGTCGCATCCATCCTCGACGCCGCCAAGAACCATCCGCATAACCTCGTCGCGCAGCGCGTCGCGGCGTCGCAGTACCTGGCTGCTAAGTCGCTGCCCGACTCGGCGCTGGTGCTAGGCGAGTTTGTGGGCACAATGCAGGGCACGATTGACGAGGTGCTTGCGACGCGCGAGCAGCGCGACTCGCAGGCGCGCCCGCACCTCAAGACGTGGGGCGTGGGCGTGTAAGGACGCCATTTGAACGTGTTTTTCATCAATCAGGCTATCGGAATTGAAATCAGGGGGCTGGCCCCCATTGAAGATGCTCCGCCGCCGCCGTTAAACAAAACAACTCCCCCCATCCGCACACCCGCCACCCGCAGCATGTCACTCTCAGGCACCATCAGTGGCCACACGTATACGACCTCCGTTTCACAGGCACTCAATGACGGCATCCTCGTCGTGGTGGGGTCTGGCGGGAGCGGGATCGTGGGCGCGCTCGTTGTAACCGCCGCACTGACCACCGCACTCGACTCGGATGGCGTCTTCTTTGTCGTCATCTCGCCAGCCGACGTGCAGTCGGGAATCACTGACCTCGCCGTTGGGCAGTGGCCCGCGCGGCTAAATTCCGTCACGTTTGCCCTCAACGCCCTCAACCTCCTGGACGTCAACCTGTGGACGGACACGACCCTGGCCACGCCCATCGGCGCCCAGGTCGACACGGGCGACTCCGACACGTGGGCCCTGCTGCGCAGCGGCGTCAACCTGGAGGACTTGTCCATCAACAATTACGCGACCTCCCTGCAGCAGGCGGCCTACTTTAACGTCGCTGGAATCGCGCCCAGCGGGCCCACCTGCTTCCTTCGCGGCACGCTGGTTGCCTGTCCTGGGGGCGAGCGACCCATCGAGGAGCTGAGCGAAGGCGACCTCGTGCAGCAGCCTGATGGCTCTGCGGTCCCAGTGGTGGCGCTCAAGCGCTCTCACTGGGACCTCGCAGCGATGCCCACGTATCAGCCACGGCTGGTGCCCGCTGGTACACGAGCAGGAGTCGCCGTCGCCGTGCGCGACCTGGTGCTCACGGGCAACCACGGCGTCTTTATGAGCGGCGGCGGCGGCACAGACGAGACGCCTGTTCCAGCGGGACGCATTGTGGGCTCGCGTCGCGCCGCCCTATCGGGCGTCATGCATCTCCACCACCTGCAGCTGCCGCTCTCTACGCACGTGATCACTGCCAACGGGGTGCCCTGCGAGAGTTGGCGGAGCAGCGGCAGCGACAAGCAGGGGTGGGCGCACGCCACGTAAAACAGCGAGAGAAGGATTCTATCGGCGTAATAACAGTTTGAACTCGTGCTGCACAATCTGGTTATCGACAACGCTGCACAATCAGGTACGCTCGCGCGCTGTTGTCCTCAAGCGCCACGTCAACCCCCACATTTCACCTCACTCCCACCCCTGTCCCGACCTTGCAGGGGAACTACACTTCGCTCGAGGCCTTCTTCTTCGGCTTCCCGCTCGTGCACAACTCGCGCCTGTACAACAAGCGTGGCGTCTCGGGCGTGGCGCCGTTGGGGTACTACTACGAGATGTCCGAGGACCTGTGGGACATTGACGGCGCCGTAGCGGCGATCCTCGACGCCGCCAAGAAGCATCCAAAGAACCTTGTCGCGCAGCGCGTCGCGGCGTCGCAGTACCTGGCCGCCAAGACGCTGCCCGACTCGGCGCTGGTGCTGGACGAGTTTGTGGGCACGATGCAGGGCACGATTGACCAGGTGCTCGCTGACCGCGAGCAGCGCGACTCGCAGGCGCGCCCGCACCTCAAGACGTGGGGCGTGGGGGTGTGATCGCCCCATTGAACGTGCTAAACGTACGAAACGTGCTAAAATGCGTTAGCTCGCTATTGAACTTGAAAGTCCGTCATGAGCCGCTGCTTCTTGCGCGGCGCCTCGACGGCCTCCCCCATGGAGCGCCGCACGCTCGCAACATGCGCCGCCCGCGCGTCCTCGTCCGCCAGCATGTCGCTCCACTCGTGCTCCCACACCTCCGCCACGGCGTAACCTGCCGCACGAATCTCCGCCGTGCGCGCCGCCGTCGCCGCGTACCGCTCTTCCATGGTCTTGCCCAGCATAACGCGCGCCCTGTCTGGAAAGCAAGCAGGGCAGCCGTGCCACGCGCAGCCGTGAAACTCGATCGCAAGTTTGTGCTGCTTGATAAACCCGTCGGCGCGCCACTTGGATCCAGCCACGGCCAGCTTGTGCTCTCCGAGCAGCTCATCTCTGTCGTCATCCTTGCTCTCGGCATGCTGGATGGGCGTCCCAAGCTGCACCGCTAGCCAGTCGAGGTAGTCGATGGAGACGCGCGAGTAGGAGCGCGACGCCGTTGCCATTCGCCCGCTCGAGTTGATGCGGTCCGTGGCGGGCGTAGCGTGCTCGATCCAATGAAGACGGGCGTGCGGAGCGCACCATGCACGCGGTGCAGCTGGCGTGCCTGCGTTGGGCCGTGTGTTGCACCCCTCATGTGCGCACTTGGCCTGCGAGTCGGCGCGGTCCTCCAACGGCGTGTCCCGCTCCGCGTACTCCACGACGGAGCACGGCCCACACCACTTCCGCGGGTCGTCCACGAGACCATAGTTCGGCTGTACACGATCGCACCGCTGGCATTTGGGGAGCGTATCAGCGCGCTGCGCCAGCGGCGTGTCCCGCTCCGCGTATTCCATAACAGAGCATGGGCCGCACCACTTCCGCGGGTCGTCCCCGATACCGTAGTTCGGCTGTACACGCTTGCACCGTTGGCACTTGGGTTGCACGTCTGCGCGCTGCTCCAGCGGCGTGCCCCGCGCCGCATACTCCAAAACAGAGCATGGGCCGCACCACTTCCGCGGGTCGTCCACGAGACCGTAGTTCGGCCTCACGAGCTTGCACCTCTGACACTTGGGTGTCGCGTCGGCGCGCTGCTCCTGCGGCGTGCCACGCACAGCATATTCGATGTCTGAGCACGGGCCGCACCACTTCCGCGGGTCGCCTATGATGCCGTAGTTCGGTTGTACAAGGTTGCATCTCTGGCACTTGGGGTGCGCGTCAGCGCGCTGCACCAGCGGCGTGTCCCGCGCCGCGTACTCGAGGTATGCGCACGGCCCGCACCACATCTTGGGGTTGTCCTTGAGACCGAAGCTCGGCACGACGCGCTTGCACCGCTGGCACTTAATGTTCGCGTCGACGCGCTGCTCCATGGGCGTGTTTCTCTCCTGGTACTCGACGACAGCGCACGGGCTGCACCACATCCGCGGGTTGCCAGCGAGACCGAGACTCGGCACCACGAGCTTGCATCGCTGGCATCTTGCTAGCACGTCTGCGCGACCCTCAAGTGTAATGCCCCGCTCCGTGTACTCGAGGGCGGAACACGGACCGCACCACATGCGCGGGTCGCCCACGAGTCCGTAGTTCGGCTGCATGAGCTTGCACCGCTGGCATTTGTCCTGCAGGTTGGCGCGCTGCTCATGCGGCGTTCCTCGCTGTGCGTACTCGATCGCCGCACACGGGCTGCACCATGCGCTCGGGTCATCCAACGTACCGTACATAGAGTAGGAGCCGAAAGGCTTGGCCGCACACCCAGAGGACTTGCGGCTCTTGCAATGCGCTGGAACAAGAGCGCCCTCGACGTTGCATCCGCACCCGTGCTCGCGCGAATTGACCACAGGCTCGCCGCCGCTGGGCGCCGTCTTCATGGCCTTGGCGTCTGCACCAGGCCAGAAGTGCATCAGCGACTTCCATGCGCCGCACACGGCGCACGTCGCCTCCACGACGAGCGTCTTCCCTTGCGCCACGATGCGCCGCGTCGTGTCGGCCAGCACGCTCGCGAGCGTGAGCGTGGCCGCCCACTTCAGAACCATAGACTTGTGAATGTCGTCGCGCGCCTTGGCGGTCATGCCCGCCGCTTTGGCGCGCGCCGCATCGAGGCGCATGCGCTTGCGCTTGCTCGATGGACTGCTGCCGCGGCGCTTGCGCGGGCTAGGCATTCTCTTTACGAGTGTTGGGACGTATCTCAAAAAATAAATATCGCTTCATGCCACTGCCACCCTCCAGCAGCACCGCTCCCCCTTTGTCAATCATGCTGCGCTTCGCCGTCATGAATGTGGGGTACTGCACGAGCACGATTGCAATTTGCGACACGCCGCGCGACGCGCTCGAGATCTGGGCAAAGCATTTCGTGCGGTCGCATCGCTCCGCTGATCAGTCCATCGTCGTGGAGCAGCTCGAGTGCGATGCGCGTGGCGAGGTGCTGAATACGCACCCTCTACCTCTCAAGACAATGCCGCCCGAGGTGATGGCGCGCGTTTTAAAGGCTGCTCGGCACCACGAACGCCTCTGTCGCTTCGTTAGCTTCTGGCGTTCTCAGCGCGCGCACGTATACGGCCCTCCCGACGCAACGAGCGACTGCTGCTATCAGTGCCCATGTGCGTCCGCGACGGCGCAGCGTAACGAAGAAAAAGCCGCTGCGCAGAGGGCCGCCGATCGTGCTTGCAAAATCGCGTTGGAGTTGAATGGAGAGGCAGAGACTTGATTGCCCGCTTCTCGCTTCAAGCATTAAAGCATCTCAACCGCGACTCGCATTCATGACGTGGGCGGCAGAGGCAGCGTGATGCGGCACGTCTTCGGGTGCGACGCAATGTAGGCGGCGCGCGCGGCGGCGGCGGCGGCCGCATCCGCGGGGCGCGGCTGCGTGCGCAGGGGCTTGACGCCGCGCAGGCTTTCCGTGAGCACGCCATTGACGTACATGGCGTGGTAGTCGGACGCGAGCTGCAGGCTGTGCAGCACCATGGTGCCGTTGGCCAGCACGCCCGCGGCCTCCTCATCCGTCGCGGCGCGCGTGCCCGCCACGTTTCCCGCGGGCAGAAGCGCGGGGGTCGACGGGACGAGGGACACGAGGGCGTGCACGGGCGAGAGCACCGTGTCGCACGTCGCGCCGTGCGTGCCCGATGGCATCAGCCACGGCTTCATGCGAATGTCGGGGCCCACCTCGGCGCGCGTCACGTGGTGCGCCGTCACGGTAGACGACAGGAACTCGGGCGTCGCGCGCGGGTCCGCCTGGAGCGCGGCATGAAACGCGCGCCAGTCGACGGCGCGCACGGCCGCGCCCGCCTTGACGGAGCGCAGCGGCACCAGCGCGCCGTCCGCCATGGTCACGAGCGCGGCGCCGTCGACGCACATGCCGCCGCCGCCGCCGCCGAACCACGCGCCGCCGAGGTTCTCCGCGTCCGTCGAGCTGTCGTACAGCACGCCGCAGCCCTGGTTGATGTTGGTAAGGTCCAGGGCGCCCGCGCCCTCGCTAAGGTGCAGCAGGATCTGCAGGTCGTTGCCGCTGCGCACAAAGATGACCTTGTCCCACGTCGCGTCGGGGAACGCCCACGTCGCGGGCGTGTAGCCGCTGACGTCCGCGACAAAGGAGAGCGTCGTCGACGCGGCCGTCCACGGCCCGAGGTCCATGGCGACGATCTGGAGGCCCGATGGCCACGTGCGCCCCACGATGACGTTGGTGAACTCGTAGCCACCGACGCCGTACGCGAGGCCGTCGCCGTTCTCGATCGTGATGGATACGCCGCCGTCGCGAATGAAGTTGGAGCAGTCGCCAATGAAGGCGAGCTCGTACGTCGTGCCGTTGTACTCGGAGAGCACGCCGCCGACCTCGGCGTAGTTGTACGACGTGGCGTCAATGTTCGTGGAGCCGCCCGAGAAGAGCAGGACGGAGCCGATCGTCGTCACGCCCCGCGTGGCGTCGTCCGAGAAGGCGAGGCCCAGCGCGAAGCGGCTCGGCGCGCCGTGGCGCACGGCGCGGCCGCGGTGCAGTTCCGACGCTCGGTAGACGGCGGCCGTGCCGCGGGCGCCCGTGACGGCGCCGCCGTCCCGCAGCTCCAGCGCGCCCGCGCCATCGTCGGGCACGTCGCTCAGGTACACGATGGCGCGCTGCGCGCTCGCGTCGGTCGCGTCGTCGGCGTGGAACGCCTGGTGCTGATCGTCGCTGCCGTCGGCCGCGGCGCGGGCTTCAATCACGCTGGCGAAGCGCAGCGGGCGGGACGACAGGTGCGCCGCCACGCCCGCTACGCACGCCGTATCGCGCAGCGCGTACTCGACGCGGCCGCCATTCTTCTTGACGCTGCGGGCCGCGTCAAACGCACCCGCCGCAGCGAGGTCTGCGTTGGACGGGAGCAGGTGCGCGGGGACGCGGACGACGCGCGGCATTTCTTTGTCTTGCTCCCCGCGCCGCTCTTCGTCGATCGGCCATCAAGCTTAGCGTCAACACTGTGTTCGAGGCGGTGGGGCAGACCGCGGAGGAGGCTGCCTGTAGACAAAGCGTGCCATGGCATACCCCGCCTGGCTCGACAAGACGGGCCGCCCGACGATGGCCGACTTCAACAGGGAGACGGAGCTGCCGTACGTCCAGCAGCTCCAGGCGTACGACGCGGCGACGCTCGTGCACGATCTCAAAGTCGGTGCGTCCAACCTCGAGTACGCGACGACGAAGGGCTTGCCGCAGGACGACGTCGAGACCGCCGCCAAGGCGCTCGTTGATGCGTGCCTCGAGTTCGTCACCCGCCGCGCGCGCTCGCCCAAGCCTCGCACGGGGGAACGATAGATGCAGTGTCGCGGCGTGCCGAGGCCCCCACTGCTGGGCAAGAAACAAAGGCCTCGCCACCCACTTCGATAACGAACCCTTCAGCCAAGCGGAAGCATCAGAGCACGGCGCGCTGGTGATCAATTGAAGCTACGGAGTGACCCAGCTACGAGCAGGGCCAGGTTCGCACGCCCTGTCACGCGACTGCTCCGCGCCTCGAGGCGCACCCGTCCGTTACGCGAGGCTCGCGCGGATCGCCTCTTCGGACGCCACGTGGTGTGCCATGCGGAAGCCGTGACCATCAGGGTGGGTCGGATGCGCCGCCCGCTGCGCGTGCACCTGCGCGGTGCGGCGCGCGACCGCGCACTCGAGCAGCTCCACCTCGCGCGACGCGTGGGAGGCCGACACGAAGCCCGTGGGGGTGTTGAACGCGCCCTCGACGGCGCGCATGGCCGCCACGAGGGACGCCAGGGCGCTCTCTACGGATGCGTGGTACGCGCTCTTCATCATGTTGTGTTTTTGTGCAATGGCAATGGGGCGCTCGATCTGCAGTGGCATGAAACAATGCGACTCTCGGCTGCGACGCTGTCTCCGACGTGCAGTGCAGGCGGCCGATGGATTCCACGTCGCGCGCGCGCGTCCTCGCCGCGGTAAACTACGCCATCGAGGCGTGCGACATTCGCGCGGCGACGTGCGACGGGTGCGGTCGCGTGTGCGATGCAGACGCGGCGGACGATGTCTGCATCACGGACGCGTGCGGGCGCGCGGGTCTCGTTCTCATGTGCGACGCGTGCGCCCCCGCGGCCCGTGCGATCGCTGGGGCAGCCGCTGCCGCGCCGCTCGTGACACCGAGTGCGCGCTCGATCCACGGCGTGCATGCAAGGGCAACCGACATCGCTAGTGGCGGCGGCGACCAGTGAGCGGAGGGGGCTGAGTGACGTGCGCATCCATGCCGCCGCCGAGGGCGACGGGGACAACAAAGAGAATGCCCCGAAAGCCGTCGCGCTCCAGCAAGGCTCCGACGCCGCTGGTACACCTCGACATTTCACTGCGAGGGGCGCTGCCCCCGACGAATCTGCCCACGCCGCCAATGCCGACGCCGCCCATGCCGACGCCGCCAATGCCCAAGGTGACTGCGGCTCGCCGAGCGCCAGCCGCGCCTGCTGGCGCGCCTGCAGGTGCAGGAGCAGGGACCGCTGCGCCCAAGGCCAAGCGCGCGCCTACACGCCATTCAATCATCGTGCGTCTGACGGCGCGGGACACGACGCTGTCGGGGCCGCAGCTGATGCGCGAGGCGTCGGCGCGCGCCGCCGCGGCGTTCTACAGCGACGGCGTCATTGCGGCAGAGATGGAGGCGGCGCTGGCAGCGACGGGCGCCAAGGCGGCCGCCAAGGCGGCCAAGGAGGAGGCCAAGGCAGTCAAGGCCGCCAGGCCGAAGAAGGCACCGTCGGAGTACGCGCAGCACGTGGCGCGCGTCGCCGAGGCGGCGCGCGCGGCGGGGCGGCCGCTGTCGCGCACAGACCTCATGCCCACCGCCGCGGCGCTGTGGGCAGAACTCAAGCGGGCACGCGAACAAGGTCTCCGACCCTCTCCGCCCGTGCACGTGGCGGAGGAGGCCGTAGCTGTGCTACGTCGCGCGGGTGCCGTCCGTTGATTGCGGCGCCATTCGAGGGCGACGCCGCACTGTTGGAACGAAGGTGGATGCTGTGGAAAGATTCATCTACGGCCGCGCGTCCGCGGCGTCCAACAAGTCGTCCAACAAGAGAGTTGCGCGCGATTGACGCGCGCGCTCGCTCGCGCTGCTGTGGCATGAAACATGTGTGCAGCAGTGGCGGTGCCAAACAGCGAGCCCACTTGAATTGCATTCCGCCCACACATGGCGACGCTCGTGCCCGCGGGCGCGAGCCGCAAGCGCGCGCGCGACGAGGACGAGAACGGGACGGCGCGTGCCGCCGCTGCCGCCGTTGCCGCCGCTGCCGCTGTTGCCGCCGTCGCGGGCATGCAAAGGGCGCTCGCGGCCGCCGCGTCGGGGACGCGCGCGCCCCGCGTGCCGCGCGCGCGCAAGGAGTCCAAAGCCGACAGAGAGGCGCAGAAGCTCAGCGCCGCCACGATCAAGAAGTGGAACGACGCGCGCGCCACGGACCCAGCGGCCTTTGAGGCTGCCGTCAAGGCACTCGCGGCCACGCGCACACAGCCGCGTGTCTGGCAGCTGACGGCCAATGGCGAGGGCGCCTTCTTCATGCGCTGCGTCGGGTGCGACGTCGTCAAGCCAGCGCTGCCGTCGCACTTTACCATTGCTGGAAAGAAGGCGCGCTTCACTGCAAGCGCCAGCGGGCACGAGAACCTCCGCAACTCGCCTGCGCACCCGTGCAACGTCTGCTGGGCGCGCCTGTGCGCGATCCGCGACGCCACTGTCGACGGCTGGGTGCGCACCATCATGAGCAAGTACAAGCGCCTGCGCGCGCGCAACACGAAGATGTACGGCACCAAGGCAGAAGGATGGTTCTGGGAGCGCTGGCGCGCGCAGGGCGGCGACTTTGACGTCGTCGACGGCAAGCACGTCATTACGCGCGCGGCACGGTGCGCGATCACGGACGTGGAGCTCGCGGTCGGCGGCATCCACGTCGAGTTCTGCGCGAGCGTCAACAATCGCGTCGTGGCTAACAAGGGTCAGGCAAACCACCGCGCGGAGGACTGCGAGCTGATCTGCGCGGCGCTGAACGTGGCGCAGCGGCACGAGGACATCAAGGACCTGCGCGCGACGTTCCGCGCCCTCGTCGAGGCGGACGACGCGGCGGACGCGCCGTCCGCGGCCGCCGACGAGGCCGCGCGCCGCGCCGAGGTGGAGCTCAACTGGTCGCGCAGCCCCAAGGAGAATGGCGTCACGGCGTCGCGTATGCACGACCCCGCGGCGTATATGGCGCAGATGGGCGACCGTCACCTCGCGGACATCTGTGGCCAAAAGGCTGTAGATCACCGCAGGACGGATCTCGAGGCAGGGCTCGCCAACGACCTCACGGCTGCGGACATTGTCGCCATGCTGCACGCGCTGCCGCGGTGCGCCTACACGCGCGCCCTCTCGACGATCGTCAACGGGCCCCTGCGCTTCTCGGTGGAGCGCGTCGACGACAACGTCGGCCACGTCAAGGGCAACTGCATCCTCGTGTCGCGCATGCTCAACTCGGCGGCGGGCATGAGCCGCGCCACGTTTGTCGCGATGCGCACGGCGTGGAAGGCGCGCGAGGAGCGTGCGCGGTGACGCTAATGCTCGCGGACGGCGCCAGGGTGAATGCGCGCGATGTGCACAGCATGACGGCGCTCGCGTTTGCGTGCCTGAAGGGTCACCTCCCCGTCGTCGAAACTAGCCGCACCACGAATTCTTGAACAGAGTGAAGAAAAGCGCACTCCTAGGTTCACACCTTGGCTGCTATCTCGCGCACGCACGCGCGTTCTTCCCCTGCCATGGAGCGCACGCTGCGCGTTATGAAGCGCGAGGAAGTGCCGTCCGACGCGAGAGCGCCAGGCGATACGGCGCCACCCGCGTGGCCGCGCATGCGCGGCGTCCTCGACAAGCGCACGTCCTCCGCGTACGTCGCCACGTGGCAGACGCGCCTGTTTGAGCTGCGCGGCACGTACCTCGTGTATGCTGACGCGCGGGACGCGGACGCGGCCTTGGGCGCGATCGACCTCCGCTGGGTCGCGGCCGTGCGCGCGCTCGGCCGCACGATCGAGCTCGCGTTCGACGGCGAGTCGTCACGCGACGTATACGCCTTGCGCGCGCCCGACGCGCGGGGCGCCGAGGCGTGGGCCGCCGCGCTCCGCGTGCGCGTCGACGCGGCGGCCTCGCCGTCCCTGCCGTCGCCCGACAGTGTCGCGTCGCCGCCGCTGCGCCGCCTGCGCCTCGGCAGCGACGCCCCGACGCCCGCAAGCGCCGCGCGTACGACGGGGACGGACGCCGCGGCCAGCGTGGTCGTGGACACCTTGTCCGTCTTCATGGCCAGCGGTCCGCCGCCGTCCCGACGGCGTCGGCCGCCGCCGCTGCTGCCGCTGCCGCCGACAACGTCCGACGCTCACGCGCGTCGCGGTGCACACGGACGACACGGCGTCGCGCGGCGGCCGCTGCCCGAACCCGACTGGCTGGACGCGTACCCCCACGGCGACGCCGCGGCGTGGGCGCTGCCGACCGCCGCGTGGCTGGAGGCCGCGTGCCTCACGAGCCCCACCAGGGCGCGCACGGGCGACCCCTCGGACGAGGCGGACGCGCCGCCGCCCCATTCTGCCGTGATTGCGCGCCTGGCGCGGGACGTGCCCGCCGCCGCTGCGGCGCTCGGGGAGCGGTGCAGCGCCGCGCGGGCGGTCGCGCGCCACGACGTCGCGGAGCACCTGTGCGACGCCTGGTCCGCGCACGTCGTCTTCCACGCCACAAACGTGCTCCAGGCGCGCACGTCGCTCAAGCCCGCGCATCAGCTGCGCGTCGCGGCCCTGCTGCGCGGCGCAGCAGCAGCCGCGAGCGCCGTCGGCGACGGTGAGGACGAGGCCGCCGCCGCCGCCGCGAGGCGAGCGCTGACGCGGCGCGACAGTGACGACGACGGGGAGCCGTGGCGTCAGCGACTCGTGGACGCCGCAGACGACGCCGAGTCCCTGTTCCTGGCGAACGTCGAGGCGACGCTGCGCGCATGCGCGGCACGCATCCTGCGCCGTCTGGGGGGCGGCACGGTGGAGGACGGTGGCGACGCCAGCGACGCGTGGGGCGCGCCGCACGCGGCCCTCCTGTTTCGCGCCCGCCCGACGGCGCCTGACGCCCTGGCTCCCGCGCCCTCGGGGACCACGCTGGCGCACGACTTCTTCGCGATCGCGGGGCAGTTTTGGTCCGCGTCGTGTGGGGCCGTCACCCCCGCGGCGCTGAGCAACCGCTGCCGCGTCGTCGCGTGCTGCGAGGCGGCGCTCATGGCGGGAAACGCGCTGGCGGACGCGGCGGCGGCCGCGGCGTCGCCAGATCTGACCGTCGGGCGCCTGCACCGCACACTGCAGCTGCAGCGGGCGCTGCACGAGGATGCGTGCCGCGTCGCCGAAGGCTGCACCGAGACTGCGCACCTGCCCGACCTGCGGCGAGCGGAGCAGGAGGTGCAGCGCGCGACGGACCTGACCCTCGACCTGTCCGCACGCCTCGTGGGGGAGGACGCGGTGGCTGCGTGGACCGACGCGTTCGCGGCCGCGGCGGCGCGCACGCAGGAAGTCATCGCCGACCTGGGTGTGGGCACGCCCCTCCTCGACCGCGCAGCGCACACGCGCCTCCTTGGCCGCGTCGCGCAGCGCCTCGTGCTCCACGCGGGCGCCCGCGTCTACGCACCGACGACCAAGCCCATGAGCACCGAGAGCGTCGCGGAGTGCGTCGTGCACGTGCGGTCGCTCGTGCTGCCGACGCTCGGCGAGGGCGACACGACCCTGCTGCTGCAGGTATTGACCGACGCGCTGGCGCTGCTGCAGGCGGCGTCGCCGTCCGCGGCTGCGGCCACGGCGTGCAGCCTGGCCCGTGGGCGCGCGCGCGCCGCGGTCAGGCACGTGCACGCAGCCGCTCGCATCATTGTGCGCCGCCGATGGGGGCGCGCCGCGGCGCTCGCGCTGCAGGCGGAGCTGGCGGCGGCGCTTTACAGGGAGGGAGGCGGCGACGGCGACGAGTGCGAGCGGGACGCCGAGGACGCCGACTGGGGGCCCGTCGACAGCGACGTCGAGTGGGGGTGGTCCGCCCTCGTGGCGTGGCGCGCCGACGCGGCCACGGGCGCGCTGTACCACAAGTGCCTGGGGCGCGCGCGATGAGCACAGACAAATGCCGCCCCCGCGTGCCGCGGCGGCGACGGCGACGGGGACGGGCGGCGCGGGGGACCGCGCGCTGGTCATTGTCGCGGGCGCGTTGCTGCTCGTGCTGTGCATATTTTTTCGGTGGTGGCAGCTATGCCAACATCCGCCCGCGCGCGGCGTGCAGTGGCGCGCCCCCCTTGCGACCGCGTCTGCTGCGCAGGCGCAGGCGCTCGCGCTGCCGCTGCGTCCGTTGACCCTGCTCCGTCCTCTGCGGCCGCCAGGCGCGCCGCCGACGCCCGTGACGGTCGCGATCCGCGTCCTGACGTACAACACCATGTGCCTGCCGCCGCCCGCGGCGCCGCGCGTCATGGACCGCGCGCGCTGCATCGGCGCGGCGCTCAAGAACGCCGTGGACGGCGGCGCCGTCGACGTGTGCTGCCTGCAGGAGGTCGTCTTCCCGCCCGCGGCCGACGCGATGCTGGCCGCCGCCGCGCTGCCCTTCTCCGTCGCGCCGCTGACGGCGTCCATGTTCCGCATGAATGGCGGCGTCGTCATTGGCGCGCGCGCGTCCGCGGCTGGCGTGCGCCACCACGTCTTTAGCGCGCAAAAGTCGGCCGCGTTTTCGTGGGACGCAATGATCGCCAAGGGCGTCGTGCACGCGTGGTGGGTGCTGTCGCCGCGCCGCGTCCTCCACATCTACTCGTCGCATACACAGAGCCCTATCGGGGAGCAGTACGTGCGCGACAAGCAGATTGCCGAGTGGCACGGATTCATCGCGTCGTACGGTCATGACCCCGAGCGCGACATTGTCGTACTCACAGGAGACATCAATTTGGAGCTGCGCGATCCAGCGCTCTTCGGTCTCATGCGCGTGCGCCCTATCGAATGGAGCGCGCTGACGCCGCCCGCCAAGCGGGCTTCCTGGAACGCGTGGGATCCAGCAGGACCCAAGGAGCTGCTCGACTTGGTAGGAGTGCACCAGGAGTTTGCCGCTGGCGTCGTGTCCACGCGGACGCGACTCGTGGACGTGGGGTGTAGGAGCAACAGCGACCACCGTGGCATGCTCACGACGCTCTCGATTGAACTTTGAACTTTAACGTACTAGGCAAAATCGACCGCGCGGGTCCCATGGCGGATGCCGCGGCCGCCTCGCCGCCGCGCGCCCCCCTGCGTCCAGCCATCGTCGTCGACCCGACCTTCCGCAGCGTATTCTCCGAATTCTTTGACTCGCCCTGGGCCCTTGGCGCCGACATTTTAGGGCCGCAGGACGCCACGCCGCACGCACTGGACGGACGGGACGTCGTGCTCATTGAGCACGGCGACCTCGTGCCGCTCGGCCACCTGATGGGCGCGCACCGCGTCACGCTGTTCAACACGGAGCACGCGGCGCGGCCCTCCGTGTTCAAGCGCGTCCAGGCGCAGTGGGCGGCACTGTGTGACGCGCTGGGCCCTGGGCGCGTCGCGCTGGCCGACTTTTCACGCGCGAATCTGAGGGCGTGGCTGCCGCTGCTGCCGCCGCGCAGCGCGCTGACGCTGATGCCCATCGAGACGCCGAGCGCGCGCGTGCAGGAGTTGCGCGCCCTCCTGCAGCGGACGCCCAAGGAGCACGACGTGGCGTTCGTGGGCGCCATGACGAAGCGCCGCCTGGACGTCCTCCACGGCCTCGCGGCGCACGGCCTGCGCGTGGTGCGCGTGGACGCGTGGGGCGCCGTGCGCGACGAGCTGATCGCCAAGAGCCGCGTCCTGCTCAACGTGCACCAATCGCCGTTCCACGCCGTGTTCGAGTCGCCGCGGTGCGCCGCGTGGATCGCGGCGGGCATGCCCCTCGTGACCGAGGCGGGCCTCAGCGGGTGCACGGACGACGACCCGCCGTCGAGCGCCGCCGTGACGGTCGCGGAGTACGCGGAGCTCATTGGCGTCGCGCGCGCGGCCGCCGTGGCGCACGGCGCGAGACCTGGCTCGGTCGGCACGCTCACGCTCAAGTCGACGGACGCCTCGCGGTTCGCGAACGAGGAGGCGCCTGGGTTTACTTGCTGACGCCGTTACCGTTTCAATCTTTGCACGGCAGAAACACGTCATGTCCTCATGACCCGCCGCCAGGCAAATTGTTCAGAGCCGAAATCAGGTTCTGAACGCCCGCATTCAGCGCCGTAATGTCGCTGGTCAGCACGGGGATCACGGCAGACTCGACGGACGTTGCGGCCGACACTGTCGTATTCACCGTCACTTCCGCGGCAGACAGCGCCGAGACGGCGGCGCTCGTCGTCGTCGATACCGTGGACTCGAACACGCTGAGCGCGCTGATGGCGCTCGTCTCGGCCGACGTGGCGGCGCTCAGCGTGCCGCTCCACGTCGTCTGCAGCGCGGCGATCGTGCTCGTCGCGGTGGACACGGTGGACGTGAAGGTCGAGACGAGCGTGGCTTCCGACGACGCCGCGAGCGACACCGTCACGGACACCTCGCTGAGCACGGACGACACGGTGCTCAGCGCAGACGACTCGGCCGCGAGGCCCGCGGACGCGGCGTTGCTCATCGCGTTAGACGTCGTGGCCGCGACGTCCGACAGCGAGGACATGGCGTTGCTCACGGCCGTCGACGCCGTGGCCGCCACGTCGGAGAGCGCGCTGGTGAGGTTGGCAATGGCCACCTGCCCCGCGGAGACGGCGCTCGACTCGGCGGCGGACAGCGCCGTGGCCGCGTTGCCCTCCGCGGCGGTGATGGCGGCCGCGGCGTTGGTGAAGGCAACCTGCGTGTCCGACACGGTGGCCGTCGCGCTGCTAATCTGCGTCGCGACCGCTGACCCGAGCGACTCGCCCGCTGACGACAGCAGGTCCCGCGCGCCAGGAACGATGGTATCAATGTTCAGCGCGGCGTACACGCCGCCGCCAATCACGGACGCCGCCAGCACGAGCATGACGACGATGAAGAGGACGTGCAGGAACGCCGCCAGCTCGAGCCAGCGGACGTTGACGTGCACCTTGAGCGGGCCCCTGGGCGCTGGGCACGGGGGGCACTGCGGCGGCGGGGCGGCCACGGCGGGGCCCGCCGCCTGTACCTGCAACATGCTGTCCCACGGCGGCGGCGGTGGGGGGCCCTGTCCCCCCGCCGTGACGGCCAGCACTGGCGGCCCGTCCATGCGCGCCGCGTTTGTTTACTTGCGCGCGCGGGGGGGGTGCATGCAACCGTGGGGCGACCGACACCGTGGCGCGCACGCGCGCGCGCGTGCGCGGATCAGGCGACCGCCGCACGAATGGGCGGCCACGGCGGCTGCAGCGGCGTGTGCTCCCAGCCGAGGACGCTGTACACCTTGCGTCGCATCGCCTCCCGCGTCTCCACCGTCTTGTTTGTCGCCTTGGGCAGCGCAAACCACGCGGCGAACTCGTCCAGGCCGCGCAGGAGGCAGACGCCGCGCAGGAACGCCGAGTAGCCGCCGTTGAACACGTTGGACGGCTTCTCCTTCGCCGCCTCGAAGACGGGCGCCGCCACGGCAAACAGGCGCTTGACGTCCTCCTCCTGCGCCAGGGAGAAGCGGGGCGGCGCGTACCCGCTGAGCAGGCCCGCCACCTTGGCGGCGTGCTCGTACGCCTTCTTGATCGACGCGTCCTTCGTCGCCGCGAACGTGGTCACGAGCGCGGCGTGCGCGTGCGGCCCCGTGACGTCGCGCAGCGCGCGCTCAATGTCCACGCCCAGCGCCGCGAGGGGCGCGCGCAGCCGCGCGACGGCGTCGTCCGCCGACCGCAGCGTGCCCCGCGCCGTCACCTCGGCGGCGATCGCCGCGACGACGGGCGGCTGCGACAGCGCGCCCAGCGCCACGTGCGCCGCGGCCGCCAGCGCCACCGCGGGCGGCAGCGGCGCGGACGACTCGCGCCCCTGCGCCTTGTCAATGGCGTCCAGCAGGTTCGACTTGGCCGCGGCGGCGCCCTTGGCGGTGGTGAGCGGGCCGTCGCCGTCGCCCGCCGCGGAGGCGGCGGCGCCGCCCCACACCGCGTGCGCCTTGGTGAAGCCGCACCCGCGGCACGACAGCATCGAGTCGTTCGCGACGGCGAGCAGCGGCAGCACGCACTGCGGGCACACGTCCGTGACGCGCACAAAGAGGGCGGGCGCTTCGCCGACGCGTCGCGACGCCAGGGCCGCGGCCGCCGCCGTGGCGCCGTCGAAACGGCGCATGCGCGGCGGAGGCGGCTGCGGCGTCGCCGCCGTGGCCTTGCCGACCTTCTTGCCCTGCTTGCCGCTGCCACCGCCGCCGCCCGTGGGCGCGGCGGCGGCCTTGGCCGCGGCCGCGAGGACTCCCGCGTGCCTCCGCTTCCAGCGCGCGTAGGCCGCGGACGCCGCGTGCGCCTCGTTCCGCGCCGAGCCGTCGTCCAGCGCCGCGAGGCGCCGCGCCGCGACGTTGCGCTCCGCCGTGGCGTCGGCGAGGCGGCGCATGCGCCACCGCTTCCCCGTCGCCGCCGAGATCTCGGCGTCGAGGCCAGCCACGACGGCGCGCAGCGCGCGCGCCTCGAACGCCCCGTTGCGCGCGCCGTCTTCGACGATGCGCGCGTCCAGCGCCGCGGCGGTGACGAACGGGTCCGTCCGTCGCCGCTTGCCCTTGGCGCCGCCGCCGCCACTCCCCGCGCTGTCCGTGCTCCCCGCGCTCAATGGCGCGCCGTGCTGCGCGACATGCGCGACCGCAGGCGTGGACGGCGCTGACGGCGGGGCCTCGCCCTCCAGCGCGTCCGCCTTGCGCTTGCGCTGCGACGGCATGGCTTTTGTTGCGGCAGTGTGCGTTTTTGAAGTTTCAATTGTTTCATGCCACACGACTCGCGGGGGCTGCCCCCTACGGTCGCGCCTCGGAAGCGCCGCGCGATCTCTTTTTATCGGCGGCCTCTCAGTGTCCACATTGCAGCGGCCGCCTCTCAGTGGCCGCGCGCAATCCCCTCGAGGCGGTGCGCCTCGGCCAGCACGGCCGCGCGCGGGTGCACGCAGGGGCGGCGGGCGTGCGCCAGGAGGCACGCGCCCTCGTTCTCGAGCTGCGCGTCGGACGCGCGGCCGCACGTGTGCGGGATTTCGCACGGCGGCATGCCAGCGCCGCGCATGCTCGCGCAGCCGCCGCAGTGCGTCGTGCAATTGTCGCAGTGCGGCGCGCGGAAGGCGGCGACGATGGCGGTTATGGCGGCGGGCGTCAGCAGCCCGAGGCGCGCAATGTCCGCCTTGTTGCTCGCGCGGATTGCGCGCAGCGACGCCAGGTGTGCCTTCTTGCGCGCCGCGCGCTGGGGGCCGAGGTTGGCAGCGGCGGCCTTGGAATAGGTGGACGAGGCTGGAGGGGCGAGGAGGAGCGGCGGAATGCGTGATGTCGAGTGATGTCGCACCCATTGCCAACTTGCACATGCTCGCGTGCCCTCGGTGTTCGCATTCCACCCACTCTTGGGCATTTTGATGCTTATTGTACGCGCGGTTGTGAATAATAAGAATGAATGTGTTATGGAGTTTGTGCGGGTCAATGAAAACAACCCCGCATCCGCCTCCGCTCATATCCGCACGGTTCATCCACTCAACATCCGCACAATGGCCGCGACGGCCGCGTCGCGCTCGGGGCCTCGCCCCTTTCGACTCCACCCAGCAGTGAAATCGTCGACGGCCTTTTCGATGCGCGCGAGCGCGGCCTCCGTCTCGCGCTCCTTGCGCACGACGTCAGCGCCCGTGTCGCCAGGGCGGACCAACGCACGCTCCGTCAACCGTCGCTGCGCGCGGTGAAACGCCGCTGTGACGGCGCGCGTCACGCTGGCATCGTCCATTTGCTCACAAAAACAAAGAACCGACATGGCGCGCACTCGGCTGTCGAGCCCTCGGCGCGCCCGCTTCGCGCCGTGGTTTGCGCGGTGGAAGCGCGCCCATGCCGACATGGTGGCGCGGTGGGGCGACGGCGTGCGCGCGTACGCCCTGGTCGAGTGGGACGCGCTGCACGGCCAGCGCTGAGGAACCTCGCGTCGTCGCTCTTTGAATCGGCCACGGGGGCCGCCGTTGCGCCGCGGACCCTGGACGTGAACAAAAGACACGGGGCACGGGCAGCGGGGATGACGGACCCGAGTCCGTCGGGCATCAATTATGGCCTGTCCTCTGGGGCGGTCACGAACGGCACCTTGTGCTGCCTGCAGGAGTTCTCGGGACTCGTGGGCCCCGACCCAGGCACGTGCGCGGGCTTTGGGTTGGAGATCAACGATGGCGTCGCGAGCGCGGGGTGCACAAGCTTTCTGGCCGTCTACTGTCCGTACAACCTGAACGAGCCTGGGTGCGTCAGCTGGTGCAGCCCCATCTCCAACGCCGCGCCCGCGGCGTGCAAAACGATCGTGACCAACAAGTGCGCCACGTTCATGAACACGGCGCTGTGCCAGACGGCGTGCTCCGTCGCGAACGGCGGGCCCAACGCGAACGGACCGTACACGAACGTGTGCGCGGGCGTCGGCGGCGCCGTCGTGCAGTACTGCACGGGGAGCACCCTCGTCGCGGACGGCACCGCGTACACGTCGTACACTCCGATTGCGGCGCAAGCGACGGTGGCGCCAAAGACGTGCGCGAGCCTGTGCTTTGTCGGCGGCGCGAACGCGTACAACTGCGAGTCGGCACTGACGTCCTACTGCGCCGCGTTCCCCGCGGACGGCGATCCGCTGACGGGCGGCTCGGGCGGCACGGGCAGCACGCCAAGCGTGTGCGAGTGCTTCTTGAGCACGGGCGCGTACGACGCGTACTTTGCCGTCAAGTACGGCCCAGGCCTGCAGCTGCTGACGCAGCAGGGCATCAGCCTCGACAATGCGCCGTGGTGCTCCTACCCGCCCTGCACGTTCAGCATCTACACGCGCAAGACGCAGGCAGCGTGCCCCAACCAGGTCGTGTGCCTCTCCAGCATCACCTTTTCCAACGGCACGTTCAACTTTGAGCAGGGCGTCGACATTTCGCAGCAGAACGCGTGCAGCGGCACCCTGGGCGGCCTGAATGGCGGGAGCGGGAGCGGGAGTGGGGACGGCAGCGGCAGTGGCAGCGGCAGCGGCAGCGGCAGTGGCAGCGACAGTGGCGACGTTGCCCTTTCGGCGAGCACGCTGCTCGTCGCGGGCGCGGCGCTGGCTGCCGTCGTCGGGCTGCTCCTCTTGTTTACACTGCTGAAGCCCAAGAAGAGGCCAGCGCCCCCGCCGCGTTACTATTGAAGGTAACACGCATCGGCAGGCTGGCCTCCTTTTCTCGACCTGGTTGCATGGACAAAAGGGGCGCACGCTGGCGCGCGGCGTGGCGCGTGGTGTGGCGCGTGCGGTTACGCCATGACGACGCGCCTGGTACTGACGGACGTGATTTCGACGAGCATGTGCAGCAGCAAGGACAATAAGGCCTGGACCGTCGCTCAAACGCGGCGCTACCTCATGGACGACCGCGCGGCCGAGCGCGCACGCGGGGAGCCCGCCCATTACGCGGCGCGCTACTATGAGCACTTTATCGAGTGGGTGTTCCCCGACGGCGTCCGCAAGGTGTTTGAGCGGCACTGCGACGACGACGGGCGCATTCTCATGTACGTGTTCAAGGTGGAACCCGTGCTCTCGACGCAAATTTCAATTCACACGGCCTGACCCCCAAACAACTCGGTCCCCCCGCGGCCGCTGAGCACGACGGAAATGCACGGGTCGAAAAAGTCGCGCAAGTCCGCGGGCAGTCGCGAGTGGTGGCGGGCCATCCACCGCGCGATCATGCACTGCAGCTCGCCCAGGACGAGCGTGCCGAAGCGGGTCATGAGCGCTGCGCGCACGCGCGCCGCAAAGGACGTCGGCAGCCGATGCAGCACGCACTCATTGTGCACGCCGACGAGCACGGCCACGATTCCCAGACGCACCGACGGGCGCGGCGACGGCCCGACGGCGCCGCGCGCGACGGCTGCCGCAGCGAGCGCCAGGCTCCTGCACGCGTCCAGGTTCGCCAGCCTCGTCCGCACGTCCAGCTGCTCCTGCGACTCGTCCACGGGAGACGCGAGCGCCGCGGCCAGCACGTGCTCGTCCGCGAAGGCTTGCGCGGCGCGCAGCGACGCGCGTACCGTGAGCCCCGCGTCGCGTGTGCGCGGGTGGGCCGCGAGCAGCAGCAGCAGCCACGCAATGCCGCCGCCGCTCGACGCCCACGGTCCGCCGCATTGTTCGGCGGACGGGCACCACGCAAGCGACGACGGGGCGGGCGCGCGCAGCGCGGGCGGCGGCATGTCCTCCGCGGCGTCAAACGACTCCTCTACAAAGTCCAGGAGTCGCCGCCGCCGCGCGCCGTGGTCGTGTCCGTCGCGGGGCACGTTTCGCCCCGACGGAGGCAAGAGCAGGCGGCGCAGCGCCTCGCCCCGCGCCAGAGCTGCGGCGTCCACCAATGCGTCGTTCGTTCCCAACTGCAGCTCTTCGAGCAGGTCCTTGGCGGTCGCCGCGACGCCACGCGCCGCGACAACCGCGGCGTTGGCGGCGCGGTGCAATGCATCGCACGCGCGCGCCGTGTCCTGCGGGTCCGCTTCCACGTCGCCGCACACGCGCCGCGCCGCTGCGAGCGCCAGGCGCGCCGCATTCGTCGCCGCGTCGAAGCGGGCCGTCGCGTCCGCCACGCGGCCGACGTAGGATCGGAGCGCCGTCAGCACGCGCGGCGCCGACAGCGCGGCGGGGCACGCGGCCAGCATCTCTCCGAAGCCTCCCAGCGCGAGCGGCGTGAGAGACAACGCCCTCGGCTCGCGCTTCAGGTCGTCCACGACGCCCGTCAGGCAGTCCAGCAGCGCGGCGACGTCGCCGACCTCCTGCGGCACGCAATCGAGCACGGGCGTCGGCGTGTCGGCGCTGGTTGAGGTCGCGGCGGCTGGCGGTGAGCCCTCGTCCGCGGGCAGCTCCACGGGGACGCGCGCTACTGACGTGGGCGACGACGGGCGGCGCGCCGTGGGCCCTCGCCGCCTCGGCGCGGGCGCGCCAATGTGACTCGCTCCCTCCATGCGTCGCGCCGTTGCAGTGATGGGGACGCGCGCGAGGCGTCGATTGCATCAACCCTCATGCCACACACTTCGCGCCACAACGTGTCGTCACAAATGAGGACGCTCGTGCTGACGGGCGACACGCGCCCCCTGCTGCCCGTGGGCTACTGGACGTACGCGGCCGTCGCCAACGCGGCGTACGCTGGGAGACACGGGTACGAGTTTCGCTACTGCCGCTGGACTGGAACCGCAAGGAGCCCCGACGGCGTCGACCGCGCGCCGCAATGGTTCAAGTTCGCTGCGCTGTGGCGCGCGCTGGAAGAGGGGTATGATCGCGTGCTGTGGATAGACAGCGACGCGCTGGCGTGCGGCGTGCCGTCGTTGCCCCTAGAGGCCTGCCTGCCGCCGCGCACGCCGCGGTGCGCGCTCGTCGCGCTGACGAACGAGCCCTTCTGCTCGCCGCCCTACAATGACCCTTGCGTCGCGTGCTCGGGCATCTTTGTCGTGTACAATTCGAAAGCCGCGCGGGAGATTCTGATGGAAATGTGGCACGACGAGGGACATGCACGGAAGTACCCGTTCGACCAGGGCGCGCTGTGCGCCGCGCTCGCGCGGCACGGCCCCGACGCCATTGTCGTGTCGCCAATGCTGTCGCTCGTCTTGCATTCCATGCCGCCGCCGACGCAGTTGTTTGCGCACGTGACGAACATTGTCACCAACCGCGCCGACGCCATCCGATCCTTGTACGCTCGCCTCGGCCTCGGCGCCGTCGAGGTGCGCGCCGCCGAGCTACTCGCGTCCGACGCTGTCGAACGCGGCGCGCAGCCCGCGCTCCAGGCGCAGGCGATGGTTTTAAGAATGCGCGGCACCAGGGACGAAGAGGAATTGAACACTCGGTAGTGTTTGAAAGTCACGCCGTCCGCGTCGAATACAGACACAAAACATGCAGGCGCAGGCGCACCAACGCGTCCTCGTGTACGTCCTGTGCCACGACGACGCCAGCGAGGCCCACGCCCACCACGCGTTCGGCGCGTACCCGTGGGCGCACGTACTCCGCATGACGACGGGCACGGGGCGCTGCGAGACCCAGGGCATCCTGGACGCCGCACGACGCTGCGACGCCGACCGCTGGTGGGCGCGCGCGTACGTGGGCTTCCTGCAGTACAGCTCGGCGACGAAGCCGAGCTCCAACGGCACGACCGTGCTGCAGGTGGTGCTGGAGTTCGTGGAGCGCGTCGAGCGCGGCGACGCGGCGTGCCCCGACGACGTCTTTGCGTTTTCGCGTGCGCGCTACGCGGACCCGCGCGGCGACGCGTGCGTGGATGTCCACGGCGACGCGTACGAGCGCGTTTGGAGCGAGCGCGTCGCGCCGCTCGTCGCAGCGCCAGTGTTCAGGACGTTCTTTTGCAACCAATTCGTCGCCCGCCCCATGCTCGTGGCGCGCTACGCGGCCTGGCTCCAGGACGTGGCATTACCACGCATCGAGGCCGACGGCCGCGCGCACGCCCCCGCGTTCGACAGCGCGCGCCGCGTGGACTACAAGCCCCCGCCCGCGGCCCTGCGCGACGCGGGGTACGCGGACTGGCCGCTGCTGCCGTTCATCCTGGAGCGCGTGTCGGGCGCGTACTTTGCCACGCTCGCCGCAACGCTGGGGGTGCGCATCGGGGGCGCACCCCATATCGCCACTTGATCCACCAATGCTCGTTCCATCGTCGACGCGACCCACGCCGCTCTCGTCCGCGGCGGCCGTGTCGTGTGTGCTCGAAGCGCTCAAGGCGGAGCAGCTCCGCCAAAGGTCATCTTACGCAAACTTCGAAGGGACGCCATCACAGGTCGCTAGACAAGTATATGAATGATTAGATTAGAATATTGATTCATCTCGCGTTTCAAGGAGGTAATGCATGATACTGGGTTTACGTCAGTTTGCATAGTAGTCATGTGTGGTCATCTTGGTATGTGCGCGCGCAGCGCGTCGCGGTGGTCGTCTCTGCGCTTACTGCTCCTCCTGCGCGTCGGCGTCGGCCGCAGCGGGCTCGACCTCGGCGGCGGCGGTCGTCGTCACCTCGACGTCGGCCTCGGCGTTGTCGTCGCCCGCCTCGGCGGTGTGGCGGTGGCGGCGGTGGTGGTGGCGCGACTTCTTGGTCGTCTCCTCGGCCTCGGACGCGTCGTCGTCGCCGCGCGCGCGCTTCTTGGAGCCGCCCGTCGTCGCGGACGCGGACGCGGGCAGGCGCTCGCTCGTCGACGACGCCGCAGGGTCCACGTCGCCCGCGCCGTCGTCCTCCGTCGACGCGTGGATGTCCACCGTCGCCGCCGCGGCCGTCGCCTTGCTGGCGTCCGCCGTGGGGTCCTCGCCCGCCTCCTCGGTCTGCGCCGCCTCCAGGGCCAGCAGCTCCTCGTCGGTGATGTTGACCCGCTCCTCGAGGCCTTGCACCTTGGCCTTGGGGCGGCGCACCACCTTGCGGATGAGCACCTCGGTGGCGGAGCACGTGACGCCGAAGTTGTCGGCGACGTAGACGCGGCTGGGGTCGAACATCGCGGACACGCTGTCGCCGACGTCCACGTCCGCGGGCGACACGTAGCGCTTGAGCAGGGACTTGGTGACGGTGCCGTCCGCCGCCGTCGTCTCGACGTACACGGGCTGGTCGCGCTCGCACTTGACGGCCTTGAACGGGAACTTGCCGTTGCCCTTCACCTCAAAAAACCGCGTCGTGCGCTTGGCGTCCTCGGGGATGTGGTCCTCGGCGCGGGAGGGCAGGCGGTCCGCGTACGTGACCTGCGGACGAGGAAGACGGAGAGCGGTGGTGGGCACACCGAATGCGGGCCAACGTGTTCACCCCGCCCGCCGCCCGCCGCAGCAACACTCGACGATGCCAATCGCGACGCGACGCACCTCCTCCACCATCTTCTTGTCCTTCTTCTCCTTGTCCTTGGACGGCATCGTCTTGAGCGTCCAGGACGCGATGTAGGCGCCCCAGCCGTCGACGTTCATGGAGAAGTTGGGCTCGTAGGAGGTGCCGTCCTCGCGATCGGAGCCCGCCTTCACCATGGAGCTCTGCGCCATGGCGAGCGCGTCGCGGGGGTCCTTGGCTTGGCGCAGCTTGGCCTGCTTCTCCGCGGAGAGCCACTCCTTGGGCTTGCCCAGCGCCTGCGCCAGGATGATCTCGTCCAGCTCGCGCGACTTGAGCGTGAAGGCCGAGTCGTCGGGCACGCGCACCGTGAGGCGCAGGCGCAGGTTGGCGAGCTCGCTCGCCTCCATCTCCTGCGGCGACGCGGGCGGCTCCTTGTCGCCCATGCTGGGCTTGAGGCGGAAGGCGACCTCGAGCCACGGCGTCATGAACGTGACGCGGTCGTAGCGGCCAAAGCCAGGCACACGGACGTACGCCGTCTTGCTGCAGCGCGCGATGGAGAGGTGGGAGCGTCATGGTGAGGCAGGCGGCGGAGAGGGGGAGGCGGCGGTGTGCATGTCGGACAGAGGCGTCGACGCGGGCGCGCGCTGCTTGTGCGTGTGCGCATTAGTGCTGCGTGCTGCATGCGCGTAGAGCGGCGGAGCGTGTGCGGCGCGGCGTGTGCGGCGCGGCGTACGCACCCCTTGCCGCCCTTGTTGGCGATCGGGTCGGTGACCTTGACGCCGTCGAGCTTAAAGTCGGCGAACTGCTGGCACACGGCGGCGGCGCGCCCGCCCGCCGCGAGCACGTTGGAGGATGCGACTGCTGCAGACATGTTGTTGGGAGCTTGAGGTGTGGGTGGAGAGTGCGTGTGGTGTGGTGTGGTGGTGCGGAGTGGAGTCACGAATCGGCGTTCATGCCACACACGGGGTGCTGTGGAATGGACGTCCAACTCCGCCGCTCCCTCGCTCGCTGTCCCCACTCCTCGCGGCCGCTACGCACCCTCGCAGCAAGTCCAACTGAAACTTGCAATGGTGTCTGATGCAGCCGACGAGGACGAGGGTGCCAACGCCCTCGCGGCGGCGCTGGACTTGGTGGAACCCGCGGCCGCCGAGCCTGCGGCGGTTGACGACGACGCCGAGCTCGACGAGGACGAGGACGAGGATGACGAGCTGCCGCCGCCGCTGGAAGGCGGGGACGGTGAGCAGGAGTCGCACGAGGCGGTCGCGCGTGGCGCCGACGGGGACGAAAATGACGACGCGGAGCTCGGGTCGAAGCGCCGCCGTCGTTCGGCGAGCGACGCGCCGCCCGTCGATCAGGGCATCCTCGTGGGCGTGACGGCGCAGCTGCTGCGCGCCGCGGCGACGCTGACGCCTGACGTTGCGCGGCAGCGGTGGGCGCTCCTCGTGCAGCGGAAGCTGACGCCAGCAGACATTGACAGGCGCGCCGCGGCGGCGTTGGCGCGCGCCGTCACGCACGTGTACGAGGAGTACGAGCCGCACAGCGCGCGGCGGGGCGGCTACGGGTGCTCCGAGGAGAAGATCACGACGGAGCTTGACGGCCGCGTGTTCTCCGACATTGCGGACGCGTGCCGCCTCCTGCGGTACGGCAGCGAGTGCATGGGCGTGACGCACGAGTGGCACCGCGACATTGCGGGTCCTTCGACGGCGCTGTACCAGTCGCGCGCGTGGGTCCTCCTCGCCGAGATGTGGGCGATGGTGGAGAAGAAGGTGGTCGAGGCCGTCACCGAGGCCGCGAACGACGCGGCCGCGCACCGCACATTCCATATTGTCCACACGGCGTCGTCGCACGATGACGAGAGGGCCAAGGAATTCCAAGGGCTGGACGACCTTGACGACACCGCGTCCGTCATGACGGGCATGCGGTAAGCCATTGAAATAATCACCATCCCGTCAAACCGCGCGTACACTCGCCGCCGAGGCTGCCGCCCGTGCAGCGTCAGCCGCCCGCGCGCGCTCCAGGAGCTCGCGCCAGCCCTTGTGCTCGACAATGCGCCGCCGTCGCAGCGGGCACCCCAGCAGCACGAGGCAGTCCCACCCGCCCACGGACGCGTCGCGCACGGGAGGCATGCCTCGGGCCGCGCGCATGCCCTGCACGACGTCGAGCGGGTACACGGCGACGCCCGCGTGTCCGCGCGCGGCCATGGCGGCGGACAGCGCGCCGTCGCACTCGCGCGCGTGGTTGGCGCGCGAGAGCGCGGCGAGACGGGGCACGTCGAGTCCACGAAGAAAGTCGAGCACGGCGCCCACGGCGCCACCGCGCTCCGCCACTAGAAAGTAGGGCTGGAGGTGCGCCGCCTGGCCGTTGGAGGGCGTGGCGTCCGTGACGCCCCAAAAGTCGGCCGCCACGGCGCGAGGGTGTTGGAACAGCGCGTCGAGTGCGCGGTGCGCGAGCGGGAAGGCGCTGTCGTTGGCGAGCACGAGGCGGCGCAGGCCGCACGGCGCTGCGGCGCGCAGGACGCGCGCCCACAGCCCAAAGTCGCGCCCCCCGTCGGCGAGCCCCGCGACGACGACGACGCTGCCGTCGGCGTCAGCGCCGCTGGGCGGCGGCACGGCCGCGTCCGCGCCGCCATTGTGCACCACGAGGACCACGGCGACGTGGCGACGCAGCTGGGCCACGAGGTCAGCGACGCCTTCGCGCCACGTTCCGCGCTCCAGTGCGGCAGCCACGACCGCGAGGGACGACGTGCCCGCGGGGACGACGCGCGCCAGCTCGGCAGCGCTCCACGTGCGCAGGGCGCCAGACGCGTCCAGGCGGGCCGCAACGGCCTCGACGGTGCGCCCTTTGGGAACCGCGCGGCACTCGTAAGGCAGCGCGGCGGGCAGCAGTGATTCGAGGCCGCGCAACGCGCGCTCCTGCCCGTCCCGTGGCTGCGCCTCGATGCCGTTGACGCACAGGAAGGTCTGCATGCGCATGCGCCGCAGGTCGATGTGCTCTCCAATCGCGGCAGCGTCCACATACACCGCGCCGTCTGCGCCGTCTGCGCCGTCCGCGCGCTGCGCGACGCAGTGCCCGCGCCACAGCGCCGTCGTCTCGTACGCCACGCGTGCAATGTGCAGCGGCAGTTCGGCGGCGGCGGTGGGGCGCGGACGCCCAAACGCGTCGCACGTCGCGCGCCACAGGTCGTGCTCCCGTGCGCACGCAAACTCGATGCAGTCGCGGCACAGCACCTGCATCTGGTGCGACGCGCGCGGGTACTCGGGCGGCCGCGCCTGTCCCGACAGCCGCTCAAACACGCGGAACTGGTCAATCACGTCGGTCACGAACCACGCTGCCCAGTCCGAGCCGTCGCGGGCGCGCGCGCTGCGCGCCGCGTCCGTCAGGTCGTCGCGCGCCGTGACCGTGTTGTCGACGTACAGCACGCCGACGCTGCGGTCGCCGCGCGCGCGCACGAGCCGTTCGCGCGCGAGCGGCTGCGTCAGGAACATGTCGCTGTTGGCGAACAGGAAGAGGTCGGACAGCCCAGGGATGCGATGCAGCACCGCCTCGATGGCGACGGAGCCGTACATGCTGCGCCCGCCAGGGTGCAGCGCCGCGTGGTCCACGCGCAGCAGCGGCGGGTGGGCGCGCGCGGCCGTGTCCTCGTCAAGCCACGACGGCCACTGCGCGTCCGTGACCAGGAAGATGCGGCGCAGCCACGGCGCATGCGTCGCGAGGCTGCGCAGGCAGTACCGCAGCTCCTCGCGATCGGATGCGCCCGCGGCAGTGTGGGGGTCGAGCGCGAGGCCGCGGCGCGCGCCCTCGGCCGCGCGCCGCGCGACGTACGCGGGATCGCTCGCGTCGTACCACGTCACGACCGCGTCCATGTCATCACGCCGACGCGCTGACGCGGGCGCTGGCGCAGTTGACGGACGCAGCGGCGGGGGCGGCGCCGCGACCGCGGCGACGGCGGCAACTTTGTCCAGCTCGCGCAGCACGGCACGCAACATCATGGTTCAACGACTACACGCAGCCACGACCGCCCACCCAGCCCATCAATGCGCTCCACCAGCCGCCATTGCCAGTTCGTGTCGCGGGCACGGGCGCGGGCGCAGGCGCAGGCAGCGGGACGTAGCGCGCCGCCGCGGACGGCGTGTGCGACGTCGTTGCGGCGTGCGCGGGCCCCTGGAGCTGCGCGTCGGCGTCCTCCATCTCGCCGTCTGCGGGTTGTTGCCATGTATACACCAGGCGCACATCGGTCGCATTGACGTCGCCGCGGACGGCAATTGTCGACTCCGCGCCAGTGGTCCATCGCCGCACCGTAGGCACGGGCAGATCAGATCGACTCCACGGCTCTGTGGAGGGAATCGGCCTCCATGCGCCCGTCGCTGGCTGAGCGTCGCCGCTGCACACTTCCACGACGGGTGCTGGCACGACCTCGAGCTTGAGCGCCCACGCGATCGACGTCCATGCACATGCGCAGAGAAGCACGCGCGTCATTTCGAGGTGGATGAGATGAGGTAGGCGTGCGCGTGCGAGTACTCGGTGTGGCGTGATTGGGAGTCACGAAAATAGCGAGCGCGGCCGCATGCGACGAGTTGAAGAGTTGGAAACAACAGGACGCGCCCACAATGAGCTCCCCGACGACCCCGTCGCCCCTCGTCAGCGCGCTGCTGACGCAGGGCACGGCGGCCGCGAGTTACGCGGTGCAGCGGCGCGTCAACACGGGCGACCGCGTGCTGGACACGCTCGTGTCGGCGTTCGTGGCGGTGCTCTCTGACGCGGGCTCCAAGCACCTGCTGGCCGCCGTCGCGTCGCGCAAGGCGCTCGGCCTCCCGTTGCTCCTCTCGTATCTCTCGCTGCGCAAGTCGGGGGCGCGCGGACCTCTCGACTTTACCGAGGACGAGGCCCTCGCCGACGCGACGCCCGAGGACCGCGCCGCCGCGACGCACACCCTCGTCCTGCCGTACGCGCCTCTGTCGGCGCAATCGTCCGTCGCGCGCGTGTTTGCGCACTGGCTCGTGCACCACCACGGCGCGCGCTACACCGCCTTTGCGAGCGTCGCTGCGACAGGCGACAACGCGGACGCCGCGCCCAAGATGTCCACGTGGGTCATGCGCCTGCGCGACCGCGAAGAGCTCGAGCGCGGCGTGCACATTCCCATGAACCCCGAGGCGGACGAGAGCGGGAGCTCGGCAGCGGAGCAGGCGGGGCACCTGCTGCTCGGCAAGCCCGTGTGGCGCGAGCCGTCGGACGGCGCGTGGGTGTACCTGAGCGGCACGAACGTGAGCACGGCGCAGATGCGCGAAGCCATGCTGCGCTACGAGTTCAAGTCGCGCAGTCGCGCCGCGCTGGAGGCGTTTGTGACGCACGTGGCGACGTACGCACGGTCGCTGCCGCGCCCGCCGCCCCCCGCGCCGCCGTCGCCACCGACGCGCGCCGCCGAGCTCCGCGAGCAGCCCATCCAGCGCTTCAACTGCGCGGGCACCAGCCAGCCGTACATAAGGGCGACGGGATTCACCATCTCCACGAAGCGCAACTTTGACAGCCTCTTCTTCACGGACAAGGACAAGCTCGTGCGCCTCGTGCGCGCCTTTTGCGACGGCACCCTCGTGCCCGCGCACTTGCCGCTGCCCTCGAACCTGCTCATCCTCGTGCATGGCCCGCCTGGCTGCGGCAAGGTGAGTGTGGCGCCACATGACACCGCCGTCGCGCGCGCGTATCCAGTCCCTAGCACGGCATGCGGGCAGCACGCGGCGCTACGATCGCGCCTCCCCGCGCCTTGTCGCAGACGAGCATCGCGGCCGCCATGGCACTGACGTGCGGCCGCCCGCTCGTCATTGCCGACGTGTCCAGGATGTCCACGCAGACCGAGTTTGACGCCATGCTGACTGCCGCGACGACGAACGTCGTCCTGCTCGATGAGATTGACCGCGTGCCTGGCGTGCTGCGCCACAAGAAGAAGGCGGCGGAGGGAGACTCTGCAGGAGACGACAACGCGACGCACGCGCCGCGCAAGACGGTCGCGGAAATGCTGCTGGAGAGGCGGCAGATGGCCGAGCTGGGCGGCGGCGGCACAGAGGACAAGGCGGCAGCAGCCTACACGGCGCAGCTTATGCGGCAGGTGGATGACGAGCGAAACGGGCTGAACCTCGGCTACATCCTGTCCGCCCTGAGCGGCGTCGTGCAGCGGAGCGGCATGGTCATCGTCGCGACCACGAACCACCCCGACCTCATCGACCCCGCGCTCAAGCGCGCGGGCCGCTTCGCGCTGCTGGAGCTGAGCTGGTGCACGCTGGACATGGCGCAACGCATCCTGGCATTCTGCTTTCAAGTGTCCGTGGCGGACGTGGCGGCGCGCCTGCACGCCGTTCCTCCGCAGCTCTCGCCCGCCAAGCTCGTGCAGCTCTACCAAGAGGAACGCGAGCTGGAGGCCACGGTCGCGGCGGTGCAGCGGCTGGCGGGACCGCGCGCCGCCTAGTCGTCATCCTCCTCGTCATCTCCGTCCCCGTCGTCGTCGTTGTCGTCGTCGTCCTCGTCGTCTTCGTCCTCGTCCTCGTCGTCCGACGCGCTCACGCCGCGGCTGGCGAGCATGGCGTCAATGGCAGTCTTGAAGCACTCCGCGTGCGCCTCGGAGGCGAGCATCACGTCGCTTTCCGTCGTTCCGTCAATCTGCGTGTCCGAGTACAGCACCGCAAACACGGGGCCGTCGTCCGTCTCGGCGCGCACGAGCTCGCACTCGCTAGAGTTGCACGCGTCGTACGTGAAGCTCGTCCACGCCTCTTCCCCCGCGCTGAACATTTCAATGCCGTAGAGGTCCGACTCCTTGACGCTGACTGCAATTGTGTCGTCGCTGGTCTCGCTCGTGACGATCGCGCGCGTCTCGATGGCGCGCGCCCACAGAGTCGCGAGCGCCGCGGCCGTCGCGGGCACGACAAACTCGGCGCGCATCGCGTCCACGGCTTCCTCCACCTCCTTCTCTGCGGCGGCGTGCGCGACCGTGGCTACGACGAGCGCCTTGGCGGCGCTGGACAGGTCGGCGAGGCGGCTGCTGCCGTCCTCCACCCAGTCGTCGACGGAACCCGCCTTGGCGTCGCTCGTCAGCTCCTTTGCGAGGCTCGACCACGCGATACCAGCGCTCTGCTTGACGTCCTCGAGCGTTGTGGAACGCAGCCACAGGGCACGAATGCGCGCGCGGGCGTCGTCCATGGCAGCGCTTTGCTTGGCGCGCGCGTGGGAGGAGGCACGTTGAAGACGGCCCGCAACACAGGTGCGCGCATCGACCTGACTTGAACAACCAGACCGCGAGCATTGCAAGCAAATGGATGCGATTCAAGCCGCCATGCACGCCGCCGCCGCAGCCGCCGCACAGGCGGCGGCGGGAGGTGCGGTCAGACACGACGACGGCGGCGGCAGGGCCGCCATGCCTCCCGCGTTCAGCGCCGCGCGGCTCGTGTATCTTGCGACAATCGTGCCCCGCGGCACGGGCGACGAGGGCACGTGCTGGCCGCCGCCGCTGGCGTCCGCGACGGTGGAACTAGACCTCGACTACCGCTCGCACGAGCGCGCGACGGTGGTCGTGGCGGGTTCGACGGCACGCGGCGGCGGCGGCGGCTTCGCGCCGTCGCCCCCCCACGTATTCCCCTTGCGCGAGCTCGTGCCGCCCGCGTTTGGGTGGCTCGTGCACTCGACGCTCGCGGCGCCGCGGCCCATGTGTCCGTACGTCGTGCGCGCAGTGTACGACGCAAGCGACGCGGGCGGCGCCGCAGCGGCGCGGCGGCCGCTCGCGCTGCGGCTGTACGCGCAGCCGTCTGCGCCCGTCGCGTCGTTTCGGCACGCGCTCACGATCCTGCACGCGGCGGCGGCGGGCAGCGGCGCCGCAGCCCCCGTGCCCGCACGCTTCGACGCGCTCGAGGTGCCCGCCTCGACGCCGTACACGACGCTCGCCGACCTGCGCCTCGATCGCGCGCTCGTCGCGGCCTTGGCGTGTGGCGATGGCACGAGCCGCCGCGGCGCAGTGGGGGGCGCGGGCGCCGCGCCACCGTGCCGCGTGGTCCTGGAGCCACACCTCCTGAGCGGCGGTTCCCCCGCCGCCGCGCTGGTGGCGCCCGCGGCAGCGGCCGCGGCGGCCGCGCTCGAGGCGGCGCTGGCGGAGCACGCCGAGGCGACGCGCCCCGTCGGCGTCGCGCCCCGCGACCTGTCGCCCGTGCACGCGGCGTCGCTGCGCTCCATGCTGACGCGGCGCGCCGCCGCGCTGGACGCGGGTCGCGCGGCGAGCGACGGCGGCGCTTCCACGCCCACGCCCGTCGACGCGCTCGTGCTGGCGCTGCGGTCGCAGCTGGGGGACGTTGCATCCGCGGGCGTGGGGCAGCACCTGCCCCGCCTGCGCGGCGGCGTGCTCACCGCGCCTCGGGGCTCGGGCTGGACGCGCGTCGTCGCGGCCGCGGCGGCCCTGCCGTGCGCGTTCGCGCCGCCGCCGCCGTCAGCGGCGGCGGCGGCGCACCCCTCCGAGCCCGCCGCGTACCCTACGCGGTCGACGCTGATCATCGTGCGCTCGGCGCGGGAGCTGCGCGCGTGGGCGCAGCTGCTCGTGGGCACGCGGGCCGTGATCCTGGACGCTGCGTCGTCGGACGACGACGGCACCGAGGGCGGCGGACCGCCGCCACCGCGTCGCCTGCGCCCGACGCACCTCGGCGGCGGCACGGCGTGGGCCACGGGGGGCAGCGCGCGGCGCGACAGCGACGACGACTGGGACATGGAGAGCGACGATGAAAATGAAGACGACGTGTACATGGACGACGGCGTGACGACGCCCGCGGCCGTGGCGGAGCGTGCACGCGTCGCCGCGGCGGCGGCGCGCGGCGGCGGCGGGCTGCTCGTCTCGGACCTGCGCGACGGCGTGCCCGTCGTTGCCACGGTGGAGGCGCTGGAGGAGGCGGTGAGTGCCGAGGCGGTGGGCGCGCAGCGCGACGCGGCGCGCGCCGTCCTGGTGGCGCTGGCGTCGCGCGCGACCGCTGCCTCGTCGGGCGGCGTCGCCCTGGCGCCTCATGGGCGCGGAGTCGGCGGGGGCGACGTCGAGGAGGGGGAGGGGGACGCGGCGGCGGCGTCCGCATCCGTGGCCTCCATGTTTGCGCTCCCACAAAGTCTCTTTGCGTGGGACGGCGACGGCGCCGACGGCGGCAACGACGCGCAGGTTCCGATCCCCGACGTGTACGCGGACGCCGCCGTCGTCGCGCTCGCGGCGGCGGCGCCGTGCAACGTCGGCCGCGTGCCGCTGCCGCTCATCGCGTGGGACACGGTCGTGTGGGACGCGTCGGGAGTGGTGCCCGCGCGGGGCGCGCTCGCGGCGGCGGCGACGCGCATCGCGCAGCTCGTGCCGCGCGCGGCGTGGGTGTGGACGGCCCTGCGCGCGCCGCCGCTGCCGCCCGCCGCGCCGCCGTTCGTGCCGCCCCTCGACGAGCTGCTCGCGCTGTCGCCGCTGCTGGTGAAGCACGCTGCGCCGCCGCTGGAGGCGCGCACGGGCGACGCGCCGCGCCCGTACGTCGGCGGCGTGCGCTCGCTGCTCGCGGCGGCCCGCGCGCTGGCGGGTGAGGAGCGCCCGCCCTCGTCGACCGCGGCGGCCGCCGCAGACGCGGTCGACGCCGCGGCGCTGTACGCCGCCGTCGTCGGCGGCGCGGCGGTGCACGTGCCCGCGCCCCCAGGCGCGCACGCGGGCCGCGTGACGGTGCGCGCGTGCGCCCTGCGCTCCCCGTCGCGCGTCGGCGCGCTGCAGCTGCACGTGACGCCGAGTGCGATCGCGGGCGGCGGGCTGCCCATGGCGCCGTGGGAGCTGCAGCTGGACGCCGTCGAAGCCGCCGCGACGGAGCGCCTCGCGGCCGTGGGCGTCGCGGCGGACGCGCTGACCATGGCGGCCGCGGGCGAGCCGCTGGCCGACCTGGGCGGCGTCGCGCTCACGACGGTGCTGCGGCAGATGGACACCCTCGGCGACTATGGCGCGGCCGCGGAGCAGGCGCGCGACTTTTGGGCGGGCGGCGACGGCACGCTCGCGCAGCGTGTCATCCGCCTGCCCGCCAATGACATGATGCGCCTCGCGGAGGCGGCGCAGCTCGAGACGGTGGGGGGCGCGGGCGGCAACACGGACACGCTGCTCGCCGCCGCGCCCACGTGCGCCTTTGTGCAGCGCGTGCTGGGCGACATGCGGGCCGACGCGCTCGCGGCGGCGGCCGCGACGACGCCGCCGCCCGCCTCGGGCGCTGGAATCGGCGGCGGCGGCGGCGGCGCTCCCTCGCCGCTGTCGGCGGGCGGGACGCTGAACTTTGCGCAGCTGCTCGCGGCGGCGGCCGCGGCGCGCGTGGCTGCCGCCGCGGCGCCGCCCCCGCCGCGGGTCACGTGCGCGCGGTGCGGCGCGGCGCGCCCGTCCCGCCTCCCCATGTGCGGCCACGCCGTGTGCACGGCGTGCTTCACCGCCGCGCGCGCCGCCGCGATGCGGGTGGACGCGCGGAACCTGGGCGGCGGGGCCGCGGCGCTGCAGGCGTGGCACCGCGCCCTCGGCGTCGTGTCGCACTGCGACGTGTGCCGCGCGCTGCTCCTGGAGTACGACTGGCTGCAGCTCGACCACGACCGCGCGGCAGCAGCCGCAGTGAGGGCCGCAGCGACTGCGGCGGCGGCGGCCGCTGCAACGGCGGCGGCGTCGCCGCGGGGGGAAGGCAGCAGCGGGGCCAGCGCGGCTGGCGGCAGCGACGGCGGCGGGCGGCGGAAGCGTCGCTCGCGCCACGGCGAGGACGACCCCGCCGCCGCGGCGGCGGCGGGCGCGGCCGACGCGCCCGCGCCGCTGCAAGCGCCGCTGCAGGCGCCGCCCAAGACGGGCCGCACGCTGCGCCTCCGCGTGCTGCTGCGCGTCCTCGCGTCGATGGAGGCGTCGCCCGCGCCCGACGTCGCGGTCGTCATGCCCAGCAGCCGAGGCGCGCGCCTCATCGCGTCGGCGCTCAAGGCGGCGCTGCCGCCCGCGTGGCGCGTGTGCGACGACGCGACGTCGCGCGCGGGCACGGGCGCCCCACACGTCCGCGTCTTCTCGATCGCGGCGCTCGAGGGCCGCGCGCCGCCGCGCGCGCCGTCCACGCTCTCTGCCGTCATTGTGCCCACGGCCGTGGGCGTGACGGCGGGGTGGCGCGGGCGCGCGCTGCTGGGCTACGTGCTCAGCGGCGGCGGCGGCAGCGCGTCGCTGCCCATGTTCATCCTCGTGGACCAGGCGCTGCAGCTCGTGCGCGGCAGCAACGGCACGGCGCGCGTCGCCGCGGAGGTCGCTGCGCTGCGCAGCCTGGAGGGCATCGTTGCGCTGTACTGTGGCGGCGCGTCGCCGACCGCGCCTGCCGCGTCCTCCAGCGCGCGGGGCGTGCCGCTCGGGGGGACCACCGTCCCGCCGTCGCACGCACTGTACGACATGCGGTTCGCCGATACGGCGGCTTGATTCTCATGGAGTGGCCGTGTTTGATTTGCGGCTTCTCTATTGAGTTTCAAGCAGTTTATGCATGCATAGATTCACACCTGCGCCGTCTCTGCAACAAGTGCGGGGGCGGCGGACACGGGGACTCCCCGCGCGACGAGCAGCGTCCGCGCCGCGGGGGCCAGGTTCATGACGACGGCGCGCAGAATGTCCGCCGTGCGCCGCCGCTCCGTCCGCAGCGCCTCCAGCAGCGCGTCGCCCTGCAGCCACGAGATGCTTTCGAGCGGCGGGTCGCCGTGTCCCACCGCGGCGGCGTGGGGGCCCGCGGCGCCGAGGGGGCCCGCGGCGCTGTCCTCCAAGGCCACGGCCGCCGCGCCCAGCGAGCCGCGAGGCGCACTCGCCTCGACCGCCGACAGCGCGCGCAGGGCGGTGCGCGTGGCGTCCGCGTCCCGCATCGAGAAGGTCACCATGACGGCGCGCATGAAGCGGTGCGGCGGGCACTCGATGCGCAGGTTGCGCCCTCCGTCGACGACCTGCACGGTGCCCGCCGCGACGGGCGCGTCCGCGCCCAGGATGGGGAACGCCACGTCCTCTACGAGCGACGCGGCGAGCAGCAGCGCGTCCGCGCGCACGACCGTGGGCGCCCACCGCGTGCCCAGCGCGTCGCAGCCGCGGTGCCACAGAATCAAGATCGCAAGCGGCGCGGCCGTCGGCAGGCCGCGGTGCGTCGTCGATCGCCAGTGCGGAAACGAGTAGCGCGCGCCGCCGCTCGTGCCGCCGCTCGTGCCGTCCGCTTCCTCCTCCTCATCGTCGTCCCGCTGCAGCTCCGCGACGTCCAACACGACGGCGTCGTCCCACCACCGATCCGCGTTGCTGATGAGGAGCACCGCCGCGACGTCGCGCGCCGCCTCGCCGAGCCGCACGTACACGTCAATGTCCGTCACCGTCCGTCGCTGCTCGGGCGGCAGAGGGTGCTCGCCGTTCGCGGCGTGCGCCGCGAGGGCCTGCAGGTACAGCAAGCACACGGGCGGCTGCGTGCTCACGACGCGTGGCGCGCCAAGCAGGCCGTGTTCCACGATGCATTCCGTCGTGTCGGTCTCTGGAGCCGCGTCCATTCGAGTGGCGAGAACGCGGGACTGGGTGCGGGGAGCGAGGAGCGCGACAATCGCGAAGCGTGTGTGGCATGAAGCGGCCGTGGCGGCTCCCGCGTGGCAAGGAGGAGGGGGGCGTGTTTGGGTTACGGGCTGCTCTCGTCACTGTATCGATAGACCACTGCTTAATGCATTCCACCACATGAAGGCTGTGACGACTGCTGCATGTTTGAAAATGTGCTACCGTAAAACACTGTTACAGAGACGGAAAAAAGGCTCGGCCGCAGTCCCCATCACTGCAAATCGAGCGCCGTGCGCGCTCGCTTCACGGCGCGCTCCGTCGCGGCCCGACCATCCTGCACCGCCGCCTCTGCCGCGTACATGGCCTGGAGCGCGTCGCGCAGCTCGGCGCGCTCGCGGGACAGCGCGTCCCGCTCCTCCTTGAGCGTCTGGAGCGCTGCAGACGTGGTCGCGAAGAGCGAGCGCAGCTCCTTGTCCTTGTCGGCGAGTGCCTGCTTGGCGGCCTCCATCTCCGCCGTCACCGCCGCCACTTGCGCTGCGTGCTCCGCTTGGTACGCAACCAGCTCGCGCTTGGCGTTTTCGAGACGCCCGACCGCGAGCGTCTTCTCAGTCGTGATGGCCTTCTTGGCGCGCTCGAGCTCCTGCTTCCAATCGTCGCGCTCGACCACAAGTTCGGAGGCCTTGAGCTTGAGCGTCTTGATTGTGACGTACGCGCGGGGTGCGACGACGCGCAGCATGTCAATGTCGGCGTCCGTGAGCGGCTCGTCCTCGGGATGGGGCGGCTGCAGTTGCGCCGCCGCAGCCGCAGTGGCGGCGGGGGCAGCGGCCCCTGTGGCAGCGGCTGCGGCCGAATCACCGTCGCCATCGTCGCAGATGCTCGTGTCAAAGTCGAGGTTGCTCAGGTAGTTCGAGTCGCTGGTGTCGGTGTCATCGTCTGAGTAAGCGCGCTTGTATGCGGCCGACAATATCCCAGCAGGTGATGCTGCTGCTTCTGCGGCTGCTGCAGCGGCGGCGGCGGCGCGCAGTGCCGACACTTCCTCGTTGCGCTCGAGGACGCGACGCAGCGAGCCGTCCGCATCGGGGTCGTACGGCGCGGGCTGGCGCGATACGCGGACGGGATTGGACGGGACGATGCTCTTCTTGGTGCTGCTGCCGCCGATCCACGTGCGCATCTTCCACGCCTCCTTCAGAGCCGCTGCGGATGGAAAGAGCACGGCCACGTCGTTGAACCGCTTGGCAATCAGCTCGCACTCGCGGGTGTACTCCAAGTACGTATCGTCGTTCATCTTGCCGCCAGGCCAGAGCCCCTGCACGACGCGGATCGGAGCGCGTTGACTTTGTGCGCATCGGTAAAAGGAAATGAGGAAGCGAGCTACCCATACATACGCGCGTCCTGCACGCACGGCGCACACGAGCATCGTCATGATGTCGTCGGCGTGGAGCGGCCCGCCGCCGCAGTTGCCGCGGCCACTGGGGCAGCCGCAGGGACGCTGCGCGTTGTTGGCTTGCTGGGATGCACGAGTGGGGGCGGCGGCAGCCATCTCCAAGTTAAAAGTGCGTGCGGGAAAACATTGAGGATTTCTTGATGCGGAGGCAGTGTCGTAGTTGAAGTTTGTGGCATGAACCCCATCCCCCGCGTCTCTTTATACCAATCATCGCGCATCAAGATGGGGTGCGGCCGCGTGTGTGGAGACTGCTGCATTGGCGTCACTGCCGTCGTACTCATCGTGCTGGAAATCGCGCTCATCGTCGGCCTCCTCTTCAGCGGCATCATCATGATTGGCGTCGGCGCCGCGTGCATCGACGTGCCCACGCGCCCCTTCTGCACGGGCGGCGGCGGCGGCCTCGATCGCGGCGGCGCCATTGCGCTCGTCGTCGTCGGCTGCCTGCTCGAGTTTGGTGTCATTAAGCTTGGCTCGCGCCGCCGCGCAGAGTGAACGGTACGAACGGATTTGAACCTCATTCACGTAGCGCGGCAACTAGCTGCGCCTCGGCGTGGCGATTGACCGCCGTCCGCTCCGCCGCCGCGCGCATCGCCTTGCTAGGCTTGCGCCGCTTTGTCGCGGGCATTCCGTGTGGGGCACTTGAACTTGAAGCCGCGCTGTTCGGCTCCGCGGTCGTGGCGCCCGAAGGCAGGCGCTCGCCCGCGGGCGCGTCCTCTTCCTCCCCCCCCGCGGGACCGCCGCAAGTGCCAATAGGACACGGACGAGGGTCCTCGTCCACGTCCTCGCGCGGCCGCTTCGTGCCCGCAGACGGCGCGTCCTTGGCTGCCTTGGCCGCCGCCTTGGCAGCCCTCGCGGCCGCCCTCGCCGCCTTGGCCGCTGCCTTGGCATCCTTTGCCACCGCCTTGTCTTGCTTGCGCGCCGCCTTGGCGCGCGCGGCCGCGGCCTCCCGCATCTCGTCGCGCGCCGCCACGACGCCCTGCACCAGGGCGTCCGCGTAGTCGTCGCGCTTGCCGCCGACGGCGCGGAACCACGCGCCCCACGCCTGGGTGCGCGGGCTGTGGTCGAGCCATTGCTGCGCGCGTCCAATCACGAGCTTCTTGTTGTCGCGGTACCGCTTCTTGCTGTTCGCGGCGTCGTCGCCGTCACCGTCGGTCGCTGGCTCGTCTTCAGCGCCACGCAGGCCGCGCAGCTTCTTTTGCGGCGACACGTAGACGACGCGCACGTCGGGGCGTTGCAGCAAGCACAGCCCGTGCAGCAGGACGGAGAGCCCGTACGTCGGCGCGTTGGACACGCCGCGGCTGCCACCCAGGGGCTGCTGCTCGATGTACAGCGCGTCGACGCCGTCGAGCCAGGACGGCAGCAGCGGCGGCAGCGCCTTGGTAAAGATTGGCACGAGTTGCCCCGTGCTAGAGCCGCCAATGTCCGTGTCGCCCATGCCCGCCGCCGAGGCGACGTCGAGCACCTCCCACCGCTCCACGTCAAATCCGTCCGCGTCCACGCGCAGCTTGGCGAGCGCGAGGTGCCTCGTGCCCATGTCTATCGACAGGACGCGGAGGGACGCCATTTGTTGCCGTCAATTCCACAGCAACGTCAGTGGCATGAAACAGCGATGATGTCCAAGGTGCTGCAACAAATGAAGCGTCAACCTCGTTGCAAGCATGACGGCTGCGCAAAGCAGCCAAACTTCGGCGTCGCGGGCAGCAGAGCAACGCACTGCAAAGCGCACGCTATGGTTGGCATGCGCGACGTGAATAGCAAGCGATGTGCGCATGTGGGCTGCGATCGAATCAATCCCATCTTCGGCGTCGTCGGCGGCAAGGGCACGTTCTGTAAGAAGCACGCGCTCCCTGGCATGTTCGACGTAAAGAGCAAACGGTGCGCACACGAGGGATGCGGTACCCGTCCCTCTTTCGACGTTGCGGGCGGCAAAGGCACGTTTTGCAAGAAGCATGCGCTGCCTGGCATGCGAGACGTGGCGAGCAAGCGATGCGCGCACGAGGGCTGCACTCGCGTCAATCCCAACTTCGGCGTCGTGGGCGGCAAGGGCACGTGCTGTAAGAAGCACAAGCAGCCAGGCATGATTGATGTCGTCAACAAGCGCTGCAAACATGAGGGCTGCGATAGCATCGGCCCCGCCTTCGGAGTCGCTGGAGGCAAAGGCGAGTTCTGCAAGACACATGCGACGCCTGAGATGGCCGACGTGAAAAACAAGCGATGCGCACACGATGGCTGCGACAGTATCTGTCCAGTCTTCGACGTCGATGGCGGCATGGGCACGTTCTGCAAAGCGCACGCAACTCCTGGAATGCACGACGTCAAGAGTCCGCGCTGCAAGACGTGCAAGCTCTTTCATGTGAAGAAGAATGGCGACAACTGCGCCACGTGCCGCACGGGGAGCGAAAAGGCGGTGCGAATCGAGCTGGCTATCAAGGCGGAACTGAGCACGCACCCGCGGTTGGCGCTGTTCAGCAGCCACGATACGGCGCACCCGTGCGCCACAGCCCTGGGCGCCGACCGCATCCGTCCCGACTTTGTGTGGGAGCTGGCTGACCGCGTCGTCGTCCTGGAAGTCGACGAGGAGGAGCACCGCCTGTACGAGCTGACGTGTGAGCGGGCACGCGTGCACAAACTACACGAGCTTTTTGGCAAGCCGCTCATACTCTTACGATACAACCCCGACGCGCCGCTGGTCAAGCTGGGCAAGCGCAAGCGCGCCGAAGGCGGGCACGCGTGGCTGCAGGCGCTGCTGCTCCAGCTGCTGGACGGCGCCGTGCCGAGCGAGAGCGGCGTTGTGACACAGGGCAACGAGGAGATTCGCGTCGTGTACGCGGGCTATTCCGCAGCGCGCATCGCCGAGCTGTTTGGCCCGACTTGAATTCAGCTTCATGCCACTGATCGTTCATGTTGGCAAAGTTTGCGTTGTATTCGCTATCCACGCTCGACTCGCTCCGTAGCAAATGAGCGACGACGACTCGGTCGACTACCGCCGCGGCCGCCGCCACCATGGCGGCGGCGGTGGGGGCGCCGCTGCGTCCGCCGCGGCGGCGCTGTCGCGCGTCCATCACCATCGCCCGACGCGCGTGCCTGGCGCCGTCCTCAACATCGTCCTCCCATACTTCAATTTCAGCGGGAGCCACACGCGCCCGCGTCTCCATTCTGAATTTTGCGAACGCTGGAAGCAGTGGGAGGAGCGCGGCGATCTGGGCGGCACGCGCGCCGTCGTGTACGTCGTCGAAGGCGCTCTGAAGGACCATGCGTATGAGGTGACGAGCGCGTCGTGCCCGCAGCACCTGCAGCTGCGTCTCGACAGTGCTTTTTTCTGCAAGGAGGCGCTCGTCAACGCCGCCGTCACGCGCCTGCTGCCGCGGGACGCCGAGTACATTGCCGTGATCGACTCGGACGTCCAGTTCTCCAACCAGCGCCTGCTGTCCGACACGCTCGCCGCGCTGCAGCGGCACGCCGTGGTGCAGCTGTTCTCGACGGCGCAGGACCTGGGGCCCGACGGCGAGCACATGGGCGGCGCGCCCGTCCAGTCCTTCGCCGCGACGTACATTGACCACCTGAAGGAGCACGCGCTGACGCTCGCGTCGCTGTCGCTCGACGTGCCGCCGCGCCCCTCGGTGCCCGCGCCCGCGCAGTCGCAGCCGTCCACATCGGCGGCGCCCGCGGGCGGCTTGGGCGACGAGGACGACTCGGTGCCCAGTGCCCCCGTGCTCGCGGCACTGAGCAGCGGCGGCGCCCCAAGCGCGGCGTCCATCGCCACGGACGCGTGCTACCCCACGCCCGCATGCAGCACCAGCGGCGGCGGAAAGGTATCCGCGGGCGGCGGCCACAAGAAGCGAAAGACGGGCACGAGCGGCCACCCAGGGTACGCGTGGGCGTACACGCGCGAGGCGTGGAAGACGTTCGGCGGCATGATTGCCTTTGCGGTCACGGGGTCCGCGGACCGCCTCATGGCGCTGGGCCTCGTGGGCGCCGTCGAGGCGGCGCTCGACGCGTCCATGAGCGAGGACTACAAGCGCGGCGCGCGCGCGTGGCAGCACCGCGCCCAGGCCCTCGGCCGCAACCTCGGTGTCGTGCACGGCGGCCTGCTGCACGAGTGGCACGGCCCCAAGACGGATCGGCGCTACACGGACCGCCACGCCATTCTCAAGGCCACGGGCTTCTCCCCCGACCTGCACACGGTCATGGACTCGGAGGGCATGCTGCAGATCACGTCGTCGCAGAGCCGCGACGCGGCGGAACTGCGCCTGCGCCTGGCCGCCTACTTTACGCTTCGGGACGACGACTCCAAGTGCCGCCACTGAACGTGTCAGTACGCCGACGCGCCGCCGTCGCCGCCGAGATCATGACCGTAGAAGGGCTTCTTTCCTACCTCCGCCACTGTCGTTGCCTTTTGCTGCGCGGCCGCGTGAGTGTTCAAGCAGTCGGACGAGCAGAAGCCGCGAAACGCGGCGACCGCCCACACGCCGACGCGCTTGCGGCACGTCGCGGCGAGGCAGCGGGGCGGCTTGGGCGGCTTGGTCGCGCTGCCTGGCGTCGCGGGGGGCGAGTCCAGCGACGTTGATGGCGACGGCGTGTTGACACCCTCCACGTCCATTTTGAATCACGCTGTCTTGACCGTCACGCCCGTTCAAGAATTTCGTGACCGCATCCTGGTCGATCCTGGATTCGCCATGACGTCAACTTGCACTTGACATGGCGGCCGCATCGCATCACGCCACGCCGTCGCAGGCCGCGCCGTCGCAGGCAGACAGTTTTCGCTGCTCGCAGCCCACGGATTCGCAAGAGGCGGGATCGCAAGAGACGGGCTCGCAGGCGCGCGCCACGTTTCAGTCGCAGGCGGACGCGCCGTCTCAGCCACCACTCGCGTCGACGCCCGCGGGCGTTCTGCAATTGCTGCCCCAGCGCGGCGGCGAGAGCGTGCATTCGTGCGGCGACGCGTCGCTCACCGTGCAAGCATGCCACGCGGACGCGTGCACCGCGACGTCGTGTGGTCGCAGCATCAAACTCGGGCTGCGCCGCCGCGCGCTCATCGTCGCGCGCGGCGCTCGCCTCGTCGCCATGTCGCGGCGCCGCGGCGCGGACGGCCCCGTGTCGGTGCACCTCGAGCAGGCGGCGTGCGACTCGGCAGCGGCAGCGTCCGCGGCGGGAGCGATGGGACAGGCGCGGCGGACCTCCGTGTTCTCCATTGACGTGCAGGCGGATCGCGACGTCCTGCTGCTGCTGGAGCGTGTGCTATATGGCGTGAACTGAGTCTAGGTCGGCGACGGCGTGGGAGGCGGCTCTGCGGGTGCCAGCTCTTCGCGCACGGCCGCCAGCAGCTCCCGCAGCTTGGGCACGACGGCCGCGAGGTCTAGCGCGGCAAGCGACCGCGGGTGCTCTGCCGCCTCGAGCGCCGCCAGTACGAGCGCGCGCCCCAGCAGCGGCGCTAGCTGCGGAGGCAGCGGCTGCGTCGTGGCGGCGTCCCCCAGCGCCGTGACGGCGAGCGCGGTGCCGTTGACGAGGGCGGGCTGCAGCGCGGCCGCCTCGTGCAGCCGCAGCAGCGCGGCGATGGGTGGCACGCCGAACCACCCGACGGCGGCGCACGTCGCCGAGAAGAGCAGCAGGCGCGCAAGCAGCAGCAGGGGCGGCGGGACAGCGAGCGGCAGGACGTCCGTGGCGGCGATGCACGCGGCTGCGAGCAGCGCGAGCGTCGCGAGCAACAGGCCCACGTGCGGCGCCGCGCTCTCCAGCATCCATCGTCGGGCCTTTCGCTGAATGTAGACGTCAAGCGCAAGCGTCGTGCGCGCCGCAGGATCAGACGCTTCCCTCGCCTCCCTTGCTTCGCGCGCGCGCCTGCTCCCTCCTGGCGCAGCTGCCGTGGGAGCAGACCTGCCTACGTCAGGTGGCAGTGGCTCATGCAGCGGCGCCAATGCAAAGGCTGGCGCTGGTGGGGCTCGGTGCACGGCGTGGCGTGGCGGCGGGCGGGCGCTGGAACCGCGGGACGACATGGATGCGTGTGCGTGTGCGTGGAGATTGGCTGGGCGGCAGGCAGTGGCATGAATGGACGATATCGTACTGTTGCATTTACGTGTTGGCGAGTTGCAATGGGCGTCGATATGACCATCGTCCGCGCGCGCGGCGTGCGCGTCATGCTCGCGCCACTGACGCGCGCCGAGTACCGCGCGATGCGCGCGTGGCTGGAGGACGCGAGTGAGCACGAACAGCTGTGCATGTACGCGCAGGACATGTATGTTTTCGACGACGAGCCGCCACTGCCACCAGAGGACTGTGAACCACCCTTGAAGCGGGCCAAGCGATCATCGCCCGAGGAGCGTGCAGCGGAGCGTGCAGCGCGGCGCGGCGCACAGCTCATGTCTACCAACGCCGAGATGCCGCCACACGCCAGCATCCTCATCACGCCGTTCAACGACGGGCGCAGTGCCATCCTGTACTACACGAGAATCAGCAGCAATACGGAGGTGTGCGGACCCAGCGCGCAGCTGTTTGCGCTGCCAGTGTCGGGGGGCGACGTCGAGCTCGCGCACGACGAGGACATGCTCGCGGTGCTTGCGGCGGCACCGCCCGCCGTGCGCGCGATTGTCGACAAGGGGATCTACGACGACTGGGTTTTGTCGTTCTACTGTTGAATCGTAGCACCCCCCCAAATGAAGATGGCATATCCACACATCCGCACGTCCGCACATTCGCAACCCGCGCCTCCGCACCAAGTTGTCGAATTATTGCATACGAGCCAGGTTCGTTGTCATTACAATTCAAAGGCGCGCCAATGGTGCACAATCGGTGGGCGAGTGGGAAATGCGCCGCCACGAGGCGTGTTTCACGTGCACATCACGGACATCACGAACCTCTCACCACGTAGCATCACGCAGCACCTACAAAAAATGGGCCTTTTCGACTTTACGTGCGACACGTGCGATGGAGGGGGCCAGGAGTGGTGCGGGAGCACCGTCAAGGTCGAGTGCGGCACACGTGGCGGCGACATGCGCGTCTTCTCGGGCGTCTATGACGGCTACGGCGGGATCGACGTGATTGACGTGAGCGGCAAGGAGGCGACGGTACACCTCGTGGAATTCACGCAGCACCTGCGCGGTGCGTGGGCGGACGACGTCGATGGCGCGTGCGTGCTGGGCGACCGTGCGTGGTGCGAGCGCTGCTCGGTCGCGGCGCCGCGCGCCGACGGCACGATCGACGCCGAGATGATCACGGTGCAAGACCTGCGCTGCCTGCCCGCGGCCCTCGTCGCCGCGTCGCTGCACGTGATGCACGACCGCGCCGCGGTGCGCCGCAACCCCACGGCGCGCCAGCTCATCGTCGGAACTACAGCCGCCCCCGCCACGGCCTCGGCTTCTTCCGCGTCACGTAAGCGGCCGCGCGTCGTGCAAGTCGACGCCGACGCGTACGCGGCGCTGGAGGCCCAGGCGGCCGAGGCGTCCGCGCTCAAGCGCCGCGTGGTGGACCTGATGGACGAAGCGGCCGCGATGCGCAAGCGCCACAAGGCGCTGCGCGCGTCCATGCGCGAGCTGGTGGATGACGAGTGACGAGTCACGCGTGACGCGTGACGCATGCACAAGCGCGTCTGTGTCACGCCGTACTGGGTGGGCGCGCCCACCCGCCCGCGCGGCGTCGCGGCGTGTCCGAGGGTCTGTCCTCGTCTGCAATTGCACCTGCAACCGTATGACAACCGTGAACATGACATTCAAAATCGTGACTATAAAAGCACGCGCATCGCCGCGGTGACCAAGAGTGTGAGCACGAGCACGCCGAGCGCGTGCGCAGTGACACGCTCCGACTCTTGCGGCACCGCCTGGCGCGACGCGAGCAGGTCGTACCATTGCGGCTGAACTCGCGCCGCGCGGACGGGCGGCGGCAGGCAGTGCGCCACGTCGCCCTCGCGGTGCGGGTACGCGGGCCCTCGCTCCCCCCAGTGCCGCAGCCCCGCGCGCGTCGTCGCGGCGCCGCGCGTCATGAGGGCGCGCCGCTCCTCGGGCGAGAGCGCCATGCTGGCGCTCGGCACACCCTGCTGCCCCGCCGAGTCCAGCAGCAGCGTGCGCGCCTTGTACGCGTCGGGCAGCGCGGCCCACGACGCGACCTCGTGGCTCAGCTGCATCATGATCATGATCCGTCGCAGGTAGCCCGCGGGCCGCGTGGGCGGCGCGCGCGCGTCAATGTTGAACATGAAGCACGCGCCAAACAGGTGCTCGGGCGGCCACACCATTGCGGCGTAGCCGTCCTGCATGCAGCCGTCGACGAGCGTGTGGTCGCGGACAATCTGCGGCGGGAAGACGCCAGGCACCGCCATGCTCGCCAGCACGGCCTTGATGACGCTGAGGTCGCCGTCGGTGGACGCGCGCAGGTAGCGGACGCCCAGCGTCGTCAGGTCCGTCGCCACGACCACGAGGTCGGTGCCGCACGCCGCATGGAGCGCGCGCAGCGTCATGTCCCGCACGCCGAGCTTGCGATACAAGAGGCGCTCCAGCAGTGCGCGCAAGTGGGCGCCATCGTCCGCGGCCATGTGCCGCGTCACGGAGCCGAGGCGTGGGGCCGCGAGGCACGGCAGCGCGTCAATCTCCGCCGCAATCTCGACGGCGGTGTAGCGGAGCGTGATCAGCAGCGCGAACAGGGCACCCACGGACGTCCCCGCCACGCCCTCGAGGCGGTGCGGGACGCCCGCGCCCCAGTCCACGCCATGGTCCTCAAACAACGCGTTCAGCATGCCCGCATACAGTACGCCCTGCGCGCCGCCACCACCCAGTGCGCAATGGCGCACGGCGCGCAGTCGCGCGCGCACGTCATTGCGGGGCTCCATTTCTTTGTCATTGCACCGTCGACAGCATGCGTGCGACGACGGTGTGCCCTGCTGTGCAGCGGCGTCAGCTCGCGATACTGCGGCGACTATGCACGCGCTCCAGCTAGTGCGGTGGACTCGTGCACGGCTCCAATGTAGAGCGTGTGGCCGTTGATTGAGAGCGCATTGGGACGCGGTAAGCCGTCGACGCGCGCGTCCGCCTCGGCGATCGCGAAGCGCGCGGCCATGGCGTGAAGGCTCCAGCCGCGGATGTCTTCGTCGTAATAGGCCCAGCCCGCGTGGCGCGCCACCCACACGTTGCGGCCGAGGTGGCTCGACAGCAGGCTCGCGAGCAGCGGCGCGATGGCTAGTGCAGCGTGTTGTTGAGTAGCCATTGTTCACGCGCGAATATGCTTCGTGCGGAGGTGGGCTGCGGAGAAAGCATCACGAATTTCTTGATGCGCCATCACAAGTTTTCCAGCACGCGTGTACACGTGCACACACTCCAGTGAAGCAACCAATGTCTCGAGTTGGCGTGCGCCGCGCTGAGTTAGAAGAAGCCGTGTACGAGGCGCACCTCGAAGCCATCGAGACGAGCGCGTTCTTTGCGTCAGAGGCGTCGCCCCTCCCGAGCCTCGATGCCGTCCGCGCGGCAGAGCCGCGCGTCGCGCTCGCGCTGGAAGACCCCTTCTTCTGGAATAGCGGCGGAGCGCCGTGGCACGTCGTCAAGTTGGTGACGGGCAAGATGGTGGCGTACCGCCGCACGCGCGACCCGTCGTTCCCCGACTATGCCCTGCCTGCCATGCGCGGCATGCTCGACATGCCCGTGCGGCGGGACGCGCACCAGTGGTACATTACGGAGCGTCAGGGCGGTGCATCGATCGCGACGCCAGCGTCAGCGTCAGCGTCACTGGGCACGCGAGGCAAGCGCACGCTGGCAGGGGCGCGGGCGCGGCGCGGCGGCGCGTGGGGCAAGGACTATGCCACCACGCGTGACGCTGCGGCGTCGGCCGCCTCCGTCTCGGACATCGCGCAGACTTCCAGGAGCGACAAGCGCGCGCGGCAGATCATGATTGAGGACGGCGACAGTGACAGCGACGACAGCTGCGTCGACAAGGACGACAAGGACGACAAGGACGCGTCAGATGACAGCGAGCAGGACGCGAGCCTCCTGCGGCGGAAGCTGCGCCGCGTGCAGGCCGCCGACGAGCTAGCGGCCGCGAGCGGCAGCGTCGGGGGCGTCGCACAGCCCATCGCGCGCGACACGGACGCTGAAGCGGCGCAAGCGCTGTGCATCCTGCTCGACGAGAATGCGCAGTCGCCGCAGTCCGTCCCAGGTACGTCTCGACCCGCTCCGCAGCGACGACGTGCACGAGGAGCCCCCACGGACCCCCACAGTCGCACTCGCACCACCCCCGCAGCATCGACGTCATCGACGTCATCGACATCGGTGAACACCGTCATGGCGGCGGTGCACACGTCGCTGGCGTACGCGCTGGGAGGCGGGGCCGCGGCTCCCGCGGGCAGCGCACGGACGGGAGCGGTGCAGGCGCAGGCGCGGACGCAGGCGTTGCCGCAGATTCCACAGCTGCCGCAGGTGCCTCGCTCAACTGTCGTGTTTGCCTCCAGCATCCCGCCGCGCATGGCGATGCGGCAAGCAGCGGAGTCATCAGGCGGGAAGGTGGCGCCACCGCCGCTCGCCGCACGGCACGTGCAGCATCCCGTCGCGGTCGCGACTGTCACGGATGCCGCGACAGTTGCGGATGTCGCGGGTGTCGCGGCGCCCGCGCGTGCACGCGTCTCGGGACCTCAGGACGCCGCGTGGAGCGCGGCGCAGGCGCAGCGCGTCATTACCGTGATGGCGTCGGCGCTCGCCATTATCGCGCCATCGCAGCGGATGGCTGTCGTGGCGGAGGTCATGCGCCGCGTGGACGCGGGTGGCATGAAGACTCCACTGGCTTGAAGAACGGGGGGGTCTACCTTCAACACTGTTGTTTACTGAGACTCGCGAAGTGTGAGACTTCCGCCGAGCAGTTTCCACCAGTGAGACGGCATAGTGCGCCCTCTCTCTCGGGAGCGCACCGCCCCCGTGGACTGCCCACACCAGGTGGTATCCCACGGGGGAGCTGGAAAAGATGGTCAGATCAGCCGCGCTGCAGGTGCAGCTCCCACCGCCGCGGGTCCGCGTGCACCTCGGGCGTGTCGCGGCGCAGGTGGGCGGGGCGGTCGTCGTCGCGCGCGGCCGCCTCGTACGCCGCCAGGATGTTGAGCGCCGCGTTGGCGTCACGGTCGACGAAGCTGCAGCAATCGGTGTGGGAGCACCGCTTCAGACCTCGGATCGGGAGCCAACGAGCGCCCACCCGCCGCGCGCGAGGGTCGTACACGTTCTGCAGGACGCTGGACACGCCCCGCGCGCCGCACGCGGCGCAGCACTTGGTGGTGAAGTCCTCGTTCACCAGCGACACGTTCGCGTCGCCGAACGCGAGGCGCACGCGCTTGTACTGGAAGGCGGTCGGCGCGGGCTCGCTCTCGCCGTGGCCCGTCGGCGAAAAGGCGCCCGCGCCGTACGCCACCTTCACCGTCTTGCCGCCCTTCGTCAGCTCCGCCTTGACGCTCGACAGCCAGCGGTCCATGACGCCGTGCTTGAGGACGTGGAAGCGCAGGTCCTCGCGGCCCCAGCGCGCGTGCAGCTTGTGCGCCCACAGCGCCGCGTAGTGCGCCGCCACGACGGCCAGGTAGGCGCGGAAGGCGACGAGGTCCGCCGTCTTGGGTGTGACGGCCGCGAGCGCGGCGAATGGGACGGCGGCCTCGGCGTTCCAGTGCGCGCGGCGCTTATCCGCCTTGGGCTTGCCCGCGCCGTTGTACAGCGCGGCGCGCGTGAGGCGGAAGCTCTTGATGGCGCCGCTGTCGCCGACGCGCGCGGCGCCGTGCATGAGATTGGAGCGCCCAGGGTCGATGGCCAGGATGACGGTGTTGGCGTCCGCCGCGGGCGGCGCGGAGGGACGCGGGCGCTTCTTGGTCTTCTTCGCACCGCCCGCCGAGACGGGCGCAGGTGCAGCCCCAGGCAGCTTGAACTTGACGCACAGCGACACGCCGTCCGTCTGCACTGTCGCGCCGTGTTCCCAGCGCGTGTTCGTGTTCGTGCTGGTACCGCCGCGCAGCCCGCTCAAGTTGAACGCTTCCGCCCAGAGCGCCTCGTCCGTCGATGCATTCTTGGAGGGAGCTTGGATCCCGCGCAGGATCTTCGTGTCGATCGTCACAAAATGGCGCTTGACGCTCGAGAGGGGCGCGAGGGTGAAGCCGCGCGCGAACTCGTTCGCCTCGCCCTCGCCGTTGTTGGCGCGCAGCGCCGTCAGGATGCGGTGGTAGTAGCGCACGATGTTGGGCAGGTGCGCCTTGCGCCACTTGATGTCACACACGTCGCCTGGCGCAAGGCCCAGGGCGGCGCGCTCCGCCGCCACAAATGGAGACGCGCCCGCGGGCAGCGCGGTCTTGCAGTTCCACCCGAGGATGGCGCACTGCACGGGCCACGCGGCCTTGGCGTCCCATCCCGCCTGCGCTGCAACCCACCGCTTGACGTGCGCCTTGACGCGCCCCTCGAGGGCGTGCGTGCAGGAGACGACAAAGTTGGTGTGCAGCAGCGCCGCCGCGTACTGGATGGCCTGTGTGTCTCCCATGACGCGCGCGATCGGCGCCCAGCCGCCGAAGCACGCGTCCCACGCCGCCTGGATCACGGGCTGGATGGCGGCGCGGCTGCCTGTCCCCACGGTGAGGTAGTGGATGAAGGCGTTCTTGCCTGCCTGCGTGTCGACGAGCAGGGGCATCTCGCCCTCGCCCGCACACGCGCGCAGGAGCGTGACGTTCAGGAGGAGCGACGCCTTGTGCGTCAGCTGCGAGACGGACGCCACGAGCGCGTCGATGAGCGTGCGCAGGGCGGGCGTCTTCACGCGCCCCGCGAGCGAGCACTTGATGACGGAGTGCGCGGCGCCGCGGTTGGCGGCTTTGCGCGCCGCAAACGCGGCGCGCTTGCGCTCCTGCGCGCCCCCTTCCGCCTCTGCTTCCGCCTCCTCCATCCGCGCAAGCGTGGGGAGGGGTCGTGAGTGCGTCGACGACGGGTTGTGGGGATGACACGGAGGTGTCAAGAATGACTCCCCGCGTTCATGCCACACGACGGGTTTTCGCACGTGAGACTGCGGCCGAGACTTACTTACTTTCCGTCTCAGTAACTACAGTGTTTACGGTAGTGCCGCGCGTAGCGCATGGCGTCCCCAACCCGCTACGATGCGCTGTGCGACGCCGTGTGCTGCGGCACCTCCAGCGCGCGCGAGTTTACGCTGTGCGCGCCCGCGGTGGCGTACGGCCTCATTTTCGTCTTTATGCTGGTGGCGCTGCCGATCGGCCTCGGGTGCAGCCTCACGGGCACCCAGAGCTGCAGCTTCTTGCTCATCGTCGGCATCATCGGCTGGAGCGTCTGCGGGGCCGCGTTGCTGGTGCTTGGAGCGTGGCGTCTGCGGGTGCGGCAGTTGCGCGCGCGCGCCGCACACGATGACCGCGCCGCCGCGGTCGCCGCGGCGGCGCTGACCGTGGTTTGAATCGTCTCGTGACCGCCGTCGTGCGCCCGCCCGTCGAGCACCCCCCTACGTCGGGGCCAGCCGTGGCCCGCGCTCACTCCGTGGGCGGCGTGGCGCGGCGCGTCACGGCGCAAAGGGCGGGGGTGCATGCGGCATGCGCCGCGGCCACGTCCGCGGGCCAGGTCCGCGGCGCGCAGTGGGCCGAGTGGCCGCCCGCGCAGAACGTGCGCGGGCAAAAGTCGGGGTCCGCAACGCAGCACGCCGCGTCGTGCACGTCGCGCGCCGTCCTCATCTTGCGCCCCGTCGCCGCGTCCGTGTAATGCCCGCAATACTTGAGGCCGCACCGCCAGCAGAAAGATCTGCCGCACCCCTGCCCGATGAGGAACTTGCCGTGCTCGTCCAGGCCGTCGGAAAAAATGTACGCGCAGGCATTGTCCTTGAGGCACCACCGCCCGCAGTGCGGGCACTGCTTGGCGTCGGTGCTCATGTGAGTGATGCAGAGTTTGTTCCTCCACCGCCCGCAACCACGCCGAGCTGCGCCCCCCGCGTGCTCACTGGCACCCGCCTGCCGCGGCTCTACGCCGAAATGAAACAAATAGATCGGGGCCATGGCTGCGCAGGCGTCGTGCAGCGCGGCGCTCGCGTGCGGCGCCGCGTCGTTTCGGGCGCCACGCACCGACGCGTACCTTAACGTGATCGTGTCGTACTTCAATCCGCAGCGCTACGCGCGCCGCCCGCAGCTGCACGCCGAGCTCATGGCGCGGCTCGCGCCGCTGGAAGCCAGCGGCCGCGTGCGCCTCTTCATCGTCGAGGCGGCGCTGCCAGGGCAGCGGTACGAGGTGACGCGCCCCGAGGGGCCGCAGCACCTACAGCTGCGCATCCCCGCGCCCTTCTTCTGCAAGGAGGCGCTCGTCAACGCCGCCGTGGCGCGCCTGCTCGTCGGCGACCCCGCGCCCATTGCGTGGATGGACGGCGACCTCACGTTCGTCAATGACGCGTGGGTGGACGACGCGCTGGCGGCGCTGGCGGTGCACCCGATCGTGCAGCTGTTTGAGAGCGCGCACGACCTCGGCGCGCGCGGCGAGCTGCACGGCACGCCCAGCGTGTCCCTCGGCGCGGCGCACCAGGCGTGGCTGCGGGAGCACGCGTTTTCCCCCCTGGAGCCCGACGCGCCGCCGCCGCCGTACGTGATGGGCGCCCACCCTGGCTACGTGTGGGCGATGACGCGCGACGCGTGGGACGCGCTCGGCGGCCTGTTCCCCTACGCCGTGTGCGGCGGCGGCGACCGCCTCATGGCCGCGGCGCTGCTCGGCTACGCGGACGCGGCGCTGCCGCCAGGCGCCTCGCCCCGCTACGCGGCGGCGCTCAAGGCGTGGGCCGCGGGCGCGGGCGACTGGGGGCGCAGCCTGGGCTACGTGCCTGGGACCGTCATTCACGGCTTTCACGGCAGCAAGGGGAAGCGCTCGTACAAGGCGCGCATGGGCATCTTTGAGGTCACAAACTACGATCCCACGCGCGACACGCGGACGGTGGACGGCGTGCTGCAGCTCGCGCCCTCGGCGACGGAGCTGGCGCGGCGCATCGGCGCGTACCTCGCGTCGCGGGACGAAGATTCGCGGCCCCTGCGCGACGACGCGCCGCCCGCGAATGGGCGCGCGCCCGCTGGGAAGAAGAAGAAGCGCAAGCGGGAGGCGGACGAGGCGTCGCCCCCGTCATCGTAACACCCTTGAATCGTCACGCAGACGTGTGTGACGCGTGCCCTCGCCGCGGCTTGTCGTTGGAAACAAACGCGAAATGTTGGTCGCGATTGCGTGTGTCAGCAACAATGGAAAGTCGGCCTACTCTAGCAAGAGTCACGCGTGGGCTCCCGCCGTGCACGTCACGGTTCCTGCCGTGACGTCCGCGGATGCCGCGATCGCGCCGAGGCGCGGCCTGCCGCGCGCGTCGGACTTGGCCCCGTCCTCCGTCCCGCCCTCTGTGCGCCGCGTGCGCGGGAGCGCGGCCAGCAGCGGCGAACTGAGCACCGAGGAGCTGTGGGAGGTCGCGATCCTCGCGTCGTCGGCGTGCCGCAAGGTCGTGGACCCGTCGTACATTAGCGACGGCGTGCCCGCGCGCGCGGGCGTGCCGCTGCGCGCCGAGGGCGCCGCGCGCTACAAGGGCCGCACCCTCGCGGCAGTGTTGCTCGAGAAGGTCGGCGGCACGCTCGTGCACCGTGGCGTGCTGCTCGGTGGCCCGAACTCGACGGCTGGCGGGCTCTATATTGACGTGATTTGCGCCGACAGCGGCTACGGGCGGCCGCTGCTGGCGACGGTCCTCGCGGCAGTGCAGAGCGGCGCCGCGGGCCTGCCCGCCGCCGTGCGCCACCCGCGCATGATCGCGTCCCTCTCGGCCCTCGTCGAGGTTCTCCTGTATTACCCGCGCCTGGGGTTCGACTACCGCGGCACGTGCAACGAGGAGCCGCTCGCGCTGCCGCCCGCGCTCAAGGCGCGCCTGGACACGCGCGTCAAGGACAAGACGCTGCCCACGTCCTTCACGGCCTTCTTCAAGGACAAGGACACGAAGCAGCTCATCGAGGCGCTGCAGGCAGAGGGGCTGAACGTCAAGAAGAGCGGCAAGTGCCGCTCCAAGAAGCTGTCGGCGGACGAGGTGTTCGAGAGCGAGTGCGACATCAATGGCTTCAGCATGGTGCTCTGCAAGGACGCGGTGACGGCACCCGCCGCAAAGCCCCTGCCAGCGTCGCCAGCACGCAAGCCCGCGTCGCCTGCACGCAAGCCCGCGTCACCTGCGCGCAAGCCTGCACGCAAGCCCGCGTCACCTGCGCGCAAGCCTGCACGCAAGCCCGCGCCCACGCCGTCGCGCCCGACCTCGGCGTCGTCCAAGCAGACTGCAGCGTCGGCCGCGTCGCGAGCGAGCGCGTCTGTGTGGCGCCGCCGCAGTTTGCGCCTCAAGGCCGTCAAGCGGCGCGCGACGCTGCGGCGCGGCCGCGCGGCGTAAGCGCTTCGCGGCCCTAGTGCGACGCGCGCTTGGCGGCGCCGCCGACGACGGCGAGAGCGGCGACGAGGGCGGAGCGCTTCGTCCCCGCGCGGCCCGTGTACTCCAGTCCTGGCGTCCACCACGCCCCTCCGTCCTCCTCCATGTGCGCATGCGTGTGCGTGTGCGTATCCGTCTCTGCGACCGTCGCCGACTCGACCGCGACGTGCGTGTGCGGTAATGTCGTGGCGGTCGCCTCGGGTGCGCGCGGTTGCGGATGCGTCGCCAGCGGCGTCGAAGGCGAGGACGGGAGCGTCGACGGCGATGTCATCACCACGCGCGTGCCGACGTCGTCGTCTTCCTGCAGGGGCGCGTGGGTTGTCATGGGGGAGGCCGCCTGAGGAGTGCAAACGACGCCGTTCCGCAGTTCCATTGCCTGTGAATAGTATGATGACGCGATCCACGCAGAGCTCGACGCGTGCCGTGGGGATGGTGTCCCCGTGCACGCGTTGCCGCTCGTCATGCAGGACGCCGTCATTGTGCACTCATTGCCGTTGACAATGTACGACGCCTTGAACGTGTACTCGTTGCCGCTCGTCGTGTAGGACGCCGTCCCCGTGCACTCGTTGCCGCTGGTCGTGTAGGACGCCGACCCCGTCGGCGTCGCGGTCGGCGCGTGTGTGCGCGTGTACATGGATGACGCGCTGGGCTGCGCGTGACTGCCGCGAGAGCGCAGCAGCACGGCAATTGCGAGGAGCGCGGCGCAATGGAGACGCATGGCGATTCGTGCGCGCGACTTGAACGCGCGTGTGTGTGCGGCCAACGGAATGGAGCGTCGCGAGCGCTGTGCCACAGGCGGCACGCTGTGGCATGAAACAAGCGACGCCACCGCACGCGCGCACATTCACGCGGCACTTTCGCACAGCGGTCTGCTCTTCGTAACACTCGAACGGTGCGTAGCAAAAGGGGGAGACATGTCGTCGTCGCACGCTCACGCTCGCCACCGCGCGGCACCGTACGCACCCGCTGCCTCGTCGACGCACGACGCACGCACCACGGCCCATCACGCGCCTGCTCACGCCGCGTCCCGCCGCCCCCCTGCCTCTGCAGCGTCCCCCTACTCGCCCGCATCAAGTATGGCGACCGTGATGCAGCAAATGTCTCTCGGCGGCGTGCCCGCGCCACCCCGCGTTGGCGGCATCGCGCTGCCACCGCCGCGCGGCCTCGTGGGCGCTGGAGCGCACCCCATGCAAATGCAGTACGCGCCGCACCTGCACCAGCAGCAGGCGCCGCCGCTGGCGCCGCCGCCTCCCGCGACGCAGTCTGCCGTCCCCGACGCGACGGCGCGCCTGCTCAGCACGCTGCCGCAGTCGGCGCAGCACGGGCGCCCGTCCGCGCCCCAGCCGCAGCCCCAGCAGGCACCACCGCAGCCTCATCACCAGCAGGCGCCGCCCGCGGCGTACGCGCCGCCAGGGTACGCGCCGCCAGGGTACGCGCCGCACCCTGGCGCGTACGCGCCGCAGCCGTCCGCGGTCGCCATCGTGCCGCTGGGACAGCCCGTCGCGGCGCACGTCGCGGGCTACCCGCGCGCGCCGCCGCCGCCCATGGGCCTCGTGCCCACCTTTGCGCCGCCGCCCCCGCCCGCGTCGCTCGCGGCCATGCCCAAGGGCGCGCTGCGTGGCCAGGTGCCCCAGGCTGCGGCGCCGCGCAAGCGCGCGAAGAAGGACGAGGACGACGAGGAGGAGGACGACGACGGCGGCTACGACGACGACGACGACGGCAGGTCGCGCTCCACGGACGGCGACGACGACGGCTCCGACCTGGACGACTTCCTCGCGGACGAGGACGACGAAAAGACGGAGGGCTCCAAGAGCGAGGCGGAGGAGGAGAGCCCCGCGGCGCGCCGCGCGCGCGAGTCGCGCGAGATCGCCCTCGCCAGGAAGGAGGCGGAGGAGATGGGCGCGCTGGAGGAGCACATGCCCACGACGGTGACGGCGGGCGGCCGCACGCTGCGCCACCGCGGCGCGCTAGCCGCGCGCAACGAGGCCGCCAAGAACAAGCCCGTCTTCTTCACCGAGAAGGCGCAGCGTGACGCGGAGAAGGAGACCGCGGCGCTCGCGCTGCGGGAGAGCAAGAAGGACCTGATGGAGGAGATGCGCGTGTGGAAGAAGAACGCGGCGCCCGACGTGACGGACGCGCGCGCGGGGCGGGAGGGCACGCCCATCGCGTGGCCCGTCGTCAGCCTGCGCATGACGCTGGAGGCGCTCGAGGCGGCGCACGAGGAGCTGCGCCACGCCCTGGGCTTCGAGACCTCCGACGACGAGGGCGCGTCGGACGACGGCGGAGGCGACGACGACTCGGACGACTCGGACGCGTCCATCGACGAGGAGAGCGAGGAGAGCTCGAGCTCGAGCTCGAGCGACGACGAGAGCGACAGCGACAGCGGGTCGGACGCCAGCGAGGACGTCGTCGTGTCCCGCCGCCGCGCGCCGCCGCCCGCCAAGCGCCCGCGCATCGACGGCACGCCGCCCCGCAAGGCCCAGGCGGCGCCGCCTGCGCCCGCCGCGCCGTACGCGTCGCAACTGCCGTACGCGCCGTCGGCGGCACCCGTGGCCGCTCCCAAGCCCAAGCCCATGAAGAGCAGCATGAAGTCGGCGGCGCCGCCGCGCGCCGCGTCCGTCACGTACGCGTCCCCAGTGCGCCGCGCCGCGTCGTCGTCCGACGCGTCCGACGCGCCGCTCCTCGCGGGCGGCGCGTCCGCCTCTGACGTCGAGATGGGCGGCACGGGGAGCTGGGCGCCCCGCGGCGCGGCGCACGCGGCGCCCACGCCCGCGTCGTCGAGTGCCTACGTGTTCCACTCGCACTAGGCTGGCTCGCCTGCTGGCGCAGCGGTGGACGGAGGGGAGGGAGGCAGCATGCCGCCCCGCGGCGGCGACGACGGCATCCACGTCTGCGCCGCCGCCTTGGCGCTGGCCTCGTCGTGCGGCGCCACGGGGCCGTACATGGGCGCAAAGGCGCACGCCGCGTGCAGCCACGCCTCCCACGGCAGGTAGACGGGAAACAGGTACGCAGCGGTGAGGACGTCGCGCAGCGGGGTGCTTGTACTTGTACTTGTACTTGTACTTGTACTTGTGCTGACGTCCGACGTGAGTGTGGGTGTCGGCGCCTGCATCGCGCGCGCTGCCGCTGCCCACATGGCCGCCTGCCCCTTGATGCCCAGCCCCGCGCAGTGTAGGAAGAAGGCGGCGCGGCCGCCGAGTTCGGCGAGGGAGGGCGAGTCCGCGACCTGCGCGGCCGACTCGGTGCAGCCATACATGCCGCTGCCGCTGGTGTGCAGCAGCGCCGCTGGCCAATCCAGCAGGACGGCGGACGGCCGCTCGTTGGCGTACACGCCCAGGGCGAACTGGTCGTCGCGGTCGACGCGCGCGTCGGTCAAGGCCCGCGTCAGAGTCCATGCTGTCCATGCAAGCAGGTCGCGCGCGCGGCCGACCACCAGCCCCGAGTTGACGAAGCGACGGAACGGGTGTCGTGTGCTGCCGTCGGCGCCGCGGCCGCGCGCCCGCAGCGCGGCCGCGATGGGGCTGCTGGCGTGCGCGCCGCCGTAAATGGCGTCCCAGTAGGGAGCCGTGTCGACCGTCTGCCAGAACGGCTGCGCGCGACTCGCCTTGAAGTACAGCTCGCCCTCGGCAAACGATTCCGCCGACGCAATGATGGGCAGCGGGGCGTCGGCGCTCAGGGCCGATACGGGCACGCCCAGCGCCGCCGCGACGACGGCCGCAAAGTCCGTCTGCGGCTCGGACGGCGGGCGCAGCACCGCGGCGTCGCGCGCGTCGCTGATGACCACGAGCGTCGTGGGCGGCAGCGTCCGCAGCGTGGCGTCGTACAGCGGCACCTTGATGCGCGCGCCGTGCGGCTTGGGCCACTCCGCGCCTCTGCCCAGCTGGCGCGCGTCCCACCCCAGCGCGCGCGCCCGCTCAAAGAAGGCGACCGCGTTCGTGTGCGCGGCGTCCGTCTCTACGGCGAGGAGCACGGGCGTCGCTGCCATTTGTTGCGCGCAAGCCCTTCCTGTCCTGCATTGAAACACGTGTCTGGCGGAGTTGGGGCAAGGACGTCAAGAATTTCTTGAATCATGCCTACCAAAATCCCATCTCACCGACGACGCACCAGGTATCACGAATTGCATCCAAACGCGGTCGTGATGGAAAATCCCATCCCATCGCTTGCAGGTCTCGCGCTGCGCGAGACGGTATGGGCCGCACATGCGCTGCGCGCGGATGATGTGACATTCTCCATCGAGCCGTCGCCCGATGTCCCTGACTCGTTGCACGTCGGCGACCGCGTCGCCGTCGCGCACCGCGCCAATCCCGCCGCGCCGTTGCGCATCCAGTTCGACGCCACGGTCGCAATCGGTGGCCCGCGGCCCGCGCGCGCGGACGAGACGAAGGACACGGTGTCGCCCAAATCCAAGTTCGTGCTCGCGCTGCGGCTGCAGGGGCCCGACGCGACGGCGCTCGCCGCGCTGGACGCGGCGTTCATGTCCGCCATCGTCCAGCCGCAGATAATCGAGCCAGCCGCACCCGCTGCATCATCGCGGTGGATGAAGACGAAGCTTCCGCCCCGTGGCAAGTCGCTCTCCACGCACTCGAGCGCGGCCGAGCCAATGGGACAGCCGACGACCGTCGTGAGCGTCGGCATCGTTGGGTGGGGCGCGGCCGTGCGCGACATTGTGCGCGACGCCAGCCGCCCCCGCGCGCACGCCGTGGTGACGTGGTCCCAGCTTGGAATGGACGCGCCGCAGCCGCCCGAGACGTATGGGGACGACGAGCAGGTGACGACCGTCGCGCTGCCGCGCACGCTGTTCCGCGTGCAGGCCGCGGCCAACCCTGGCGAGGCCGACGCGGCGCCCGTCGCAGTGACGGTGCGCGACGGCGTGCCGTGCTGGGCGGGGCCGCAGGACATGGTGTGCGGCGCCCGCGTGCGCGCCGTCGTCGAGGTGACGGGACGGACGACGTCGCGCACGACGCCCTGCGGAAAGCCGACGGTGTCCCTCGGTGTCGACCTGCGGGCCTTCTCTTTGACGTGCATTTGAAGGAAGTGGCGGCGCGTGCCTGCGTACGAACAAATCACACAGGAAGGAAAGAAAGGACATGGTCAACCCGTACTCGCGCCTGACGGCGCGCATTGCGCTTTCGGCGCACGCGCGCGGCATGGTGCTCGTCTCCGTGTCGGCGCGCGACGTCGCGCTCATTGCGCGCCACACGGCCTCCGAGCTCAAGGCCATGGGCGTGCGCGGCGCGTACTGCGCGCAGCTCAAGACGGAGCTCGGCAAGATGGTGGCGTGGAGCGCGCCGACGGTGCCTGCGCCATACGCCCGCGCGCGCCTGCTGCAGAATCCTGCTGCGCCGCCGCGGCGGGACACTGTGATTTACATTGCCTACCAGACGCGCGTGCGCGCGGGAACTCTGAGCGACGCTGCCGTCGCGGTCGTGGCTCTCGCGCCCGCGGTCGCGGACGAGCGGGACTTTTCGTCTGCTGCTCTGTCGACGGCCCTGCACGCGGGACGCGTCCTGGAAGTCGAGTTCGTCGCGTCCAAGAAGAACGTGGACGTCGGCGACGCCGCGGCCGCGCGCGGCACCGCGACGTTGCTCCTGGCGTACGCGCTCGCCAAGCAGTTTGCGCGCGTGGCGCGCGGCGCGCCCAAGTTTGCCGCGGCCACCATGGACCTCGCCGCGTACGGCGATGGCGTGCCGCCCCTGCGCGGCGTCGCGACGCGCTTGGGGTTCGTTGCTGCGGGCGTCGAGCGCGACGACGAGGACGACCACGAGGACGTCGTCCTCAGCGGCGCACTCACCAAGCTGGAAGCGGCGCTGCCCGCGACGCCGCTGACGAAACTGTGCGCCGTCGCGCCGCACAGCGGCATCCCGCGGTGCAACTGAGAGCGGGCACGGTCGCCTCACTCGTAAAATGCAGGCTTGCACGCTACGCACGTGCACGGGCCAATGATTGTGCCGTCCTCCTCGCCGCCGCGCGGCAGCACGATTTTTACCCAGCGGCTTCCAATGCCCCACCGCGCTTCACTCACGCTTCTGACTACCCCCCTGCGCCCTACGGCGTATCCGTCTCCGCGGACGTGGAACGCGTACGCGCCCCCGTGCCTACGCCGTAGCGCGAGCAAGTCTACGGGCGTTGTGGGCGTACTGCCGCGGACGTCAACCACGTGCGGGGCATCCACGCAGCTGTCGACGATTTCCATCTTTGTCATGAGTGGCGTCATGATCCATCGGTTGACGACCAGCGTCTCACAGCGGGCGCCACACGAACGTCTTGCCGTGCGGCATGGCCTTGTACTCGCGCCCGTCGTTGCCCGTCATGGAGCGCCCCGCGCACGCCGCCGCGCTGTAGCTCGGTGAGCCGCGCTTGGCGTAGTGCGCGAGGTGGCCGAGGAACGCGCACTCTTCGCCGAGGCGCGAGCGCGACGGCTGCGGCTTCTTGGCCGCTGACTTCTTGGCGGGGCTCGCCGCCTTCTTGGCGGGGCTCGCCGCCTTCTTGGCGGGGCTCGCCGCCTTCTTGGCGGGGCTCGCCGCCTTCTTGGCGGGGCTTGCCGCCTTCTTGGCGGGGCTCGCCGCCTTCTTCGCGGGGCTCGCCGCCTTCTTGGCCGTCTTTCGCGCCTTCGCTGAGGCCTCGTGCCGCGCCCACTCCGCGTCCTGCGCCGCCTCCTTGGCACGCACGTGTGTCATCTCTGAGCGCGTCGCCTTGCGCACGCGCCGAAACACGAACCCACGGCTGCCGCGTGCGCGGACAGACTCGTACCAGCTGCCGTCAATGTACTGCATTGGCATTGTAACTTTTGATACGGTCGATCGATCGTGTATTTGTTTGTGGCTCATGCGCACGACTCAACGGACGGCGGCGCCCCACTCCGATGACACGCCTGCGGCAACCTCCTACGCCCCCTTCGTTCCTTTGCACGCCGCCGCCGCCCCCGCCAGTACGTCCTTCGGGTGCGTCACGCCGTCGCGCGCGAGCTCCTTCTGGACGCTCGGGTAGCTCGCCTTGACGCAGCGCGCAAACGCGTTCGGCTTGCGGGCGCACGCCGCCGCTGCGACCGCGAGCTTCTTCGCCTTCTCCGCCGCGGGCAGGCCCGCGACACGGCGCTCCGCGCGCCCCATGCACAGCTCCTTGTCATGCGCCTTCTGCGACGCGGACGTCGCCTTGCGCTGCGGCTTCCGCGCGTCCTTGCACGCGACGGGCGACGTCTTCTTGTCGCTGTGGTACTCGGCGCTCGCGGCACGAAACAGGTCAGGGCCCGTGAGGCCCGTCTTCTCATGCATCGCCTTGACGCACAGCGCGTAGGCGTTCGGGGCCCGCGTCGAGACCTTCTTCGGCGACGCCGCCTTCTTCGGCGACGCTGCCTTCTTCGGCGACGCTGCCTTCTTCGGCGACGCTGCCTTCTTCACCTTGGGCTTCTTGTCACCCGTGCACATAATCGCCGCCGCCTGGAACAGCGCGGGGCCCACCAATGAAGGGTCCGCCTTGTGCAACTCGCCCACGCACTGCGCGTACGCGTTGGGTGCGCGCTTCGGCTTGGCCGCCGCGGCGGCGGCCTTGGCGGCCTTCTTGGCGGGCGACGCCTTGGCGCGCGGGCTCTTGCCGTGAGACTTGGACTTGGCGGCGGGCATCGTGGTAGTGATTTTGTTTCAAGTCTGGTCTCAGCGGCTGCGGCGTGCCGTTGCCGCCATGCCGCCACGGTGGGCGCCGTCCACCGCGTCTTCAAGTGAACCGAACGGCGGGGGGTGTCGATCTCACGCGTCACATGTCCCACGTCACAGAGGCACCGCCTCGCCCTCCTTCACCCAGCGCGGCGGCTGCGCCACGCTGCCGCGCGTCGTCCACACTGTCAAGACCTTTGCAATGCCGACGCACGGGTCCGCGCCCGTGAGCGCATTGGTCGCGCGAACGTCGCCGCCCGCGAGCGCGGCGGCGACGCGGGCCGTGGCGTCGACGCAGTCGCGCCCGCCGTCGATCGGGCGCCAGAGCGCGCGCGTCACGACGACGTCGGACGCTGCCGCGGCCGCGGACGGGGCATCGGAGGAGGCACACCGCGTCCGCGTCATGAGCAGGAACGGGCCGCGGGGCGACGGCAGCACGTCCGTCAGATCGTACCCCGACTGACCCAGGAGGCGCAGCGCCTCGGCGCTGGCGCCCTCAATGCGCACCAGCAGCCACGTCGCTTCCAGGAGCGCGGCGGTGGCGCCCGCGACGACGGCGGCGCGGCCCGCCGCGTCCTGCGCATGTTCCGCATGTTGCCCGTGAAACTCGAGCTTGATGAGGTCGGGCGGCGGCAGCGCGCGCTGCTTTACGACCTTGTCGAGCTCGTAGAGCGACACGGCGTGCACGCGCGCGCCGTCGCCGCGCGCGGCCGCCGCAGAGACCTCGGCAGCGTCGCCGCCGAAGCGCTGCACCTCGACGTACGGCCACAGGACGCGCGCGACGTCGCGCGTCCACCCACCGTCGCCGCCGACGTCGTACACGACGAACGGCGCGGGGCGGTGCGCCCCGAGCGCCTCGGCGTGCGGCGTCCACGCGGACACAGGCGGCGGCGGCAGGACGTAGCGCTGCGTGGGCGGCCGCGACTCGTGGCGCAGCACGAGCGCGCGCCACGTCGCCATCACGTCCTCGCGCGACTGGTAGCCGACGCCCCACCCAGGCGTCGCGCACGCGGCGTCGCCGTTCCGCCGCGTGACGCCCTCCAGGAGCGCGCGCAGCGACGGCGCGTCGTCGTACGTCGTGACGGCGGCGCCCGCGAGCGCGAGGTGCGCGCGCTCGTGCACGCCCGAGTAGGCGAGGACGGGGATGCCGCACGCAGCGGCCTCGCCGACGACGAGGCCGAACGTCTCGCCAACCAGGCGCATGTGCAGCATGGCGTCGCACGTATTGAAAAAGCGCTGCTTGTCGCGCGCGTCCGCCACGGACGGGAGGACGTGCAGGTTCCGCGGCGCGCCGCGCGGCCGCACGGCGTTGACGCACACGACGGCGTCGTCGGGGTGCGCGGCGGCCCAGGCCGCCAACGCGTCCATGGCCCACGGCACCTCGTCGTGGTTGTCGACGCCGCGCCCCATGCGCCCGACGACGCGCGCGGTCTCGGCGATGCCCAGCAGCGCCCGCAGGTCGCCGATGGGCGCGTCGCGCAGGGGCAGCGTGACCATGTGCGGCAGGACGGCCGCGGTCGTGCGCTGCCGCACGTTCATGTCGTCGGAGATGACGGCGAAGCCGTCGCCGTGCGGCTCCGTGCCGTCAAACACCGCGTGGACGAACGTGCGCACGCCGCGCGGCAGGGCGTCGTACTCGCGCTTGCCGTGCGTGAGCGTGTAGAAGACGGTCGCGCGCACGACGCGGGTGCACAGGTGCGACGCCGCGTCCTCGAGGTCATCGGGGAGGATGAACAGGAGCGGGAAGCGCGCGGCGAAGCGCGCAAAGACGCGCGGGTCGCACCAGTGCTTGATCGTCCTCTCTGTGCACGCCACGACGGCGAGGCCGCTCGTGCCGTCCGCCTGCAGTTCGTCCTCCAGCCCCGTCGCGTAGTCGTAGACGGCGCCCTCGGTGCCGCGGACGAGCAGGTGGCGGAGCCAGAACACGACGACGGACGAGGGCGGCGCCATGCGCGGCAGCGGGCGCGGCGGCAGCGGGCGCGGCGGCAGCGGGACGGCGGTGGCCAGCCAGTACTCGGCGGCCTGGCGCGCCATGTGGCGCGACGCGGGGATCGGCGCGAGGTGCGCGCGGTAGAGCGCGGCGCACGCCGCCTGCGCCTGCTCCAGAGAAACACCCGCGGCCGCGCGCGCCGCCGCCCACTCGACAATGGCGGACGGCAGCGACGCGACGCTGGGCGCCGTGACGACAAACATCGGCCAGTCGATGACGTCGTCGAAGGGCAGCGTGACCGTGTCATCGAGTACGACGCACGGGATGCGGCCCGCGTGCAGCGCCTCGTAGAAGCGCAACGAAAAGTTGCCCGCGCCTCGGGGGCACGCGACGAACGCGCCGCTAGCGAGGTTGGACATGAAGGCGGCGCGCGACGCGGGGTCGCCGAGGGCGCCGTTCCAGAAGTTGACGCGCGGCAGCAGCGCCGTGCGCACGCGCGGCTCGGCGCGCAGCGCCTCGAGCAGCGCGGGGCGGCACGGGTGCGACGTCACCGCGCCGCAAAACGTGACGCACGGCACGTCCGACGGTGGCGCGGGCGGCAGCGGCGGCTCCGACGGGTCGTACCAGCACACGGGGTACACGAACTCGTGCGGGCGGCGGGCGCGCGCGTCCATGGATGCGCGGAACAGCGGCACGCCGTACGGCAGCACGCACGGCGCCTCGCTGTCGTGGTGCAGGAAGGCGGCGAGGCGCTGCCCGCGCGCGGCCGCGGCCAGCGTCGCGGCCGCGACGCCAGGCTCGAACTTTGCCAGGTTCTCGTCGCCGCCGCCGCCGATCCACACGTCGGCGCCCCGCTCCTCGAACGCGGCGACGAGCGCGTCCACGTCGGGCGCGCACACGCCGCCAAACGTGTCTTTCTGCAGTGGCTCAAACGCACGTGCACGCCGTGGCAGCAAGACATTCATGGAGTCGATCGTGCTCATTTGATCGGGAGGGCGGTTCCCAGACTCTGAATTGAAATTCAACACACCCCTCATTCAGTACGTCATGACGATGGCACCGCGACGAGCCACATGCGGCGCTGCCACACCCGCTCAAACAGGCGCGCACATACCCGCACCGCCGCGCGAAGAGCCGTGCCGCGCGCGCCGCGCCACCGAGCGTCTTCCGCAGTGAGCTCCGCGTAGACGGCGCGCATGCGCACGAGGCCGTCGACCGTTTCGCATTGCGAGACGTCGAGGCACGCGGCGTGCCACGCGAGGAGCACGTCCGCCTCGGCACGGCGCCCGTCGGCCGTGTCGGCCCACGTATCGATCGCGACGAAGCGGGCGTGCCGCGCACGTTCCTGCGGCGCCGTCGTGGCGTCGCGCACTAGCGCTGCGCACTCCTCCACGCGCATGATCTCGGCGGCGCCACTGCGCGTCGCTGTGACGAATCGTGACAAGTCACCGCGAATATTGCGCTTCCACAGGATGCCCTCGAGCACCTCGAGAGGCGTCGCTTGTTCCATCGTGGGCACGTGCTCGAGCGCCGTCGTGCTCTCGAGCGCTGCGGATGCGGAGCGTGACTGCAGCGCGGCGACGCGAGCGCGAATCATTTCCTGCTCGGCAGCGATGCGCGCTCCGAGCGCCGCTTCGAGGCGCGTATGCGGAGTTGCGAGCGGAATTAAAAGATCAGGAATTCGCGACTCTCGCTTGCATTGTACCAGATTTTTCCGCACGGCGCGCGTACAAACTCGAAAACACGCGAATGGCGGTGCGTCGCGACATTTGCGGGCCCGTGCAGTCCAGAACCGCGGCGCGCGCCTCTGATATCACATGTGACCCGTCACATCACGCGATATGACATCCCGTGACATGGCATCCCGTGACATGACATCCCGTGCACGCGCAGCGCACAGTGCCTCCGACCCCGCTCCCTCGCCGACGCCGCGCGCGGGTGGGCGTCGTGCCGAGTTATCCCAAGAAGTTTGCAGGCACGGAGCCGCTCGGGGACGGCAGCCGCAGCGTGCTCGTCATCTCATTTCGGGCCGCGGCAGGGGCGCCAGGCACGCGCGCCCGCGAGCTGCTCCGCCCTTCGGACGTGGTCGCGTTCGCGTGTCTGCCCGCCAACTTTCGTTCGGTGCTGAGCAACCTGGCAACGTGCAGCGTGCCGCTCGCCTTTGGGGGCAAGACGTTCGCGACGCTGGAGCACGCGTTTCAGGCACAAAAATTCAAGGACGTGGCGCCCGCCGCGTACGGCGAGTTCTCGATGGAGAGCGGGTCGCCGCTGTCCCGCGGCGACGGCTTTGCCGCGCGCGCCGCGCGCAAGCGCGTGACGCTGTCGCGGCCGCAGGTGGCCGCGTGGGACGCCCGCAAGGACGGCGTGATGGCGTGCCTGTGGCGGGCCAAGTTCTCGGCTCTGAATGAGCGCGCGGTCCTCCTAGCGACGGGCGGCGCCGAGCTCTGGCACGCGGCGCCGCGCGTGCGTGCCGTGCGGTGGACGGACCTCGAGGCGCTGCGTGACGAGATGCGCGCGGCGGGTGGCGCTTGAATGTACTGACCCATGCCTGTGTCTGTGTCAGGGGGCGCGGGCGAGCACGAGGCCCTCGGGCGACGTCTCCGTCACCACGCCGCACTCGGCGCCCACCACGGCCAGTGACGCGAGGCGCGCGCCGAGCGACGCGCGCGCAGCCGCGTGCGCGTGCCACTCGGCCACCTTGGCGCGGATCGTGTCGTAGTTCTGCACGAGCTTGAGCACGAGCTTGGCGCGGTTCACGCTCGTCTCGGGGCACGCGCCCGCGCCGCGGCCGCAGGCGCGCGCGATGCAGCGGTCAATGACGCGACCGAGCGCCGCGACGAGGTCGTCGGGCTCGATGGTCAGCGCCCACGTGTCGTCGCCGCGCCCGTTCGCGTCGTCCAGCAGCGCCTTGAGCGCCTTGCCCCGTGCGTCCTCAGCGTCATGCGCGTCAAAGTACGTCGACTCGTACACGACCACGCGGCACCGCAGGAAGGCGGCAGCGACGGCCGCGCGCGCGGCCGCCACGAACTCGGCGGCGGGCTTCTTCGTCCACTTGGCGTCCGAGTAGCGCAGCTCGTCCGAGTGCACGACGGCGCCGCCCGTCGAGCGTGCAATGGCCGCCGCCGTCGTGGTCTTGCCCGAGCACGCCGTGCCGCACACGATCACAAGGAGCTTCGAAGCGCTGGACGACTCGGGGAGAAAGGAGGAGGCCATCTCAAAGGCTGGCAATGTAATTGTCAGTGCGCCACCCTTCATGCCACCCGTTCTACCGTTAAAGCAATGCAGAGGCTCGTGGTGCAAGCAGCCATGTCTGCAATGTCTGCCACGTCTGCCACAACCGAGGCGCCGCCGCCGCCGCCGCGCGTCCTCATCATTGGCACGCACGGGGCGGGCAAGACGTCGCTGGGCCGATCACTGGCGCAGGCTCTCGGACTCCCGCACGCCAGCGTCGGCGAGGTGACGCGGGCGGCGCACGCGCGGGGCGTGCTCCCGCGCGACGGCGGCGCCCACTTTTCGCGCGACGAGGCCGCGGCCATGCTCGCGGCGGCGCTGCCCGAACAGGGCGGCTGCGTCATGGATGGCTACCCGCCCACCCCAGATGCGGCGGGCGGCCGCTGGAGCGTCGCACTGCACCTCCAGCTGTCGGACGAGACGGCGGCGGCGCGCATCGCCGCGCGGGCCGAGCGCGCGCTTGACGGCGACGCGGCGGCTGCTCGCGAGCGCCTGGCGAATTGGCACGCGCGCTGCGCGTCGGTGCTGGACGCACTGCACGCGGCGGGCGTTCGAGTGGTGAATATTGACGCCGAGGCGCGTGCAGACGACGTGCTGCGTGCCGCGCGCCTCGCGTGCGGTGCGTGTGCCGTTGCATGATTGAGATGCACTCACTCGGTCGATTCGGGCAGCGGCGCGCGCGCCAGGGCGGCGTCAATCAGGGCGCGCTCCTGCGTCTCTGCAAACACCGCCTCCACGGCGCGGGCGTAACCCAGCAAGTTCTTGACCTTTTCCACGCGCAACTCGGTGTGCGTGTTGACGGCCACGACGCGGCCGTACTTGTCGCATGGCGCCCCGTCCACCCCAAAGTCGCGCCGACCCACCGCGTCGCCCTCCGTGACCTCCGCGTGGTGCACGGCGCGTGCAATGGCGGCGTCGAGGCGGGCCGCGCGCAGCGCCTCGTCGCGGCTGGGGTGGACCGACAGCACCTCCAGGACCTTGGGCCACCCCTGGCCGTGCCCCCCTCGCTGCTCAATGTACACGGCGTACCATGCGGCGCGGGTGCCGCCACTGTCGTCTGCGCGCACGGCCGCCATGTTTTGTGTTTTTGTGTGTTGCCTGCACCCGAGGTTGGTGCAAGCGGAGTCGTCGTGAAAAGGCCTGCACTACTTCCTGTTCACTGCGCCTCACGGCAGCACGTCGCCATCGGCAGCGGCCGACGTGGGCCTCGTGTTCCTTATAAGCTCCGTCCTGCGCGCACCTTGGCACCCCGTGCGCACGCGCTCGCACGCGTGCCCATAGACGAGCGCTGCGCCGCCCGCCCACCCCGCGGTTCCAACCCCGCACAACGCCCACGACAGCGCGGGGGGCATCATGCAGCCGCCAATGGCAGACGCGTCAGCGGCCAGCGACGCGACGAGAGCGAGCGCAAACGCGACGCGCTTCGCTGGCCCCCAGGCCGCGCACTGCGCCCGCGACGGGAACGGCACCACGCGCTCCGTAACGGCGGGCCCGTCAGGGCAGAAGCACCGCAGCGAGCCGTACGCGACCGCGCCGACGAGGCCTGCGGCGCCCAGCGCGGCCGCCGCAACGGAGCCCACCGCGCCGCACGGCAGGTCCGCGCGAATGCGCGCCGCCAGGGATCCCACCGCCCCAACGTAGCCCGCCAGCGCGGCGACGAGCGCGAGCGCGCATGCCGCCCCGTACCACGCTCTCATTTGCTGCTACGTGCACGCGCCCACGCGGTGCAAACAAAAACGGATGGCAACGACGTTCGCATTCCTCAAGGTGTGGGCGGTGGACCTCGCGAGCGGCGGAAACGGCACGGGCTCGGGCTCCTTCACGGACACGTTCGCGACGGAGAGCGCCTCGGATCCGCCATTCCTGTGGATCACGCTCACGCTGCAGGGCACGACCGTCGTGGCCGTCACGGACATGGGTGTAGGCGCGACGCAGTACACCAACTTGCTGCTGCCCACGACGACGAGCGGCTTGCCAACGGCGGACAATGCGTGCGCGGACGGCGTGTTCCCATCGTCGGCGGGGTACAACTTTTCGATTCCATCGTCGCTGGCGCGCATCCTCGCGAACCTCGGCGACACGTCCACCGTGGCGAACCTGTCGTACACGACGCACCTCGTGCTGACTACGCCGTTCGGCGTGTACACGACGAACAACTTTGAAGCGGGCGTGACGCAGACGCCGCCCCCCATGCCCGCGTGGGAGCAGACGCTGATTACAGCCGCCATAGTCGTGGGACTAGTGTTTGTCGCGGGCGCGGCGCTGGTGTTCTTTGGCAAGTCCGAGTCCAAGAAGCGTGCAGCTGCCGCAGCACCGCATACGACGACGGGCACGACGCTGCCGCAGTCGTCGTCGCAGTGAGCCGCTCCCGCTCCCGCTGCAGCACGAGCGCGCGGAGTACGTCCCCATGGCACGCCTGGGGCGCGCGCCAGCGTGGATCCAAAGACGCAATGGACGACGCCGCGCGCGCCGCGTACTGGCGGCACGTGTACGCGCCGAACGCGGGGGGGCCGCCGCCGTCGCCTCAGCCGCCCAGCTCATTTGCCGCGTGGACGGTGCAGCACCTGCGCGCGAGCGGCGTGCGCGCGGGCCGCGTCATCGACGTGGGCAGCGGCGACGCGCGCGACTCGCTGTTCTTCGCGGCGTGCGGGTACGACGTCGTGGCCGTTGACCCCGCCGCGCCCGAGGTGGTGGACGGCGTGTCGCTGCCTGGCGACGGGAGCGGCGGTCGGGGCAGCGTCACGTTCCTCCGCTGCGACTGCGCCGCGATCCCGCGCGGCGTCCTCGTGGGCGCGGCGGCGGTGTACGCGCGCTTCTTCCTGCACGCCGTGCCGCTGGGCGTGCAGACGGCGTTCCTGGAGGCGCTGCGCGCACACACGGCAATGTGCACGCTGCTGTACGTGGAGACGCGGTCCATGAACGACGCCATGCGCCTGCGCGGCACGCCGCTGTCGCCCACCGAGAACGTGACGGACCACTACCGCCGCTACATGACGCACGACGAGCTCACGAGCGCGCTGCGCGCGGCGTCGTTCCAGGTGGTCTCGATCAGCGAGCGCCCGCACCTGTCCCCGCGCGGCGACGACGACCCCGTGCTGCTGCGCGCCGTGGCCGTGCACCGCCCCACGGCCGCGTCGACGCCAGGGAGCAAGCACGGCTCGACGCGCGCGGTGCTGCGGGCGCTGCTGCGCGACGTCGCCGCCGCGCTCGCGGAGCTGCGCGTGACGTACGCCGTCGCGTACGGCACGCTGCTGGGCGTCGCGCGCGACGGGGACGTCATCGAGAACGACGACGACCTGGACTTGTGGGTGCCCCGCGCGGAGCACGCCGCGGTGCTGGACGCGCAGCTCGTGCCGATGCTGGAGCGGCGGCACGGCGGCGGCGGCGGCGGCGGCGGCGGGCAGCGACGCTTCGCGTACAGGCAGCACTGGCCAGAGTTCGGGCAGCTCATGGACCTGTCCACGGGCCTCGTGTGCGACTTTTACCTCACGGAGACGGACGCGCGCGGGTGGCGCGACACGCACGCGTTTTGGGGGCACTGCGAGCAGCAGCCGCCGTGGTACGTGCGGCTGCCCGCGGCGCTACTGCTCCCGCTGTGCGAGCAGCACGTGCCCGCGGTGGGGTGCACGCTCAGCCTGCCCGCGGCGCCCCTGGAGCTCGTGCGCCACGTGTACGGCTCGCGCTTCCGCGAGCGGCTGCGCAAGCACCTGGACTACGCCATGCGCGCCGCACCCAGCGGCGGGCACAGCGTCGAGTACCTGGACGCTGGCGCCCCCTCGCCGAGCATAGAGGACCGACACGACGACGACGACGAGGAGCACGCCGCCGCCGCCACCGCGCAGTGATTGCTGCAGTGATTCCGTGATTCCGCGCGCGCTCGCAGAGATAGAGAGCTAGATCGAGATTCGCGATTCGAGATTTTCCGCCGAGCGGCTCTCGGCGACGACGACACATTTACGCGGACGACGGCCGCTTGTAGCAGCGCCCGCATGACGCCAAGTGATGCGCGACGACGTAACGCCCGCGTGGCATGAACGCGCGACGGGTTTTTGCACATGAGAGTGCGGCCGAAACTTGCGTACTTTCCGTCTCAGTAACAACTGGGTTTTACGGTGGGGCAAACGATGGACGCCGCGTACGCGCGCGAGCTCGAGCGCGCCAAGACGGCCGTGCGATCCCTGCACCTGTCCAGCACCAAGAAGGGCGAGCGGCGCATGATTGCCGACTTTGTAGCGTCGGACGCGCTTCCTCGCGTCGCGCGCCTCGCGGCCGCCGCCCAGGTGCAGACGTCCGCGGAGCGCGAGGCGGCCGAGGCCGCCGCCGACGCGCGGCTTCCCGAGGACGCGCAAGCGCTCCGCGCGCTGCGGCGCGCGGCGGAGCGCATGTTTCCCGACAAGCGCGTGCCACTGGGTCCGTGGGACGCCGACATGGACGAGCAGCTGGCGCTCGACTTTGTGGGCGGGCACTCGCCCTTTGACCTGGGCGACGGGTACACGGGGGAGGTCAAGATGAATGCGTGCTGCAGCTGGAACGGATACGTCACGGTGCCGCCGAGCCACTGGGCGGCTCGCGCGCGCGACGAGCACGAGGTCGCAGACGCCCTGGGCGACGCCGCCGTGCGCGGCGCCCTCGGCTTTGCCAACAACGCCATCACGTTCGCGCGGGGCGGCAAGGTGGGGTTCGACCACACGCACGCGTGGGACGCGACGCCGCGGCCGCTGCTGTACGTCAAACCCAAGCGCTGGGTGGTGGAGATGATTGAGTGCCACGCGCTGGACGCGGTGCCCACGCAGCCGCGGTACACGTCACTCGCCGAAGTGCGCGCCGAGTGCGCGCGTCTGAAGGAGGCACTCATGCGCGCGCCCGCGCCCGCGCCCACTCAAGTCCGCGCGAGCGCTGACGACGTTCGTGCGATGCTCGCGGACAGGGGGCTGCTATCGCGCGTCGTGTCGTAGGCACATTGAATGTTTACTGCTCCCGCGGTTGTACGCCGCTCGCGCATCGCCTGAATCCGCCCAGGAAGACAAAAAGACGAGGCAAGCATGCCAGCCGTGGTGGCCGCCGCGCCAGCCGCGCCGCTCGCAACGGGGGATGCGGGGGGCGGCCTGCGCAACCTGAACTTTGTCGCGGCCGCGGCACACGCCGCGGCGGCGCTCGGCTTCGGCCTCCTGTTTGCGGGGCAGGACGCGTCGCGGCGCACCGTGGACCTGACCAAGACGACGGTCGACCCACAGGGCGTCGTGAACGGGTGCAACGAGGTGGACTTCCCCACCAAGGCCGTGAGTGACGGCTCCGTCGACCCCGCGCCGCTCGTCGTCGGCTTCTTCGCCTTCACGGCCGCGGCGCACCTCATGTACGGCCTGGACATTGGCGGCTGGTACACCAAGAGCGTCATGGGCAAGGGCATGAACCCGCTGCGCTGGGTGGAGTACGGCGTCTCGGCGTCCATGATGTCCGTGATCATCGGCGCGTCGGACGGCGTGCGCGACCGCGTGTCCCTGACGTCCGCCGCGCTCGCGACGGCGGCGATGCAGGGGCAGGGCTTCCTCGTGGAGCGCGCGCTGAAGCAGGGCGAGCGAGCGACGTGGGCGCAGCAGTACAACGCGGGCAAGGCGACAGCGGCGGCGATGCCGTCCGTCGACGGCGGCATCGTCGCGGGCGCGACGCTGTGCGGCTGGGCCATGTTCGTGCTGCTGTGGTATATCATCCTGTGCAACTTCAAGAACGTGACGACGGACGCGGTCGCCGCGGGCGCGCCCGTGCCCGACTGGCTCGGCTGGATCGCGCTGAGCCAAGGCGTCTTCTTTGCGTCCTTTGGCGGCGTCCAGGTGGCGCAGATTGCCGAGTGGAAGGCCGCGGAGGACGCTGCAAAGCGCGGCGACAAGACCGTCAGCATCTCGCGCTTCGAAAAGTTTGAGATGGCGTACATTGGACTGTCGTTCGCGTCCAAACTCAGCCTCGCGGCGCTGCTGGGGTTCGGGCTGTTTCAGCGCGCCAACGTGCAGGGCTGCCGCTCGGCGGCGGCAGCAGCGGCACCGTGAGCGTCAGACGCGCCGCACCCCTACGCTCGTGCGGGCCTGGCCGCCGTCGCTGCCAGCATATCTGCGGGCGGCAGCACGGCGTGCAGCTCGGGGTCGCGCGCGCCCACGCCGCTGCCGACCCGCGCCTTGAGCGTCAGCAGCGGGCGGTCGACGAGCGCCGCGCCGCGCGCCGCGTCCGTGCGCGCCATGCTGAGCGCGCGCATGCCGTCGCCGCGGTCAATGTCCAGCGTCCAAATGCCCGCCGCGCCCTCCTCGTCGCCCTCTCCGCCGTCGTCGGCCCCAGGGTCAAACCCGTCGCCCACGTAGCGCGCCGCGTCTTCCGCGGCAAAGAGGGTCATGGCGAACCGCGGCGCGACCGCGGGCGGAACGGCGGGCCACCGCGGGCCCACGGCGATCACGTACACGAACGTCGCGCCGTCCGCCGAGCTGGTGACGGGGCCGCGGCGCAGCCTGGCGCGAAACGAGAGGGGGAGGGGTGGCAGCTGCGCGCGGCCGCGCAGGGTCCGTCGGTCGGCGGCGTCGACGAGGTCGACCATGTAGCGCGCGCCTGCTCCCGCTCCTGCTCCCCCGCGCGCGCCGTCTGCGCATTCAATCTCCATTCCCAAAACGCCACGATGATGCAGTTTCAGGAATCGGAAAATGACACGGCGGTGGCACAAGGCGAGTGGGTGGCATGAAGTCTACGTCTTGAACTCGCGTGGCCCCCGCACAACCGTCTGCTTCCCACACTCCCGTACGCTGCGCACGCACGGCCAGAATGTCAATGGCTGCAGGGACGGCCGACGTTGCGACGTCGGCAATGGCGTCGAGCGCGGCGCGCGCTCCCTTGGACACCACGGCCACGGACGCGGTGCCCCCGCCGCCCCTGCTGACCTCGTTCCTCAGCATCCCGCAAGGCATGGCGCGCGCCGTGGCGTTTGCAGCGGGCGCGACGTCGGCGCAGGTGCCTATGGAGGACGACCTGGAAGCCTTTAACGGGGCGACGCTGCCGCAGGGCGCGGACGCCATCGTGGCGTCGGTCGTCGTGCCCGCCGCGGCGGGCGCGGACGTGCCCCGCGCCGAGGCCACGATGGCCTCGATCAACGAGCGCTACGGCGTCACGGGCAAGGCGGCGGAGCGGGTGGGTCTTGGGGGGAGCGGCTACAAGCCGCTGTCGAACCCGCCGCAGACCGTCGCGGGCGCGGGCTCCGTCGCGGGCCTGCTCCAGAGCCTGTACTACAAGCGCGCGGAGCACCTGGCGGCGGACGCCCGTACCCAGGACGGCGGCATCGACGCGGGCGGCAACCCCGACGCGCGCCTGCTGCCGCCCGCGCTCGTGTCGTCCGTGCCGTTCCTGTACTCGCCCGCCGACGCCGCCAACGCCTCGGAGGGCGTGCGGCCCTTCGTGCCCATGTGGCGCCAGATGGTCAACGGCGAGAACGCGCTGTCGTCCACGCTGCTGCAGCTCAACCTGCAGAAGAAGTACGGGGCGCCGTGGGCGGGGCAGAGCGCGAAGGCGGAGACGCACTGCGCGACGGACCGCACCAAGTTCTGGGTGCCCCGCGAGCAGGAGCTGCTCTTCATTCAGCACTACGCGTCCGCGATCCAGGAGGGCACGCAGGTCTTCCTCGTGGAGCGGCTGACGACGATCTTCCACATGTTCGCCGACTTTGACTTCAAGTCGGCGCACCCGCTGACGGAGCAGGACATTGCCGCCGTGGTGTGGGTGACGCAGGCGACGGTGCGCAAGTTCTTCGCGCCGCGCGTCGCGCAGCACGCGCGCATCGTGCGCGAGCGCGGCGCGGCCGCGTACAACACGCTGCTGCACGCGACGCAGGTGCAGGACCTGCTGGAAGAGGACACGAATGCGCTGAGCGCGGCGGGCAGCGCCGAGGCGGAGGCGGCGCTCGCTGCCGCGTTCGCGGCGCGCGACGCGGCGGACCTCGCCGCGGCGCGCGCCCAGCTGGACGCGTGCGACAAGGACGCGGCTCTGCCCATGCCTGGCGACCTGGAGACGTTCCTGCTCGCCATCGTGACGACGACGGCGTACAAGCGCGAGCCTCCGCGCGAGAAGAACGGCCTCTCGCTGCCCGAAGCCGTCAAGACGGGCGTGCACGTGCACTGGCCCAACCTGCTCGTGACGGCGCACATGGCGCAGCAGATGCTGGAGATGTGGCGCTGCGCGCTGGAGCAGGCGTTCGGCGAGCGCACGGAGGCCAGGAATCAAAACTCGTGGAACGACGTGTGCGACGGAAGCGTGTACGGCAAGCACAACGCGACGAGCGGCAGCGGCATGCGCATGCTGGGCGCGTCCAAGGCGGAGGTGTGCTCCGAGTGCGACCCGCGCGTCGTCGAGAAGCGCGCCAAGGAGGCCAAGCGCGCCGCGGAGCGCGAGCAGGTCGCGCGGGCCATCGAGCCGTCGGCGTGCGGCGGCGCGGCGGAGCGCGCCGAGACGGCCGTGAACCCCAAGAGCGGCGGCGGCGGCGGCGGCGGCAGCAAGTGCGGCACGTGCGGCGGCACGGGCCGCCTGAACCAGGGGCGCCCGTACCACGTCATGATGGTCGTGGGCGGCAGCGGGCGCCGCGACGTGGCGTACGAGGTGTGGCTGACGAAGCAGACGTTCGCCGTCGCGGTCATGCTGACAAAGGTGCGCGCGGAGGACGCGACGGCGGACGCGCGCGCCGAGGGCTGGGCCCCGCCCCCCAACGCGCCGCTGTACCTGGAGGACGACGGCGTGGGCGCGGCGCCGCGGCGCCGCGGGACCAAGCTCTCGGCCCACGAGAAGGAGGTCGCCGCAGCGGAGCGCGCGCTCATCGGCGGCAACCGCGCGGACGCGCACTGGTGCAACCGCATGCTGGAGCCGTACTCGCCCATCCCCGCGCTGCTGCAAGCCTTCATCACGCGGCACATGGACGCCATCTACAAGGACCTCGTCGTCAAGCAGATCAAGACGAACGAGGCCAAGTCGGTGTACCACGTGTACGTCAGCGGCCTCATGTCACATTTTTGCGGTAACGTGCAACGGGAGCACGCGAGCAACCGCATCTATATCGAGGTGACGCCGCGCGGCGCGTCGCAGCGGTGCTGGGACTCGTCGGACGAGCGCTCGCCGCTGCACGACCTGACGTGCCGCGAGTGGGCGAGCGCGCGCGTGCCGCTGACGCCGTCCCTGGAGGCGGCGCTCTTCCAGACGACGGCGCGGCAGAAGGCGCAGACGGTGCGCGCCATCATGGGCGCGGAGGAGGAGGAGCCGCCGCTGCCCGCGGAGGTGCTGCTCGGCGGCGGCGTCGCGCCGCCGTCCGCGCCGCCCGCGCGCGGTGACGACCAAGACGAGGAGGACGAGGAGGAGGGCAGCGGCGCGGCGCCGCCGTCGCCGTCGCCGTTCGAGCAGTACGCGCACCTCAGCGGCGGCATGTCGTCCGCGCGCGCGAGCGCGCTCGCCACGACCTTCAGCGACCTGCAGCGCAACGTGACGGCGTCGTGCATCCACCGCATCGTGGAGGTCGCGAACCCGCTCAGCATGGCGCTGCACAGGCAGCCGTACACGCTGGTGGAGGAGTTCGCGGATGCGCCGTCGGCGGACGCTGAGCACGACGACGTGCGCGACCCGTCGAAGCTGCGCGAGCGCGCGCTCGCCGCCATCGCCGCGCGCGCCGCGATCGTGGCGCGCAACGCGGGGGCGGCTGCCGCGGCCGCGGCGGGCGGCGGCGGCGCCGAAAACGCCAACGATGACGACGACGACGAGCCGAGCGTCATGCGCGTGCGCGCGTCGGCGCTGGGTGCGCGGGCCGCCAACTACCACCTGCGCATGGGCTTCATGACGCTCGACGCCGCGAACCGCGCCGACGCCGCAGCGGGGGGCAAGAAGCGCGGGCGCGGCACGAGCAAGGACGACGACCCGCACCGCGGCGGCGAGCGGCTGCCCGTCGCCAAGCGGCGGCCGCCGCGGGCGCGCGAGGCGTCACTCATGGCGCTGCACGCGGCGGACGACGAGACCGTGGGCACGTACGTCGACAGCGTCGGCGTGGACGCGTCGCTCGCCGTCGCGCGCGCCGCGCTGGTGGGCGCCAACGCCAAGGCGTTTGACGTCAACGAGGCGCTGCGCAAGCGGCTGAAGATGCTCGCGGCCGCGGCCGCGAGCATGCATCCCGACGACGCGGAGGAGGAGCTGAAGCGCGACGGCGGCACGCTGGGCGGCCTGCTGGCGGCGCGCGCGAGCACGCGCGCGCGCAGCATCAAGGAGGCGCCGCCGCCGCCGCACGCCGTCGAGCCGCAGGACCCGCGCGTGCAGCGCCGCAGCGGCCTCATCGGCAACGGCGTGACGCGGCGGCGCAAGGCGCTGCCGTCTGGCGACGCGACGGCGCGCCACCGCCGCGTCGTGGCGCACCGACGCGGCGCGCCGCCCTCCGACGCGATCCATGAGGACGCGCAAGACGACACGCACGACGACGCGCACGACGACGCGCTCCAAGGCGCGGGCGGCAGCGGTGGTGATGAGGACGAGGAGGAGGAGGACGAGGACGGCGCGACGCAAATGCCCGACGCCGTGCTCGAGGCACTTGGCCTGCGTGTCGAGGAGCAGGCCGCCATGCGGGGGTATTGAATCGTTTGGCCGTCGACGTGCGCGGCAGCACCTCCAACCGTCGTGTCCACGAATGAAGCAACGGAAGGGGTGAAACGTGACTCTTGAACTTTTGGTGGTGGACGCGCGCGCGCGCGCGCACAAACAAATGGCAACCGACGTTGCGACGCTCCAGCGCCTCGCGCGCGCGGCAGGGATTTCGTGGACCGACGTCGTCGCGGTCGCGGGCGGCGGGCAGTGCATCGGCACGGGCAAGGCCAGCGCATCCGAGGTGTACGCCGCGCTCGGTGCGCTCGTCGCTGACGCGCAAGCAGTCGAGGCGGGCCGCGGTGTCGACGGCGCGCCGCTTCTCGCCCAGCACCTCGCGGGCGGCGACGGGTCGACCTCCTCGTCTCGCCTCCGCCAGAAGTGGCTGCTGGCGCTGCTCGCATCCGCCCTCGTTGCGGCGGGCGGCGGCGTCGCGGCGGCGCCCGTGGCTGGACCACTCGACGACGTCGTGTGCACCGTGCCGAACCCACGCATGACGACGGAGCTCGCGGTCATGCGGGAGGCGGTGGCAACGGGCTGGCTGGGGCGGAGCCCCGATGACATGAGTGAGGGGCAGGTGCGCCACGCCGTCGGGCTGGGCGCCAAGGACCTGAGTGCGGGCCGCGCGTCGAGCAAGGTGGTGGACCCCGCCACCATCATCACGCTGCTCGGTAACGTGCCGCCGAGCGACACCAGGGCGCAGCGCAAGCTCGCGGGACAGCTGCTGGGGAAGCTGGGGTCAAGCCAGTGCAAGACCGCGCGGACGGCGAGTACGACCCCGACGGCGATGGCAACGGCGACGGCGACGGCGACAGCGGCCGCGACAGCGTCCACAGCGGCCGACTCTGGGAGCACCGCACCATCCGCGTCGCCCTCCATGACGGCGCCGCCGCAGGACGAGTACCTTCCCAACGATAGCGGCGGCGGCGGTGGCGGCGGTGGCGGCGGTGGCGGCGGTGGCGGCGGCGGCACGCCGTGGCGGTGGGATGAGCACGCGGGCGAGATCACGCTGCAGGTCGCGACGGCGGGAATCGTGCTGGCGGCGCTGGGAGCCGCATACAAGTTCAGCGCGTGGGTCGTCTCTGGTTCCAGCACTGCGCCGTCCGACGCGGCGGCGCAAGAGGCGCGGGGGCGCTCGGCGGCGCAGTCCAGTGACGGCGGCGCACGGGCCGAGAGCTTCGTGTGTGGGAGCCTGGGCGGCGCGTCGCCCGCGGAGGTGGCGGCGCGCGAGGAAGCGGCGGCGGCCAAGGCTCTCGCCGCCGAGCGCCAGCGCATGCTGCAGAGCACGAGGCGGCAGCTGAGCGTCGCGCGCGGCCGCGCGCAGTCTCGGGCGGCGCCAGCTGGCGGCCGCGGAGCTGGCGGCGGCGGGAAGAAGCGCGGCGGGAGCCGTCTCGCTGGCAGCCGCGGCGGGTCGCGTAAGCCGCGGCTCGGCGGCCGAGGCGTCGAGACGCGTGACGCCGAGGCGCTCGACGCCGTCCTGGCGCAGATTGAGCGGGACGTGGCGCAGCATCCCGCATACGCGGCGCTCCAGCGCCGCGCCCGCGATGCGCTGGCGCGCGCCGAGGGCGCGCGCGCCGCCCTGCGCCTCGGTGGCGGCGCCACGGGAGGCGGGCGCCTCCCCGCGCGCGCGGGGCGCGACGCCGCCGCGCGGCGGGCGTTTGAGGACCAGGTGGACGTCCTCGCCGCGATCGTGTCCGTCGCGCTCCCGCTGCTCACCCTGACGGCGGCCGTCGCCGCCGCGTACCACGTCGACTACTTCGACTCCGTGCTGCGCAACCTGTTCTACACGCTCTACTGGGAGCTGGGAGGCAAGGAGGTGGACGAGGGCGTGCTGCAGCCGCTCGCGGCCGAGTTCATGAGCATTGCGCGGGCGCACATTTTCACGGTGGCGGCGCAGATCAAGGCGGAGCTGGCCGCGCAGGCCGCCAAGGCGTCCGTCGGGTACCTGTTGTGGGCCAAGGAGCTGGCGGCGGCCGCGGCGAGCTCACTGGCGAGCGCCGCAGCGTCCGCCGTGAAGAACAAGTTCTTTGACCTCAGTGCGTACCTGCCCGACGTGCCGCTGTTCAAGCTCGTCCCCATCAACGGGTACACGGTGGGCGGCGCGGCCGTGGGGGCCGCCGCGGTGGCCGACTACGCCGCGGGCAGCCCGCTGCGCACGCGGCTCCGCAAGGTGGTCGGCGCCGTCGGCGACCTGCTGAACCCGCTCACGTACGCGCGGCTGGGCGTGCGCCTCGGCGGCGGCCTGCTCTCGCTGGGCGGGCGCGCCACGACGGCGTACCTGGCCAGCGTGCGCATCGTGTGCGCCGCGGCCGTTGCGTCCAATCCGCTCCTCATCCGCGACCCGCTCGTGCGCGCGGACGTGCGCGCGTTGCTCCGCCAAGGCCGCCTGGGCGTGCCCACCGCTGCCGAGGCGCGCGCGGCGGTCGTGGACGTCGCAGACGCGTCGCACGGCGTCGTCGAGTCGGCGGCGAAGACCCCCGCGGGACGTGACGTGATTGCGCTCGTTGCCACGGCCGAGGGCGCCGCCGAGGCGGCCGCGGCGACGCCTGCTGGAAAGCAGATCGTGCGCGACGCTGCAGTCGCGGCGCGTGCCGAAGCCACGAGCGCGGCGGCGGCGGGGGCGCCCGCGCGGCCGACGGCGGCCGCGGACGTGTGCGCCGCGTTCCGCCGCGACCCGACGCGCAATCCGCGGACGGGGCGCGCCATTTCGCCCACTGGCGCCAAGACGCGCGAGCTGCGGGCGGAGTGCGCCAAGCTCGAGGCAGAGGCGGCGGCGAGGGTGGACGAGGAGCACCAGGCAAGGGGCAAGCGCCTCGCGGCGGCGTCTCCCGCGCGCCGCGTGACTCGAGTGACACGAGCGTAAATCTCGACGCTTGATGACCGAAAGCACATGCGACATTCAACACGCAATCGCCACCACCGCCGCCAACCACCGCACGCTAACGTCGTCTTGGTCACGAATGAAGCAACGGAAGGGCGGGCGGCACAAAGGGGTGAAACGTGACGCCGTCGCTGCGCTCCGCCGCGGCGCGCAGCGCTGCCATGAGCTCCGTCGCGACGCGCACCGAGCAGCACCGCGACGTGTCGCGATAATTGGAGCAATCCACGTCCCACTCGACGACACCAGACGGATCGCGGTCGCCGTCGCGGCCGCATTGCCAGTTGGAGCACAGGTGGACGCTCGCGCCGTGCGCCTCCACGACGGTGTCAAACACGCGCTCCACGGACGCACGCGGGCCGCGCAGGGTGCCCGCGAGCGTCGTGGGCCACACGAGCTCGAACGAGACGGCGCTATCACCGTTCGCCGCGGCAGCATCGCGCACTGCGCCCATGAGCGCCGCGGCCTGCTGCGGCGTGCACCGATCCTTCGCCTCACGATAGTTGTCGCACGTGACGACCGAGACGTCGGCGCCCTCGTCGTCGTCCGCGCAGAGGTGCTGGGTCTGCGCCCCCAGCCCGCCGCGCTCAATGGCGCGCCAGACGGCGGCGTGAACGTGCGGCGGCGCCCCGCGCAGAATAGCCATGGGCAGCGTGGTGCCGCGGGGGCCCAGGAACGCGCCCGCGCATCGGTGGGGGTCCATGCCAGCACCGCTGTCGTTTGATTCGAAGGTTGGCCACTTTCAACGTTGATACACTACGCGGCGAGCCACCCCGTCAGGGTCGCGGCAACGCCATTCGCGGGCGGCGCGAGGGACGGCGCGAGCGCCGTCGTGCGCTGAATCGCCTGCGCCTGCAGCGCGAGCGCCTCGCGATAAAACGCGGCCGCGTCGCGCCCCGTCGCGTTGCTGATGGCCTCGTCGCTGCCCCCCAGCTTCTGCGCGACGTTCAAGTACCCGACGGCGTAGTTGGCCTGCATGAGCGCAATGAGCGGGTTCGTGTTGCTCCTTGACGTGACCGCCCAGCGAGCCGCCTCCGTGGCCAGCAGCTCCAGCGTGTCGCGGTCGCCGCCCTTGCTGCCCCCGCGCCCGCGCGCCATGCCGCCCGTCGCGCCCGCCACGAGGATCACCATGAGCAGGACGATCAGGCCTCCGACGACCAACGCATAGGGCGGCGTCGCGGCGCCCCGCGCTGCGGCCCCGCCGCCGCCTGCTCGCGACGCGGGGGGCTGCGGCGAGCTCACCGCCCCCGCCCCCGCCGCCGCCGTCGTTGCCGTCTGCGGCATCAGAGTAGGCTATTTGTTGCAGCCGTCCCCAGTCTCGGTGGTACACGGCGGGTGCTCCGCCCCCAGCAACACCACTCGCGGCGGCGCCCCGCCGTCGCAGACTGTACTACCCGACGCGCGAGGGCGAGTACGCTTCACCCTGCGCGGAAGAAGCCGCACGCGACGGCGAGTACGCCTCGCCGTGTCGCGTGGGGGAGTACGCCGCCGCCTCGGTATACTGCGGAGGCTGCGGCGACGTCGGGTTGTAGCCGCCGTGCGCGCCGCGCGGCGGCGACGTCGGGTTGTATCGGGGGGACGACGGCGCGTACTGTGGGGATGACGGCGCGTACGCGGGAGCGAGTGGCGCGTACATGTGCGACGATGGCGCGTACATGGGAGACGACGGCGCGTACGTGGGAGACGACGGTGCGTACGGCGGGGACTGCGGGGGGAGCGGCGGAGCCAGCGGCAGCGGCGGCGGCAGCGGCAAGGGGGGTCGCCCGCTACTGGTCGCGGCCGCGAGGAGCGCGCGCGCCGCCTGCGCATTCAGCGATGCCACGAGCGCGTCGTGCGACGTGGGCGGTGGCGCGTGTCCAAAGGGCGCGGCGGCAACGCCAGTCGTGCCCGCCTCCCACGGCTGCCGTGACATGGGCAGCGACGGGGCGGCCGAATAAGCGGGCGCAAGCGCCTGCGCCGCCTCCTGCTGCGCGGCAAAGTGCGCCGCGAACGCGTCCAGGATGGACACGTCGCCCAGGTTGGTTGCAACGTCCCGCGCAAACGCGTCGGCGCGCTTGGACAGCCGCAGGCCCGCGGCCGCGGCGGCCTCTGCAGCCGTGGGCGGCGCGCGCAGGACGAGCGAGGGATTGGCCGCCGCGGCCGCGACCGCCAGGAACCGCGTGTTGCCCCACAGGACGAGGCGGGCGAGGGCCGCGAGGTCGTCGCGCGCGCGCGCGGCCTGCTGCTCGTACCCGCCCACGAGCGTGGCGCCGCCGCTGCCGCCGCTGCCGTCCAGCCCCAGGGTGCGCGAGATCGCCGCGACGGCCGCGACGCCCTGCTGGAGCAGGGGCACGAACGAGGACGCGCGGCCGTCCCGCCCCGACCCGTGCGTCACCAGGCGCGCGAGCTCCCCCAGCGGCGACAGGCTCTTGGGGCGCGACGGCGGGGCGTCGACCACCCAGCGCGTCAGCCGCCACTCGAGGGAACGGCGGCTGCTCGGCGGACCCGCGGCGACGGCGTCGTTCGGGTTCGTGTTTGTGACGCGGCAGCCCACGAGCACGTCCCCCTCCGCGGGCGTCGCGTCGGCGCCGTCGCCGCGCAGGATGCGCGGGTCCACGACGAGCGCCGTGTCACGCAGGCGGAGGCCGCCGCGCGCGCGATTCTTGCAGTGAAAAAAGACGCGCGCGTGCGGCGGCCGCGTGCCGCGCGCCGTGCCAAAGTAAAAGTCGTGGCCCTTGGACGTCACCTCCTGCACCGTGAACCACTCGAGTTCGCCGAGCGCGGACGTCAGCACCGCGTGCGCGGCGTGGAACGTGGACGCTTCGCGGATCTTGGGCGCCGCGGGGGGCAGCGGGAGCTCGGCGCCCCGCCGCCGCGACGCGGCCGCGGCTTCATGCGGCGGCGGCGACACGGAGCGTGCGCGCTTGTGCCCGAACATTTGGTTTGATCGTTCAAGGTCGCGAGCTGCGCGCGTGCGCGCCGCGCACCAGTGTTTCATGCCACACGCGCGGTCCCGCACAACAGTCCGTGCTCATGGACGGCACGCCGCCACCTGGAGTTGAAACGGAACTTACGCACGCGGAGCGCTTCGTGACGGCTCGCAGCGCGTGCCCCGCCTTTGACGCCGTCCTGCGCTCGCTCCACCGCGACTGGCTGGCGCGCCAGCAGCCGCCTGGCGTGCCCGTCGGCGACGCCGACGTTGATTCTCGCTCTGCCTTCTGCCACCGCTGCGAAAACGAGGGCCGTCTTCTTCTTCTTGCCGACGTGTGCATGCCGTGTGCCATCGAGTTGCGCGACCCGCCGTTTGACATCCTGTGCGGGCCCTGCCAGGACGCCGCACGCGCCGCCGCGCCGCCGTGTGCACCGTGCATGGCCCAGATCGACACGGCACTGGCGGCGGCGCGCTCATGCGGGCCTCGCTAACGCGACTCGGACGAGTCGGAGGACGACGACGCCGACTCGGATGCCGAGGACTCGGTCTCACTCGAGTCGTCGTCCGTGTCCGTGACACCCTCATACTCGTCGATGCTCGGCACACCGATCACCACCTTGAGTACGATGGCCGCGTCGCTGACGCCGACGACGAATGAATTGGACTCCCAGCTGGCGACGGCGCGGGGTCCGAGCACGCTCTTGACGATGGCCAGCACGTCGGCCTTGAGCAGTTTGCGCATGCACGCATCCAAGTCACTGCCATACGCATCGCGGAGCTTCGACGCGGGGTGCATCACGTTTCCCAGGCAGCCGCCGCTGCCGCCGACGTATAGGCTGCACGCCGTGAGCGGCACCATGAAGTAGGTATCCGTGTCGTACGCACTCGCCTTCTCGATGGCGAGGCGCGCGAGGGGCGGCAGGATGCTCGGCAGCTCGCGCACCCACGCAGCGTACATGCGGTCCAGATACGCGGTGATGGTCTTCACGTTAGTGGCGTTCAGAGACGCCGCCAACCGCAGCTTGGCGCGGCGCTCGCGGAGCATGCGCTCCATGCGCACCTTGACGCTGAACGCCGCCTTCTTCTCGATGTTTTCGCGCCACGACGGCTCGGGAGCAGGCTTCGCCGCGTTCTTTGACATGCCGCGTCCAGAATTCAAAGGCGTGTACTTGGTCATCCTTCCTTCAGGGGTGTGTGCAGAGCGTGACGCTGATCTGCGCGTGCGGAGCGATCAGGAAAAACGGGAGCGTGACGCCCATTCCACTGCACTCCGCACCCCTCCCAAGCGTGTCACCGCGGCCATGGATCAAAATAATTACGGCGGCTCGGAAATCATTCCAAGGCGACTGTGGCTCGGCGGCGCGATTAAAGTGTCGTGCGTGATGCTGAACGAGTGAAACGAATGGAATGGAACCAAATCCTTCAAAGCATTGAAACGGCGGCGTCAATCGCAAGTACCGTACCCTCTTCCGTATCCTTGCCGTACGCGTCTGCGCTCTTGTCCAGCGTTCCGCGGAGACGCAAGAGCGCGCCATACACGCCGCGTAGCTGCATCCCGCCGCTGGCGGCGTGCGGAACTTCCGTCCACGTCGTCTCGGCGTCGGGGCGGGGGCGATTCCACTCCAGCGTCCCCCCTCGGCACGCGGCTAGTAGTCCTCCATGGCACGAGCGGAGGGTGCAGCTGCCATCTGGACGGCGTTCCATCTGAATGCGCGCCCATGAGGGCGTTGCTTGCGCACGGCGTGTCTCGGCGCCATAATTGGGCGTCGCTATCAGGCGCCCAGGGTACGTTGCGTTCATCGTGCGAATCGTCACGGCACTTGTCGTTGACATGGCGTTAGTGACGGGCGTTTGTATGTACGATGACGCCGCGTGCGAGTGCACGTTGCCCGCCTGGTAATGTATGCGTGAGTACCTTAAACACTGTTGTTACTGAGAGGCTCATACCATCCATGGTGGGTTCTCCCACGCGCCAGCGAGCACGGTCGGGCACGGGTCGCCAGCGACAGGACCGCAGTCTGGCGAGAAGACTCCGACGTGATTGACCGCGGAACGTGTCACGAAAACCTGAAAGATCTCCGCCTCCGCCGTCGCAAGACACGTGACAACAAATGGAGCTTTCGCACCTCATTGACCTCGCGGCGCGCGTGGACGACGCTAATTCGGCGTCGTGGCGCGCCGCGCTGGTCGCCGCGGCGCCGCCGACCGTCGCGCAACTCGACGCGCAGCGCGGGCACGGCGCGTCTCTGCCCTCGCTTACGGTGCTCGCGCGGCGGCGCGGACAGCTCGCGGCAGGGGCGCTCAAGCGGATCAATGCACTGCCGTGTGTCGTGTCGACGATTTCCACGAATTGTGACGTGGACGTCGTGGCGCTGCGCGCGCTGCCTCGCGCCAACGTCGCGGACGTCGCGTCCGCGCTGTGGCCCGCCTACTACATTGGCTTGACCGCGGACGTGGACGCGACTAAGCGCGCCGCGGCGGCGCTGTTCCGCGAATATGGCATCGGATGCCGCGTCACGTTTGGCCTCGGAAACGGCTTCGAAGCGTGCGCGCTCCTCACGGCGCCGTCCGATCCAGAATGCTCGACACGACAGACAACGACGGCATAGCACGCAGGGCTTGCCAGCCCCCACGCGCAGAGGCACGTGCTGCCGCCGCCGCGGCAAGGGTGTCAATATTGTTACACGAATGTAATGCCGTCGTCATCCGCGTCAAAACAGAGAGGCAGAGTCAGCACGCGAGCCATGGATACCTGCAACTAGATTGAAGTGGCGTATAACGAGGCCGCGCGCGTGCTGCCACGAGCCGCATGCTGAGTGCGAGCGAACGCCACTTCATGGCATCGATGAACCCCACTCGATGCTGATTCCCGCGCCGTACTCGACGTCGTGTCCGTGCACCGTGCAGCCGTAGCGTCGCCGCAGCAGCTCCTGGACTGCAGGCGTCATGGGTGGCAGCGGGGGAGACGTCTTCGGGAGAGGAGCCCTATCGTGCACTCCAGCCTCTGGCGGGGTAGCCGTGCCCTCCGTGCCCGTGTATGGAATCCACAGGCAGAGGGCGCCCTCGCTGGCTGCTTCGCGCATCTTCGGCGCGTAGTGCGCCATGAAGCGCTCTAGGCAAGCAGACGCGCGAGCCGCTGCCTCGAGTTCCTGGCGTTCCTTCTCTTGCGCGCGCTGTTGCCGTACGTCGGCAACCATCAGCGCATGAGATTCACGCCTGGCGGCTATAGCCTGCGCGGCGACTATGCGGAGCGCGTCCCCCAGCGTTTCGGGTTGCGCCATCTCTGTTTGTCATCAATTGCGCAATGCGTCGGCTTCATGCCACACCCATTTCGCGGCGCGCCCCTCAAGCTCACATACTTTTACAAGAATTCAATGGCCTCGTCCGCAGAGTCGGCACGCGCGTCGGCTGGCGGAAGAGGCGGCGGGGAGACGGGGCGCACGCCGCCGCCTCCATCCGTGTCAAACACGAGGCGGGGGGAGTAGCCCGTCCGCTCGGAGGGGTGCCCCGCCGCGTTGCACACTACGGCAATGCCGCGCGCGTCGGCGCGCCCCGCCGCGTGGCTGTGCCCGCAAATCCACAGCCGCACGTCGCCCCGCGTGCTCGCCACGGCGCGCAGCGTCGCGTTGCACCCGAACGCCGAGTTGATGCTGCACCCCAGGTACCGCGGCGGCGTGATGGCCGCGTGATTGAACAGCGGCTGGTGGTGCGTGACGACGACCAGCGGCCCTGGCGTCGCGGCAGCGGTGGACGCGAGCCACGCGAGGTCTCGCGCGTGCCACGCGTTCGTGTCGGCGACCACCGCGGGGCGCACCGTCCCCTGCTCGAGGACGGCGATCATCCTGTAGTCCGTCATCCGCGTCGCGACGTCGAATTCGTCGAGGCGCGGCACGTGGGTCCAACACGGCGCGCCCAGGAACGTGACGCCGTCCAGCTCCACCGTCTCGCGCTCCAGCACGTGGACGTTGGCGCCCGCCGCCGCGGCGTCGGCGCGCAGCGTTTGTAGCAGCTCGCATGGAGTCGCGGGCGGCGCGTACTTCCACGCCCGCCAGCTCCTCGTCGCGAAAAAGTCGTGGTTTCCCCTGATCACGACGACGTGCGCCCACCGCGCCGCGCAGTAGGCGAGAAAGGCGCGCATCCAAGAACTGCCAGCGCGCCCGACGTCTCCCGCGACCACCAAGATGGACGCTCCGTCGTGCGGCGTTACGAGCGCCGCGAGGTGTCCGTCGCTGCACTTACTGCCGCGGGCCTCGCCGTGCAGGTCGCTGATGATTTGAATGCGCGGCATTTTTGAGTGACACCCGTAGACAAGCCGCTTAAGCCAGACGCGCTTCATGCCACGCCGCAGCGGCGAATGGACTCGGTTTGAGGCGCAATGGCTCAATGACCGCGCGTCACGTTGTTATCAAGTCACGCATTGGAGGACGAGAGTCCGCGCGACCCTTCATGATGGACTCGTGCTGCGCGCGCGCCTCCCCTTGCCGCCGCTCGACACTACGATCCGCTTGGGCGCAAGCGGCGCCTGCGCCGCCTTGGGATGCGGTTGATACTGCTGCTGCTGCTGCTGCTGCTGCTGTTGCTGCTGCTGGTACATCTGCTGCTGCTGCTGCGGCGACGCGTACGCGTACCCAGGCGGTGGCATGGGGAGCGCCGCGGGAATGGGCACGAGCGGCGGCGCGTAGTAGTAGCCATTGGGCGGCGCGGGGACGGGCGGCGACGCGGACGGGAGGGGTGGCGGCGCGGGCACGTGCACGGGGCGTGCGGCGTGTGTCTGTGCGTGTGCGTGTGCGTGTGCGTGTGCCTGTGCCTGTGCGGCGGGGCGATGGCTGGAGGGCGGCGGCGCAGCCAGTTGCGCGCCGCCTGCGGACCGCCGCGTGCTGGGGGCAGCCGCGCTCGCGCGGAGCGGCGGGCGCTGCGACTGCGGCGGCGTGCGCGGCGCGACCGCGGTGACCAGCGGCCGCCCACCTGGCCGCATCGTCGGCGGCGCGTCCGCGGCCGCGTGCGTCGCCGTGTATGAATCGTCGGGCATGATGTCATCGTCGCCCGCGGCCGCCACCGCCTCGTCCATCGTCTCGAACTCGGGAGCCTCCTCCTCGTCACCGCCGTCCTGCGCGCCCTCCTCGTCCGCGCCGACGGGCGTCGGCGGCCGTCGTGCGACTGGCGGGCCTGGGCGCGCCGTGCTGGGTGCCGCTCCCGCCGTCGCCACCGCCGCGCCGACGGGGCGCGGCGGCTTGCCCAGCAGCAGCTCGGACAAGCGGGGCGCGCGGCGCGCCGCGTGCAAGTCGACTGCAGAAAGCTCGCCCGCCACGAGCTCCACGTCGCCCTCCGTGGCCATGACGTGCCCGCGGGCGTCGCGGTACAGGACGGCGCGCACGCGCAGCACGGCGGCGTACAGCGCCTCGCGAAACGCCGCGCGCATCACCGTGTCGACGTCCGTGGGCGACACGAGCGCGGGCGAAAACAGGACGCCGCTGCGCACCCACGGGTTGCGCGCGACGGCGGCGAGCATGCCCCCCAGCAGCGCGCCCACGCGCGGGGGCTCCAGCCACGACGACAGCTTGGCGATGCCCGTGACGGCGGCCCGCCGCCGCTCGGTGATGGCCTCCATCTGCGCGCCAATGAGCGCGGGGAGGTCCGCCTCCAGCGCGCGCGCGACGGCGGGCGGCAGCGCCGCCAGCTCCTGCGCCTCGACGGACGCGTCGACGCCTTCGTCGGCGCAGTAGCGCTCGTCGAGCGCCGCGGCAAAGACGCGCATGCGCGCGACGTACTCAATGTCGTGCGGGTCGTACAGTGCGAGCGCCGCGGCGGCCGCCTCCAGCGGCAGCGTCAGCGTGCCCTCGGGCGTCACCGCGTACGCCGCGGCCCCCCGCCCCTGCGCGGCCCGCCACGTGCGGGCGAGCGACTCGCGCACGGCCACCGCGAGGGGGGCGTACACGACCAGCGTGGTCTCTGCCGAAAACAGGGCGCCGTCGCGCCCGCGCTCCTTGTCGACCTCTGCGAGCGCCGCGTCCTCGGCGGCCTGCGCGTCGTCGTCGTCGCCGTACCCCTCGCCGCCCCGCGAGAACGCATGGCCGCCGCCCGCCTCGGCGAGCGCGCCCAGCACGTTGCCCCGCAACTTCTCCATTTGGTATACGTCCAGCGGGCAGTTGGCGGACGCGCCGAGCGGAGTCGCGCCGTGCGGAGTCGACGCCACGAACTCGCGATCTCACGAAATCACAACGTCGCCGTCTGCACGTCCCGCGACCTCGGATGCTCACGCGCACGCGCAGTCGCCGCCGCGACGCGACCGAGGAGGTGCGCGCGCGGGCGCTGCGCACCAACCCCGACTCTGCCGCGCTCCTCGTCCTGACGGCGGTCGCGCCCCACATTCTGAGCTGCCTGGGCATCGTCGACGCCATGGAGTTGCGCCGCGTGTCCATCGAGGCACGCGACGTCGTGGCGCAGCACCGCTGGCGCGGCGTCACCACGTTTGGCGGCAGCGCGTGGGCCGCCGCGTTTCCCAACACCAAGCACCTCGACCTGGTGGGGCGCCTCCGCGGGGTGGACGCGCCCCACGCGCGGCGCCTCGTCAGCCTCACCGTGCAAGACATTGACGCCGCGGCATTCAAGCACCTGGGCGCGCTGCGCCGCCTGTGCATTCTGGACGGCTGCGCCGCGTCGCCCCCGCTCGGCGCCGAGCTGCGCCACCTGCACCAGCTGCGCGAGCTGGATGCGGACCGCCTGCGGGTGACCGCCGCGGGCGGGGCGGCGCTCCTCGCGCTGCCGCACGTGCGGCGCGCCGTCGTCGAGACGAACGACGTCTTCCTGGCCGTGGGCGCGCTGGGCCTGCGGCGGGCCTTGGTCGCCGACGCGCTGCCCGACATTGTCGCCACCGTCAAGACGCTCGTGGACGACGCCGACGTGCGCGAACCGCTGCCAGAGGACGTGTGGTACGAGGCAGGGACGGTCGAGCCGCTCCTCGCGGACCTCGCGACGGTGGTCGAGCGCTGCTACGCCGCGGGCGTCGACGTGCCCCGCATGCCGATCATGTGGGTGGACGACATGGTGAACCCCGAAGACGAGGCGCTGCAACAGGGCGCGCGCGCGCTGTCGCGCGCCCTGGTCGACGCGCGAATGTCCGCCGCCGCCAGCACTGACGTGTACGACATTCCTCTGTCCTTCAAGGACTGGGCGGTCGTCCGCGCGTGGGCGCGCCGCCTGCCCGAGCTCGTGGGGATGAACAGACCGTGGAGACTCTGGTTCTGGGCGTACGCGCGGGACGTCATGCTGGACGAAGCCGACGCGGCGCGCGTGTTTGTGGACGAGGGCGGCATGGCGAGCATGGCGAGCATCGCCGCGTCGGTGACGGACGCGCTGGACCCGAATGTGCGCGCCGCGATCCTGGCATTCGCGGCCGCTGTCGAGGAGCACGTGCCCGCGTCGGGCGCTGCCGTGCGCGCAGTCTGGGAACGTGATGTGGCGTAATTACATGTGTGTTGACGATGACAATGACATTCAATGACACGGCGCCACGGTGGCTGTGCCCGCCGCGCGCGCCTCGTGCTCCGCGCCCGCCGCCTCGTGCGCCTCGTGCTCCACGCCCGCCGCCGCGCGCGCCTCTTGCTCCGCGCCCGCCGCCGCGCGCGCCTCTTGCTCCGCGCCCGCCGCCGCGCGCGCCTCTTGCTCCACGCCCACCGCCGCGCGCGCCAGCACGCGCTGGGTCGCATCGAACGCCAGCGGCGCGCCGTCGTTCGGCACGGCCACGATACTGCCCGCCTCGGACTCCACGCCGCGCACGTGCAGCGCCACGAAGCGTGCGTGCAGCGTCGGGTACCGTGCCCGCAGCGTCGCCAACAGGGCGCGCGCCTGCTCCTGCCGCATGTCGCCCCCCCACCGCACGAGCACTGCGCGCGCGTGCGGCGCGCCCAGCGCGTCCCGCAGGCGCGCGACCCGCCGCGCGTACTTGGCCCGCACCTCGGGCAGCGCGGCCTCCCACGCGTCGTCCACCGCCGCGCCCTCCTGCCACGCGCCGTCGCCGTCCGCGGGGGCGTCGCGCACCCACCCGCCGCCCGTCGCCGCCGCGGGCGTGTTGGTCGGCAGCGGCGCCGACTTGGGGAAGTCGTGCAGGTACCGAAACCCGTACGCGTCCTCGATCGCGCTGCGCGGCCCGCGCGTGCGCGTGTCCGTCACGCGCGGCTCGCACAGCTGGCGCGCAAAGTCGTCTTCAACGCACGCGAGCAGCGCGTCCGTCGGCGAGAGCACCCAGTCGAGCGGCAGTGCAGCGGCGCGCAAGCCCACGTGGCGGAGCAGGAACGCGGCGGCGCAGCTGTCGCCCAGCGGGACGTACAGGGTCGCCGTCGGCGCCGCCATTTTGTGTGGCTCGCCCGTGTCACTAGGGCCGCGTGGTGGAGCGCGGCGCGGCGGCGCGGCGCGGCAGTCCCCATTGCGAGCCGCCGTGCAGCGTCGGCGCGGCGCGTGGCGCCAGGCCGCCCGCGGCGCCGCCGTCGCCTCCGCTTGCGGCGCTTGCGCTGCCGCCTCTGTTTGCGCCGCCGCGAAGGCCGCTCAGGCCAATGCCGCCCACCGTCGCCGCCGCGCCGACGAGGAGCGCGATCTGCAGCACCGCCATCACGTTCAGCGAGCGGGCAGACAGCGCGTCCCGCGGGGGCACCGTCACCCACGACGGCTGCCACGACAGCAACACGAGCAAGACGGCGACGGCCCACGCGCAGCCGACGGCCGCTTCCGAGAGCATGCGCGCCGCGGTGTTTCCGTCGCCCCCCCCGCCGTCGCCGCCGCGCAGCGCCGCGGGCGTGCCCGTCTGCCGCGAGGACGACGCCGTCGTCGCCGTCACCGCGGTCGTGGCCGTGCGCGATGACGACGGCGCGGCAGCCCACCCGCTGGGCCCGTAGTGGTGGGGGCGCCGCTGCCTCGCCTCGGCCGCGTCCGCCTGGGCCGCAATGTCTGCGTTACCCGCCACCGCCGCGCGCCAATCGGGAGCTGCGTCGTGGTGGGGAGGGGGGCTCGTCATGCCGTTTTGCTGCTGGCGGCGGTGGGGAGGCGGGTGGCGGGGGCGCCGACGAGGGCACCGCGGGGGCGGACCCGACGTCGCTCCCCGTGCGTGGGCGCCGCTTGGTGCCCCGCGGCGGCGACGGCGGCGGGCTCGCTTGTGCCGTCGGCGACGAGGCGCGGCGCCGCTTGCGGACGGCTGCGGACGGCGACGCGGGCGCTGCGTGCGCTGGGACGGCGGCGTCGGGGGCGGGGGCGGCGACCGCGGCCGTGGGCGAGGCGAGGCGGCGGCGACCCGCGGCGGGCGGCGCGGCGCGTACGGCAGTCGCGGGCGCCGCCGCCCCTGGACTGGTTTGCGCGGAAGCGTACGGCCCCGCTCCGCCGCGGCGTCCCGTCGATCCGACGACGGCGCCTGCCTTGGCGGCATGGCTGCTGGCATGGGGGGCTGCTGCGGGCGTGGGCGCGGCCAACGTGCACGACAGCGCCGCGCGCCAGTGCCACTTGGCGGGCGCGCGGGCCGCCGCCGTGCCCGCGGAGAGCTGTGTGGAGCTCTTGGACGACAGGCGCGGCGTGAGTGCGGGGGCGTACGGGCCCGCTCGGGGCGTCGCGTGCGTGGGCGCCGCGGCGGGCAGCAGCACCGACGCGGACGCGCGCGCGCGCACCCAGGCCGCCGCCAACACGGCGGGCGGCGCCCCTGCCGCCCCCGTCGTCGGTCGCGTCGGACCATACGGAGTCGCCATGCGGTACGTGTTTGGTACTGGGGGGCGCCGTCACCGAGGGCGCCGCGCGGCGCGTCGGCCGAGGCGGCCGAGCGCGAGCGCCATGGAAAACTGGGCCGCCGACATGCCCAGCGTCGGGAAGTACAGCGTCGCGCGCGCCTCGGGGCGTGCGTCCGTCATGCACTGCAGGGCGCGCGCAACGGTTGCTCGGGGCAGCGCGGCCACGTGCGCTACGTGTGCCTCCATCATTGTCTTTGTCTCTGTCTGTGCCTCTGCATCCGTCTCTGTCTCTCGGTCACGACATGCGGGCACGCACACGCACACGCACACGCACACGCGCACGTTCAAGGGTTCGTCCCTACGCCCGTACCTCGTCGTGCGGGACGCTCGACGACCCCGCACCGCCCCGCGGCTGCTCCACCACGGCGGACGCGCCGCTTCCGTCGTCGTGCGCCTCCACCGCCATGCCGCGCGGCGTCGGGGGACTCACTTGCTGCGAGAGCTCCAGCGATGACAGCGGCAGCACGAGGCGCGCAGAGGGCCACGACCCGCCCGTGGGCTCCTCTTCCGCCTCGCCGCTCGCGCGCGCACCGCCACCGATCGCACTCGGCACGTACGGGGGGGTGGGCGACGGCACCAGCTCGGCGCTAAACAGCGTGGCGCGCGCGCACTTGCACTGGCACGCGCCCGCGGTGGACGCGCCGCCTCCCGCGACTCGGGACCCCTGCTGCAGCTCCTCGAGGGCGGCGAGCGCCGCCTGCAGCGGAAGGGCCGCGGCGCCACACGTGCAGCTCCGCGTCAGCGCTGCCAGTGCCGCGACCACGTTTTCATCCTCACCAAGGAGCGACAGCGCGTCGTCGTACAGCCACAGCGTGGCGGCCGTCCAGTCCGTGATGGGACGAATGGAACCCAAGTGTGTGTGCGTGTGCCGCCGCGCGTCGAGCAGGCACACGTGCACCTCGGCAGAGCGCGGCGACGTGCGAAGGGTCAGCGTCCGTCCTTCATCGACGCTAAGCACCAGCGGGCGCGGCGTCGTCGCGCGCGCGGCGGCGCACGCGGGCGCGCCGCACAGAATGCCGCGCCCCTCCGCCATCGGCTCGGCCATCCCGCTCCGCGGCGTCTTGGAGGGCACTGCGGGCGCCGCCGTTGCCGCCGCCGCCTGTGCCAAGGCGTCTGGCGTGGCTGCAAGGCTGTACCAGCTCGTCAGTGACCACAGCGCCAGGAGCGCTGGTGTTGTTGCAAAGGCGACCGCCTCGTCGCCGTCGCCGCTGCCGCTGGAAGGGGCTGCTGACCCGCGAGGCTGGACCACAGGGGGTGGTGTGCGCGTCGCAGCCCAGTTCGTCTCGCTCAACCGCGTGCGTCGGCAGTCGCGGACGAGCATGCACAGGAGCGCGGCGGCGCAGCGCAGCGGCGCCCCGCGCAGGCCGTCCGCCGCGACGACGGCGGGCGGCTGGTCAAACAGCGCACGGGCGACGCCGTGCCCCAGTGCGCGCGCGCTCGACGCGAGGCCACCGCTGCGCAGCAGCGCCGACACGCGCGCTCGGGCGTCCTCGGATGACGCCCCATCCACACGTACCAGCGCCACCGCGGAGACGGCCGCGTCGTAGTCGATGCTGGCCGCGTCGGCGATCGCCGCATCCACCCACGGCAACCACGCCGCGTCGTCCAGGACCATGCGCAACGCGGGCTGGGGCGTCGCAACTGCAGCCGTCGCAGCCGTCGCTGCCGTCGCAGCCGTGGCCAAAGAGTCGCGGCCGACCTCCTGGTCGGGGGTAGCAAACGTTACCTTGCCCCCGCCATGACGGAGCTCCTGCAGCATTCTGGCAGCGTGGGTCGTGCGTTGCTCGTGAACGTGGCCGTGCTCGCCGCCGTGTTGACTACGCGCTGGGTGCTGGGCGGTTGGTGGGACTATGCCTGCGTCGCGGGCGCGGTCGCGATCGTGCGCTGGATGGTTGTGATCGAGTGGTGGGACTACGCGTGCGAAGTCGTGGCGACGGGCTGCGCCGTGGCGTGGGACGCGTACGTCGCGCCCCTGACGTCATGGTCGCGCTGGAAGCAGTGGCTGCGCGAGCGCCTCCTCGTCGCGGACTCGCACTCGCAGGCGCAGCCGATGCGCGCCCCCGACACGCACCTGTGGCTGATGGCGACGGCGCCGACCGCGTCGGGGGCGTCGGTGCCAGAGGACCCTTCGGCTGCGCGCGCGACAGGACCCTTGTGGGCTCGTCAAAAGGCACGGATCGTCGCCGCGGCGGCAGCGGCGGCGGCAGCGGCAGCGGCAGCGAACGTAGTGGCAGAGGAGGCGGAGGCGGAGGCTGCTCATGCCACTGCCACGGATTGCGACGACGGCAAGGAGGCGTGAGTAATCTTGAGTAATCTTGAGAAGTGCACAACGCACGCGCGTCTAGCCGCGCCACAGGCTTGCGAGCACGGCGCGCGCGGCATTCGTCATGCCGACGGACGCGGGCACGATGACCTTGGCGACGTGCGACCCGCCGCTCGCGTCGGTGCCGTAAAAGTTGAGGTACTCCACGCGCGGAATCATCTCCTTCTTCTTGGCCATCTGGGCGTACACGACGTCCACGCGGCAGCGCACGCCGTCGATGGTCGTCGCGACCTTGGGTCCGCGAGACGTCCACACGACGTCGAGTTGCGGCCCGTTCGCGAGCGCGGACTGGGGCGCGACGACGAGCTCCACGGAGCCGAGGACGTCGCCCGCGCGCGCTGCCGCGGCGGCGGGCGCGCGCGCGTGGCGCGCCACCGCGACGCCAAAGATGGGCGCCTCCATCGCGCTCAGCGGCTCGCAAAGCGGCGCGAGCGGCAGGGGGCGCCCCGCCTCGACTTCCTTCTCCAGCGACACCCACTCCGACCGAATGCCGCTGTGCGTCGCCTCGTCCCAGCGGTGGACGACGACGTTGTCATTGTGGGACTTGACGAGGACGCACAGCGCGCCGACAGCGACGCCATGCCTCTCGAGCGCAGCCCACACGCGCTGGATGCGCGGCAGCTCGGTGGACGGGTCCGACCAGTAGGGGGAGACGTCATTCGCGCGCGGCCCGAGCGCCCGCATCAGCATGGACGCCGCGGGCGGGGCGTCCGCTGCCTCCGCGTCGTGCGACTCCCGCTCGTGGCGGTGGTGTGCGTGTGCGTGGTGCCGTCCGCGCTGCGGGCGCGACGCATGCAGGTGGGACGCAGGCGCGGCGCCGCCGCCGCCGTTGTGGGACGACATGGTCGGACTGCTCGCGGCTCGCGCGCCTTTTTGATATTGCACTTCCGACGGCAAGCAATTCAAGGGTGTCACCCGTTCCCATCGCGGCAGTCTACTGCTTGAACTCGACGCGGTCCAAGGCGACAGGGTCCAGCGGCGCCGTCACGTTCACGTCCGCTGACGTGAGCAGGAGCACGTCCTCGTCTGCCGCGTCGTGCATCGTCGCGACGGGGAAGGCCCACACGGCCTCCCAGTCGCCAGCAACGCGCGCTGACGTGAGCTCAGCGTTCACGCGCGTGCCGTCGCGCAGAACGTACGTGACGCGCCACGACGGCACGCTTGCGCAAAGGTTTGCGAGGTACGTGCTGAGCGCCTGGCCCTGCTCGCGGACCGCGCGCGCGGCGTCCGCGGACCCGCCGAAGCGCAGCATGTACACGGTCTCCATGGCGGGCGCGCATGCGGCGGAGGTGGGCTCCATGTCTCCTGGCTGCAGAGTTCAGTCGCTTGCATGGCTCGGTGCGTGGCATGAAACCCAGTGTGGAGCGGAGGCGGAGATTGGTGGGTGCCGAAACACGGCCGATCTCACCAGTGACAAAGAGGCAATGTCATCCACGCCCCAGCTCGGGACCACGGCGTATGCTTCCGAGTCGTCTGTGCCAACACCGCTGATCCACACGCCCGCTGCGGCCGCTCATGTCGCGGGACGTGAGCCCGCGACAAACACGTCGACATTCTACCAGACTCGTGGTTACCTCCCATCGCGAATCTCGCGAAAGACGATGGAGGTCATGCGCTTTGTGCAAGGGTGGTAACGATACCGACGAGTACGTGTGCGGCACGCGCGTTTCACCCCATGGCTGCCGTACTGCCGACGAAGGCCGCGGCCAGTAACGGGTGGCACCCACTGCGCGGACGGCGAAAATTGCAACGCCAGCACTTCGTATGGGCGCGCAAGCTGGGCAGCTGACGCTCGGGGGATGTGCATACGGGCATCGTTGTCTCTGTGTTTTGAACTCCACTCATTGCGCATCATGGAAATCGCCCCCAGCGCTCGAGGCGGCGCTCGATACGCTCGTCAGGCGCGCGCGCTTCCTTGCGGGTGGGGGTGGAACCGCGATCGACGCCTGCGGCTCGCTCGGCGCCTGTGCCTCGCTCGGCGCCTGTTGCCCGCTCGGCGCGCGCGCTCCGCCATCCTCCGCGGCCCCCGCCGCCACCACCATCGTGACGCGCACGATGCCAACCACGGGCTGGCGTGTCGTCGGCGACGTGTTGCCCAGCCTGCCCGCTCCTCGCCCGTCTGGACCGTACACGTCCTGCAGCGATCCCCAGCGTAGCGGGTGCTGCCACTCGACCGCGACGTCGTCGCTGGCCGCGCGCGTCACGAGCATGTACGCCTGCTCGCCGTCAACCCACGCGACGCGGTCCAAGCACTCTTCCGCGCGAAGCGGCAGCTGCACCGCATGAGACAGCGACGGCCCCTCCGCGTCCCGCGCGCTCTCTGCGAGATGCCAGACACGGGCGGCGAGTTCGCGACGCGACGGCGACGCGGGGCTCGCCAGAAACGTTTGGAACGTGACTCCACCGACGGTCACGCCGCTCAGTGCGGGCGCGATCGGCTCGTTCGTCCAGCGCGTGGCCGTGGACGATCTCGATGACAGTGGGCCGTTGCGCGAGCGGAGAGCGTGCGGTAGAGTCACGTGGGGATGATACACCCGCCGCCGTCGCTGCCGCTCGTAAGCGCCCGACACCTCGTCCTCGTCCTCGTCGTCGTCCTCGTCCTCGTCGTCGTCCTCTTCCTCGCCGCCGTCGCCGTCCTCGTCGCTGCTACTTCGGTTCCTCTCGTCGGGGTAGTCGCCGTCCTCCTGACTGCTTCCGTCCGATTCGTCGTCGTCGTCCGCGACGACCTCGATGTCGCAGTCGTCGCTCTCGTCGTCGCGATCAACAACCGCCGCAAGCGGCTCCGACGCCGCGGGCGGCCGCGCGTGGTACTGACACGTTGCGGCACCGCGGCAGCACGGTGGAATGATGCGAACCGCGCGGCGGAGCGACGCGATCGCAGCCGTCGCCGACGCGTCGTGGACGGCCGCGGGAGTGGTGGGGGATGATGCCATGGCAGCGAGGTGGGAGCGTTATGTCTTGGGGAGGGCGGCACAGTGTGACGCCAGGTGACGCTGTGGCATGAAACAGGGATGCGGTGCACCACCACCCTGTACCACACCCGCCACGATGTTGCGCGCCTTGGCAGCGCTGCAGGCGCTCACTGCAGTGATTTCAGTTGCGTCGCGCGTGCCTGCCGACGCCATCCTGTTGCGGGACATTGGCGCGCTCACGTTCCACGGAGGCGCCGAGACGGTGCGCGGCGGGCGTACGCCGCCGCTGCCCCAGCTGACGTGCGTAGGTACCGCGTGCGCGGCGCACGCGCTGCCGACCCTGCAGTGCATCGGAGTGGGGACAGACGACCGCGGAGCGGTGCAGTGGCGCTGCGACGCGTCAGTGCCCGAACAGTACGTGCTGGGCGACACGGTCGTCAGCTGCGAGGGCTACACGCACGCGCACGACGCGTGGGTGCGCGTCGGCTCATGCGCCGCCACGTACCGCCTGGACGTCAATCCAGCGTACGCGGCGGCGCAGGCGGAGCGTGACGCCCAGGTGCGCGCCGCAAGCGCGGCGCGGGCGCGTGCCGACGCGGAGGCGCGGCGTGCTCGTGGCGAGTGGCACGCGGCGGCGGCCTGGCCAGACGGCGACCATCAGGCGGCCGCAGCGCTCTGCGTGCTGTGCGTCGTGGCGCTCTGCATTTGCACGGTTGTGCACTGTGTACACGCGCGACCCGTGCAAGACCACTGGGGCGTGCCCCAGTACGCTTTTGCGCCCCCGTACGCGAATACGCCGCCGCACACTGTGTACGTGCCTGCACCCGTCGTCGTTACGCCGTCTTCGTCGTACTCGTCGTACGCCACGCGCCGCGCGACGGCAGCATATCCCGCGGCGGAGTCGACGCAGGCGCGGGCCACTGCGGCTGCCGCCGAGGAGCGCGCGGTTCGTGCGCGCGCGTCGGATGGCGCGGCGAGCGATTCGCGTCGGCGCACGCAAACGTCATTCGGAACGACAGACGTGCGCTAAACGTTTTGAATCTAGCACACTGCCAGCAGCGAGCGCACCCAGGCGTCGATACTGGGGGACGACGCCGCCGAGCGGGACGGCGCAATGATGCACAGCTTGAGCGCGCCCAGCAGGCCCCATGCCGCCGCCGACGGCAGCGGCGCGCCCGTGGCGGCCAGCATGGACAGCAGGCGGTCGGCGAGCGCCCGTCGCGCCGCGGCATCCGCGGCCAGCGGCTGTGACGACGGGGCACCGAATCCGAGCCACGTCGCGACGGCCGTCAGCGGCACGCTCGCCACGCGCAGCGGGGCGTCCGATCCGAGCGTCGCGTTCGACGCCAGCGCCGCGTCCACGAGCGCGTCGGTGAGCAGCAGGCCGCCGCCGCCGCGCGCGCCCCACGCCGCCTCCCACGCACCGCCCGCGGCCCACTCGATCCGCGGCGGCGGCTCGGCGCCCTGCAGCGTCCCGTCACGAGCGACGTCATCGCCGAAGGGGGGGAGCGACGCCACGTCAAGCTGCGCGTCCAGAGGGCCGACGCGCACGCTCATGGGCGCCGCGGCGCGCAGCAGCGGGCCCAGCCGCTCAGCGGACGGCACAATCACGAACCCAAGGCCGCCCGAGGGGTGCAACGCGCGGCCCACCAGCCGAAGCACGCGCGTCGCCGCGGCGTGCTCATCCACCGCCGTCGCGCCTGCCCCTGCGGCGGCGTGCTCCACCATGGCGCACAGCACGACGTCGTTCGTGGGGCCGACGCACGCCGCGACCGCGGCTCCAGACGCGTCAATCGCGAGCACGCTGACCGAGCCCCCGCGCGGCGTCCCCACGGGCGCGCTCATGTGCGGCGGCAGCGCCGCGTCGACGCCCACGTACTGCATGGCGTGCGCCCGCGGCAGCGCGGCTTCCGTCAAGTGGGCGCGCACGACCGCGACGTCAAGCGAGCCGCCGCCGCACCCGACGTCAAGCACGCGCAGGGGCGCCGCCGCGAGGGTTCCGTTCGTCGCTGCCAGGACGGGCACGCACGCCGCCGCCAGCAGCGCGCGCACGACGGCGTCGTAGAGGGCTAGAGCGGACGCTACCGCATCGGGGCGCGACGGAAGAGGCAGCAGCGGCGGCTGCAGCGGCGGCTGCGGTGGCTGTGGCTGCCAGTACGCGGCGTCACGGTGGAGGCGCGGCAGCGCCGCGGGCGCCCCCAAAGTGGTCGCAGCGTGGTGCTGTGCTCGCTGCCGCTGCGTGACGCCGCCGCGTGGGCGGCGCTGCGGCGGGTGCGTCACCAGAGACAGAGACCGAGACGGCTGCTGCAGCTGCGCCTCCCCGACGGGCAGCGGGGTCTCTCCGACGAGCAGTGGCGCCGTGAGGGGCGCAGGGGACTTGCCCGACGCAAAGGCGGCCAGGAGCTGGCGCAGCCGCGAGCCCTGCGAAAGTGGGGAGGATGGCGGGGGGTGGACACGGGGGCGCGTTGGGGGGGGAGCGCGTTGGCTGCGCGCGCGGCGTGAGGTCGCACAGGAAGCAAAAGAAGCCGCGCACCGCCGTGCCGCCCTGCAATCAGGCCGCGCCCCCAACCCAAAATGTCCTCCTTTGACGCGACTGCGTTCGCCGCGGCCCTGCCGACGTGGGACCCGACGACGGCCGTCGCGCCCCCCTCCACCATCTCCGTCGTCATCATCGGCGACGAGGGCACGGGCAAGTCGAGCATCGCGACGACCCTCGCCAACGTGCACCTGGGCGTGAGCGCCGTGTACGCGCCCGTGGCGGACGCGACGCCGACGTCCAGCGTCGGCGCGGCGCCCACACTGCAGTACGTGCTGCAGAACCAGGAGGCCATGGGGGCGTCCGCGTCCACGGTCGCGTACGTGCACGAGACGGTGCTGGGCGGCCACACCGCCGCGGACAACGCGGCGCTCGCGACGGCGATCGGCAGCGGCGCCGCCGTGACCAAGGTGCGCGTCGTCGCGACGTCGCAGTCGCCCATCGACCTGCCCGCGCGGGAGACGCGCGGGGCCGCAGTCACCGTGCTGCTGCTGCCGATGGTCAACCAGCTCTTCTGCCGCGATGCGTACAAGAAGTGGATCTCCCCCAGCAGCGGCATCCCGAACGCGGACGCCCTGCAGGCCGTGCTGAACGCCCTGCCGCAGTACACGGCCCTCGTGCTCGACTTTGTCGGCGGCACCGTCTCCCAGTACACGGTGCCCGCGCCGACGGAGTGAGCGCGCCGCCGCTTGCGTGCAATAAGCAAACCGCACCATGGCGCTGGCAGGGCCGCTGAACGACGACGGCGACGGAGAAGAAGACGAGGGCGAGGGAGGCGGCGGCGGGCACGCCTTGAACGCGCTCGACGGCAGGATCGTGCACGACGCAGCGCCCGCCGTGGCGCTCGCCGCGACCGCCGTCGCCGTCGCGACGCTGCCAGTCACGACGGCTCTGATGGCGACGGTGTTGATTGCTGCGGTGCTGCCGCAGCGGCACCGCCCCTCCCTCGCTCCGCTGCTCCTCACCTGTGGCATGGCAGCGCTGCTCGCGGGCGACGCCGCCGCTTCGAGCGCGTCCGCGCCGCTCGTCGCCATGTGGATTGCACTCTGCGCGCCACGCGCCTTCTTGCTCTTGCTCCCACCCGAATTCAGCGCGCCGTTCACGCTCGCGGACGCTGAGTGGGGCAGCCGCGTGGGGGACGCGTTGCGGGGGTGCACCGCGCTCGGCTGCTTCGCGTACGCCGAGGCACGCGCGCGCTCACCGCTCCTCGCGTGGGCAATCGTTGTCACTCCGCTCCTGTACGCCGCGCTGTGTTTGGACGATGCAGCGCGGCGCTCACTGCGCGCGTGGAAATCCGCGTAATGGGTGGGTGGGTGCGGAGTCTAGCGGACTTGCGGATTTAACGTCAAGAATTTATTGACCATACTTTCAAAAGTCGCGAATTTCACGCGCACGGTCTCGCGCCGCGGTGCATTCGCCTCCTGCGTCGCGCGTGCACGCTCCGCGATCTGCTTTGATCAGCGGATCCTTCGGAGTGACGTGGGCGCGCGACACGACGTGAGGTGCTCGCGGCGCGACGCGAGCACGCTCTCGACGCATCCCTCGCCCCGCGCGCACGTTCCGTCGCGCGCATCCTCGTGCCCCACAACTCTCTCTGTGCGTCGGCTGCTCGCTGATCGTGCGCGAGGCCTCGGAGCGCTCGACTATTCGCGCGAGCCCGCGATGTCTGGGACATCACGGTATCCGCACGGGCGCACCCACGCGCGCCCACCCACCCCGTCCGCCGATCCGCCCCCCACATTGCGCCGCAGCGCCGCAGCCATGGAGCAGTACAGCGTTCCTCCCAATAACTTGGCGGCCGCCGCGGTGATGGACCGCGGTGTGCAAGACACCAGCAGCACGCGTAGCGCCTTCGCGCCGCCCGCCCGCAGTCTGCACCATCTGCGCGGATCCGCCTCCGTCGAGGACGTCGACGTGGCCTTGGCCGTGCACCACGGCGCCGAAGACGCGGCTGCCGAGGATGTCCTTCACGCGGCGATGCCGCTCGAGCGGCTCAGCTTGCTGGCGGCGACGTCTTCGTACGCCGCGCCGTCGTTGTACGCCGCCGCGGCGGGCGTCGTCGCGACCTCCGCGGCGCGGAGCGTCCCGCCGCTCGCGCTGCCGCCGCCACAGCAGGCTCCGCAGCCCGTCAGCCCAGCACTGGCGGAGATCCTGCCGCGCCGCCTCGCGCCGTCAGCCGCGGCGCTGGCGCCGCCGCGCGAGGCCGAGACGATGCCGACGATGCTGACGTACCACATCGAGGTTGGCGCGCCCAAGATCATGCTGCCCTGCGCGCGCGCTGGAGACAAGGGCGCGCGCACCCTCGAGGAGCTGCGCGCCGCGGCCGAGGAGACGCTCGGCGACAAGGCGGACGACGCGCAGCTCGAGGTGTTTGACGGACGCTTGCCGCAGCGCCTTACACGCGGCGCGCTGCCGCCGCCCCCCGCGGTTGCCGCCCTCGTCGCTGCGGGCATGCCCCTGCGCTACAGCGTCATGCGCGGCTCGGTGATCGCCGCGGTCCTCGTCTTCTGCCGCATCGTCGCCATCGCGCTGGACGTGCTGTCGTGCGCCGTGGGCTACAACTACGTCGTCGTGTCCGCGCTCGCGTCGGGCGTCGTCATGTTCGCAGAGGCCGAGTGCGCGGACACGTGGCGCACCGTCGGCATTCTCATGGCGACGCTCATCACGGCGGACGCGGCTCCCTACCCGACGGCCCCCGCGCCGTACGTGTACCTTGACCTCGTCGGCGGTGCGACGGTGGTGGGCGGCATGGGCACGGAGCTCATTGCGCTCCTCATCCTGGCGACGTCGCGCGTGTCCTTGTCGTCGTCGTCGTCGTCGTCGCGCGCGCACCGCGGCGGCGGACGCATCCGCACGCTCCTTATGGACGCCGTGCCCTCCGCCGTCAAGCACTACCTGCGGAACGGCGCGCGCCACGTCGGTGACCTGGACGCGGACGGCCTGTACCCCATGGCCTTCGACCTGGACGACGACTTCAGCACGCTGTGCGGCGACCTGCGCGCGGCGGTGCTGCGGCTGCGCGACGACGCCGACGCCGCGCCCGTCATCGCGTCCATGGCGGCCCGCCTGCGCGTTGGCTCCAAGTGCTTCGGCGACGAGGCCGCGTCGCTGTCCAGCGAGCGCCTCGGCGACTTCCACAAGGAGGCGCGCGCCTACTTTGGCGTCAAGGTGAAGGACACGGTCAGGGGCGCGGCGGCCAAGCTCGTCGACGTCACCGTCGCGACGGGCATCAAGGTCGCGGGCTTCGGGCACGCCCTCGCCAACTGCGCGACGCTGCCGTCGCGCGTGAACAACACGCTCATCACGCTCGCCCTGTACGCGCTCGGGTCGCTGCGCGGCAACGCCATCGAAAGCATCAAGGAGCGCTACGTCTTCGAGGGCACGCTGAATGTGCTGCGCCGCAGCGGCGCGAGCGGCGTCGCCACGATCGTCGACGCCCTCACCGCGAGTCCCATCTCGCGCACCTTCACGGAGGTGGCGGCGTGCCTCGTCCGCATCTTTGGCGGTGCCGAGGCGATCGACCTCAACCAGCGGGCCAGCACGCGCGCCAACCTGCAGTCGCTGCGCCTCGACGCGCCGCAGCTGGCCGCGGTGCTGAGCATCGCGGAGGACGCGGTCATCAACGCCGTGGTGCAGGTCGCCGCGCCGCCCAGCGACGACGTGTTGGTCGACGCCCTGCAAAACATTGCCATCGAGCGCAACGTGGAGCAGATGCTGGTGGACGGCTTCGGCTCGCAGTTCCTGGAACGCTGGTTGGAGGTGGCGCGTGACGACGCGCTGCCCGACCTGGCCGCGCTCGCCGCCAACACGGCCGCCGCGGAGGAGCTGCTCGCGGCGCGCAAGAAGAAGACTCGCGGCGGTAAGAGCAGCAAGTCGCTGACGTCGCGCGGCGGTAGCGCGGACAGCAGCCGCGGCGGCGGCGGTGACGGCGACGCGGCCTCTGCGGCGGCACCCGCGGCCGCCGCCTCTGCACCCGACAGATCGCCGCCGCCGCCGTACCTGCAGGCGGCGCCCATCACGCGCAGCGGCGGCCGCGGCCGCGGCGGCGTCATACCGCGGGACGACATGGGCCTGGCGATTGTCGAGGTCGAGGCCGAAGCGGTGGCCGTCGCAGAGGCGGCGGCCGCCGCGGATGCTACGGCAGCGGCGCTTGACGGGGACGGCGACGCCGCGGACGAGCTCGCTGCGGCGGGTATGCTGCCTCCGACGCAACGCGCTCCCGTCGGCGGTGGAGGCGGCGCCAAGCGGCGGCGCACGGTGGCGCCCAAGCCTCCCGCAGCGATACTTACTGCGCCTGCGCCTGCGCCTGCGGCTGTCGCTGCGGCTGCAGCTGAGGAGGCACCTGCCGCCCCGCCGCCCCCCACGCCAGCGGCACGGACCGCGGCGGAGCAGCGCAGCGACGAGCAGCGGCGGCGGGCGCTCGAGGCCACCACGTCGATCATGGCGACGGCGCAGAGCAGCGGCGGCGGCAGCCGCCTCGTGAACTCTTACATGGACGCGTACATGGCGGCGGTCAACGGCTGTCTGCGGTATGCTACGGCGGCCCCCACGCGACAGCGCAAGTCGCCGCGCCCGCCCGTGTCGTCTACATCATCTGCGACGCCGCGCATGGGCAGCTTCCCCGCCCCGTCGCCGCCGACCGCGTCTTTCGCCTCGTCCTCCTTTGCATCGTCATATGCGGCGGCGGCACCTTCCTCAGCCGCGGCGGCGCCTGCGTCGTCCGCGGTTGCGGCCATGCACTCCAAGGCACTGCAGGCGGTCGCCGACGTGGTCGCGCTGCGCGCCCTGCTGTCGTCGCAGGTGCCGCAGGTGCCGCAGGTGCCCTACTTTCCAGCGGCCGCCATGGCGATGCCGTGGATGGCGCCGCCGCCGCCTCCGCCGCCGCCGCCGTCTGCACCGTTCTACAGTCAGCGAGCACCGCTTGGCGTCATCCTCGCAGCACCGCAGCAGCCGCCGCAGCAGGACGCTTGGATGCAGCAGCTGCAACAGCAGCAGGAGGACATGCGGCAGCAGCAGGAGGACATGCGGCGGCAGAAGGAGGACATGCAGAAGCAACAGGAGGACATGCGGAAGCAGCAGGAGGACGTGCGGAAGCAGCAGGAGGACCTGCGGCAGCAGAAGGAGGCGCGCCAGGCGCAGCTGCGGCGGCGGCGGGACGAGGAGCGCGCGGAGGAGCGGGCGCGGTTGGAGCGGCGCGTGGCAGTGGCGCGCGCCGACCAGGCCGCTGCCGTCGCGGCTGCAGCGGGCACGGCGGTCATCATCGCTGGCCTGTTCGAAACGCTGCGCGCGACGCGGCGTCGCGTGCTGGCCGCTGTCGCCGACTCGGAGGCGGAGTTGATGTCGTGGATGTCTGCGACGTACGGAGACAACCCCGCAGTCGGAGCAGCCGACGCGGGGGCGGGGGCAGCCGCGGGCGCAGCGCACGCGGAGGCTGTGGCGCGCGACGCCGAGGCGAGGCAGCGCGTCCTAGCCTTGGAGCAGGCGCTCGCGGAGGCCCTGCAGCAATTGGCCGCGCACGACGCGGCGGTGGCCCGCGCGGAGGCGCGAGCGGCGCAGGGCTGGCTCGAGGTGATGGAGGAGGAGGTTTGAAAGACGTACGTCTCTCAGCCACCTCGGACGAGGGGTATCCACCTAGGGTGCCGCCACGCGCCTTCAACCCCATGTCTAAACAAATGGTGGCGCGTGGCGGGTGACATGCCCGCCGCCGCCACCCTTCGAAAAGGCATGATATGACGGGTGTCCACCCCGCCGACGGCGGTCCGATGCCGCTCGCCGTCGTCCCATGGTCTCGTAGCTCAGTCGTCAGAGCGCCGCACTGTTAATGCGGAGGTCGCTGGTGCAATCCCAGCCGAGACCGCCAACCACGAAGGCGTCGCATAGTGGCCATTGCGAGGGACTACTAATCCCTTTCCGTTACGGAGCGCGGGTTCGAATCCCGCCGCCTTCTTGCCCCTTGGCGCAGCGGTAGCGCGTCCGCCTGATAAGCGGAAAGACGCGGGATCAATCCCCGCAGGGGCTACACCCTTCAGCACGGTAGCTCAGAGGAAGAGCACAGCGCCCATAACGCTGGGGTCGGTGGATCGAAACCACCCCGTGCTACACCTTCATCCCGTTGGCGCAATGGATAACGCGCACGGCTACGAACCGTGAGATTGCAAGTTCGACTCTTGCACGGGATACTCCTTTTTCCTCGTAGTTGACTACACGAGAGTGTGGCTCTCGAAAACCAGGGCAGTGCCTGGTGAGGAAACTTTTTTTTTGCATCCGTCTCGCGCTAGCGTTCTCTCGTGTCTACCGATTCGGCGGCCGCAGCGTGCAATCCCCTGCTGATCGCACGAGGCACGCAGCAGACACTTGCTACTCGCACGACGTCTGGTAAACAAAACGCCGTCCCCATGCCGCGAAAGCTTCGACGCCACCGCTCAGCGTCGCCGCCCCGCGGACGGCGGCCAACGTCGCCTCGTCGCCTGCGCCTGGGCGGCGGCGCCGTGCAGCCTACCGCCGTCGTGCCCGCGGCGCGCGTCGTCACCATTGGATCCCCCGCGGACCCGTGCCCGCCGCCCAACGAGCGCGCGTGCGGCAAGGTGCACACCGTCGGCCTGCGCAACGAGGGCGCCGCGCCCGAGGGCATGCTGTACGAGATGCGTCCCTGGTTCGTGAAGGAGTGGCTGGACCCCAGCGGCGCCACGCGGTGGGCGCAGTACGGCGTGCGCGGCGACGGCGCCTGCTTCTTCCACTCCCTTGCAGCCATCCTGAACTACGGCGGCTACCTGTACGCGCGCAACGGCGACGCGCGCACCGCCATCGTGGACACGCTGCGGTGCGAGCTGGGCAAGCGCCTCACCGTCGCAGACGTCGCGCGCGTCCATGCCGAGGAGGGCGTCGACGACGCGGACGCGGACGCGGACCCACGCAGCGGCGACGTCCCCATTGCGCCGTCCGCATCGAACGCGCAGCGCCTCGCGGCCATGCAGCACGACTTTTGCGCGCCGACGGCGTGGGCCAACGAGTCGGAGATTCGCTTTGCGGCGCGCGCCCTCTCCGTCAACCTAATTTTCATCGACAGCCTAGATGCCTCGCCCTTCTGCGGCATTCACGGCGACGCGCCGTCGTCGCAGCTCACGGGTATCGTGTCCTGGTGCAATGACCACAAGCACTTTCAACCCGTGTCGATGCTGCGTCAGCGCGATGACGGGGCATACGACGTGCAGCTGGCGTTCGACCCCGCGGAACCGCGCGATCGCGCGGTGATTACGGCCGTCATGGCCCACTACGGCCGCGTGTGCAAGGACCTGGGCGGCTCGGCGTGACGCGCGCCCTTCACGCGCTCCGCTGCGCCGCCGCGGACGAGATGAGGATGACAAGCAGGAGCGCAGCCAGCGCGATCCACACCCAGCCCCCGCCGCCGATCCACGTCACGTAGCCACGGTGCCACGGCACGGGGCCGCCGACGACGATGGGCGCGGGTGCTAGGAGCGGGTCGATAATGACGGGGCGGCTCACCACGTCCACGACGGGGCGGCCGCCAAACGCGACCTCGGGGGGGCCGCGGAAGCCGCCAGCGTCACGAAAACCGTCGCCGCCACCACCGCCGCGATGTGCCATCTCTCACAGTGGTTTTTATTTCATACGACCCGCTGCCAGGGGCAGGTAGTTGAGTTCCGCGCTCTCCATGCCCGCATGGAGCGACGCGACGTCGCTTGCGAGCACGGCAGTACGGGCCGCCCGCCGACAGACGTCGTGACCCACTCGCCGAGGGGCGGCCGTGCGGGCCTCGTATGCTAGCACGAGAGGCGGGCATCGACGTCGCGCGCGCACGTCCCACCCACCCCGCCTCCACCTCTGGCGGCACCACCACCCCTGCCCCCCCCACTCCGAACTCGGCAGCCCTACAAAAACAAACAAGCTCGCATCATGCCTTCCCCGCGTGCTCAAAATGCCGTCGCCCGCCTGGGCGAGACGTGGTCGCCGCCCGCCGTGGACGACCTGGTGTCGATGCTGACGACCCAGCCGCGCAAGTGGCGCGCGCTGGGCGCCCGCAGCCTCGGCGCCTTGCGTGCGCGGGTGGAGGCGATGCACGAGGGCCTCGGCTACACGCGCGGGCGGCGCACGCACGTGGCGCTGCTGCTGGACGGCACGCGCCAGTTCTACTCCGAGGCGGCGCGCCACGAGCACGTGCACGGCGGCGCGGCGGACGGCGGCGACGACGGCGGCGACGACGACTTCATGCCCGACGACCGCGCGGCGTGGGTCATGGACACGGCGAGCGCGATGCCGCCCGCGGGCATGGAGACGGGCGCCGAGATGGACGCGGACGAGGACATTGACCTCGGCAGCCGCGACCAGTTCAAGCTGAGCGGGGGCGCGCGCGACCGCGGCATCGCGCGCGCCATGCCCGCGCGCGCCATGCCCGCGCGCGCCATGCCCGCGCGCGCCATGCCCGCGTCGCCCAAGCGCGGCGGCAAGGGGGGCAAGGCCGCTGCCCGCGCGCCCACGACGCCGCGCGCGGCGCCCGCGACGGCGGCGGAGGAGTGGGAGGACCTGCGCGACGCGCTCGAGGACTACGCGGAGGAGGCGGGCGAGCCGACGCTCGGGTTCACGCTGCCGCCCGCGCCCATCGCGGACTCCCCCGTGCTGGGCACGCGGTCGCTGGCCGCGCCGCCGTCGCGCAGCACGCGGTCGCAGCGCAAGGCGGGCCCGTTCTACGAGCTGCCCCCGCGCGGCGCCGTGCGCGCCACGGACATTGTGTACGCCGAGGAGCACGCCGTGCCGAGCAAGAAGAGCAAGCCCGCGCGCGCCGCGTCGCCTGCCCGCCGCCGCGGCGGCAAGCCGCAGCCCCCCGACGGCAGCACGGCCATCGTCGCCGCGCCCGCCAAGCCGCCGCGCGCGGGCGTCGCGCCAGCCAAGGACGCGGCGCCCCACCACCAGCCCATGGCGATGACTGGCCTCGCGCCGCACCCGCACGCGCACGGCGCGCCCGACCGCGGCGCCATCGTCCTCCGCGACGTCCGCGAGGCGGCGCAGCTCGCGGCGCAGGCGCGCGCGGACGCGCGCGCCGCCGAGATCAAGGCCCGCACCGTAGACAAGGGCGCGCTGGCCATCGAGGACGGCGCCGCCGCGATTCCGCGGTCGCTCCTGTCGGGCGGCCCGCGCGGCAAGGACGGCGGCAAGGAGGGCGGCAAGAAGGGCAAGCAGGCGGCCGCCGCGCCGCTCGCCCTGGAGGACGCCGCGCCGCTGACGTCCATGACGGCGCTGGAGCGCTCCACCACGGACGACGCGGCCGAGGCGGCCCGCGTCGCGGCCGAGGCGCAGCGCGCCGCCGCGATCGCGGCCGAGGCGCAGCGCGCCGCCGCGATCGCGGCCGAGGCGGACGCAGAGGCCAAGGCCGC